>Ga0208953_1001759_pt1 | contig 11415 bp, 8 predicted proteins | sample RifOxyB2_FD_184033 | JGI IMG/M metagenome (GOLD analysis project Ga0208953, IMG submission 184033) | Groundwater microbial communities from Rifle, Colorado - Rifle Oxygen_injection B2 (SPAdes) | ecosystem: Environmental > Aquatic > Deep subsurface > Groundwater | place: USA: Rifle, Colorado... | reverse complement strand
TTCAAAGATACTGCTTTTTGGCAAGCTCAAGTTAAAACAGATGAAAACGGATATGTAAAAATTTCCTTTGTTCTACCTGATGATTTAACAACTTGGCAAATTGAAAGCGTCGGTATTACAAAAGACACAAAACTTGGCGTAAATTATAAAGAAATTATGACGCAAAAAGAACTTTCAATAACTCCTTTAAAACCAAGATTTGTAATTCCTGGAGATAAATTTTATATTGGCGCGAAAATTTTTAACCAATCAGACAAAACTCAAAAAATTATTGCTTCTCTCCAAACCGACACTCTGATCTCAGAATCTAAAGTTGCTACAAAATTAACTCTTGCCTCAAAAGAAACACAAACAATCTATTTCGAAATGCTAGCCCCTGAGAATATTACAAGCGGCACTCATAAATTCACTCTTTCTGCTAAAAATGATGATTTAGAAGATGTTATTGAACAAAGCATAAAAATCACGGCAAATGACACTTATGAAACTGTAGCCACTGCGAATTACAGCAATGCAAATTCCGCCAAAGAATTTATTTTTATTCCAAAAGAAATAATTCCTGAAAAAGGCGAACTGAACATTAACGTTAGCGCTACTTTAGCCATTTTCCTTTCTGACGGGCTTAAATCTTTATTAAATTATCCTTATGGCTGTGCTGAGCAAATAGCTGATAAATTAGATGCTATTGCTATTATTAAAAAAGGGCTTGAACTTGAAAATATTGGCGATAAATTTAACGTAAAAGAAGTAGTTTTTGATAATCAAAGTTATACTTTTGAATCAGCAATGGAGATCGGCATGAAAAAAATGCTTGAAAAACGTAATTTTGACGGCGGATTTGGATATTTTAATAATTGGGAATCGAATTTTCATTTAACTTTGAGAATCGTTCAAACTTTTTCTAATTTGCAAAAAGCCGGAGTTAACATTGAAACTCAATATCTTTCTTCAGCTGTAGATTTCTTATTAAACGAAATTAATTATGATAAAGAGAAAAAATATTCAAATTCAGATGTGATTTTACTTGCACATACACTCAGCCAATCAATTCAAAAAGACAAACTTAGTAAAATTGAATCAAAAATCGACGCTATTTTATCTAATGAACAATATTTAAATGAAGAAATAGACAATTTATCACTTGCTTCTTTGGCCATTGTAACAGCTAAAAATGAAAATTTATTTGGAGAAAAAAATAAAGAAAAAGTTTTTGAAATTCTGGAAAATATAGTCAAAATTGATAGCCGGGGCGTTCACTTGCCAGCCAGTCAAAATAAAAATTGGAGTTATTATGAAACAGCAGAAGGAAATTCCGCTCTATTTTTACAAGCTCTAATTGCGGATAACAGGGATAATCAACTACTTGGAAATACTTTAAGATTTCTATTAAATTCAAGGTCAAAAGACGGAGCTTGGGGCTCAACTGCCACTACCCTAGCTGTAATTGACGCCTTCACAGAATATTTGGTCTGGCAAGAAGAAAATCAATCTAATTTCGATCTTCAAATCGCTTTAGATAACAAAGAATTACAAACTTTTACTTTTAATAAAGACACGATTTTAAATCAGGAATCAATTAAAATTTCTCCGCTAAATGATCTCGAATTTGAAAAACTTTTACCACTCACTTTTTCAAAAACGAATAATAACGAAAAGAAAAATAATTTCTATTACGATATTGCCATGAAATATTTCTTACCAACAGAAAATTTAACAGCGCGAGATGAAGGATTTACAATTACTAGAAAATTTTTTCAATCGAATGATGCGAATTTAGTTACTCCAGTTTCTGAGGCGAAAGTCGGTGATATTTTGAAAGGAAAATTAGAAATAATTGTCCCAGAGCAAAGACACTTTGTCGCTATTGAAGATTTCTTGCCAGCTGGCGTTGAATTAATAAATTTTGATTTAGCCACAGAAAATCAAGTTATGGTTGAAAATGAACAAAATTCAGAATCCAAAAATGAATTTTCCGAACAGAATTTAAATCCTGACGTAAAAGAACTCCGAGATGACAGATTATTTATTTTCAAAGAATATTTAAATCCAGGAACCTACACTTTTAAATATTACGTCAGAGTATTAATTCCAGGAGAATTTAATCACTTACCGGCAATAATTAGCGAAATGTATTTCCCTGAAAATTTTGGAAGAACTGAAGGGGAAATGTTTGTAGTGAAAGAATAAATTTTTAATGAAAACATGCGCCAAAAACAAGAGTTACATAGCGAATTATTAACGCTATTATCAGCCGCAATTAGTGGTCTTTTCCCAATAATTGTTAGCCATACAATAAAAACTTTTCCTCCAATTTTATTTGCTGGATTAAGCAATTTAATTCCGGGGCTTATCGCTTTTTTATACATTATTTTTACCAAACAAAACCTAAATTTTTTTAATAAAAGATCTCTCAAACATCTAATTTCAATTGTTATTTTCATTATTGTCCTTCCCTCCTTCTGTATTTTTCTAGGAGCGAAATATACCTCAAGTATTAATTTAGCTATTTTATTGCAAACCGAGCTCTTATTTACTTTCATTATCTGCGGCTTATTTTTTAAAGAAAAAATTACGCTCAAAAATGTTTTAGGAGCAATACTTATTGCTATAGGAACAATAACGGTACTTTATAACGGAGCATTTACTTTAAATAAAGGAGATATCCTAATTATTATCGGCACGGCACTGTACCCAATCGGCAACAACTCCTCAAAAAAAGCCCTGCAATTTATTCCAATAAGCTTCATTGTGTTTTTTAGAGGAATTTTCGGAGGATCAATTTTAATTTTAATCAGTTTTTTAATGGAAAAAACTTATCTTAACTTAATTCCAAGCATTCAAAATCATCTTCTGCCAATTTTAATTAATGGCATTTTAATTTTCACTATCGCCAAAACAATATCATTTTATGGATTAAAATATTTAGATATCACAAGGGTAATTCCACTACTTTGTTCCGCTGTAGGTTTCAGTCTTATTTTTGCATTTTTATTTCTAAAAGAAATTCCCACTTTTTATCAAATCCTCGGCCTCATATTTATAGTCAGCGGAATATTTGTAATTACTAAAAAAATATTTTTTCAAACCGAATTCAATCTAAAAAAAGTTGAAATAAAATCTAAAAAATGATATTTTATATGTAATTGCTTAAAATTAAAATTATGGAAATCTCATTTAAAGAAGATATTAATTCACTTTCTTATTTCAAAGCACATTTTGCCACCTTACTGCAAAAATTAAAAAAAAACAAAAGACCATTTATTATTACTCAAAATGGCAAATCTGCCGGAATTTTCATGGATATTGATACTTGGGAGCGATACCTTAAAAAATTAAATTTACTTAAATTAATTTATGAAGGGGAAATGTCTTTGAAAGAAGATAAAACTGTCTCATTTGAAGAAGCAAAAAACTATTTTAAAAAGAAATATTCTTTATGAACTATTCGATTATCTTTTCAAAAAAAGCTTTAGAAGACTTGGATAATATAATTGAATATTATTTTACTTTAAACAAAACAACTGCTTTGAAATATTATAAAGGAATTATAGAAACAACTGAAAAATTAAAAAAATTTCCTCCTGACTTTGACCATTTAGTACTCCAATGATTTTTTTAATTTTTCAAAAACCTGAAAAACGTCATTATTTTTTGTATCCATGCGTTTAATAAATTTTTTGCCAGTTAATTGATCTATTAATTCAATATCTAAAATTTTAAAGATTTGATGGATTATTTTTTTAATTGATAATCCTGTTAATAATTCTATAGATTTCGATACACATAAACTTACAAATATTAATAATATATGAGCTTCAATTCTTATTTTTTTATAATGAAAAATAGGTCTTGCCATTAAATCTGATTTAGCAATTCTAAAAGATTTTTCAATATTCCATAAATCTTTATATCTAGAAATTATTAAATCTTCGCTTAAATTATCTAAATTCGTATAATAACCTTTTATACCATCTAATAATTCAGCTTTTTCAATTAATTCTTGATTGATAATATATTTTGATTTAGTTAACTCTTTAACAAAACGTAATTTTTTAATAGATTTACTAGGATTACTAATTTGATTTTGAGCTCTTAATATTTGTTTTTTTCTGTCATTTTTATCTTTAGTTGCTCTTTTTTTTAAATAATCACAAATTAATATTCCATGATCCGTTTTAGTTTTAAAATAAATTTTTTCTGTTTTATTTAATTTTGTTGAAACATTTTTTAATAATTCTTTAGACAAACTGGATAATCTAGCACCAACAATATAATTTAAGTTTTCATTTTCTAATTTTTCTATATTATCAAAACTTAACATACCAGCATCTGCAACTACGGTTAAATTTTTAATATTATGCTTATTTTTTAATTCTTTTATTGTTGGTATGAATGTATGTCCTTCAAATTTATTACCTTCAAATATATTTATTGAGATTGGATAGCCATCTTTATTAACTATTAAAGCTATTAATATTTGTGGCTGATTAAATTTATTATCTTTAGAGAAACCACATTTCCTAAGTTCATCATCTTTAAAAGATTCAAAATACAAAGTTGTTACGTCATAAAAAACCAAACTAAAATCAAAATTTAAATGGTTTTTTGCGTATTCAATAGCTATTTTTTCAATATTTAATTTCATTTCTGAAAAAATATTTAAATTACGATACATAGTATTTCTAGAATATTTTATACCAAAATATTCTTGTATTAATTCTATTGATCTTATTTTTGAAGCAGGCTCAATTAATCTTATTATTGATAAATCTTTTAATAATTTATTTTTTAATTTATTAAATCCATTTAGTTCATAAAAATATGATAAAAATTCATATGCAAAACTATGAAATGATTGAGTGAATTGAAGATTTTCTATTTTTATTGAATTATCATTAAGATTTGGAAATAATGAAATTGCATTGGATTGTTTACAAATATATTTATCGGCTAATTGATGCAATTGAATTAGTTCATCGTTATTTTTTGCTGTACCAATATGTTTAACAATTTCAGTTGTATGATTTTTTCTTCGTACAATTTGAACAGCTTTATTTTTTGAACCTGTTTTAATTATTCGTATTTTTAACATGCACAAATTATACCCTTAGTACTCCTAAATTGCCTAAAAAACTTTACTAATTAAGATTTAAAGCCAATTTTGATTTTCATAAAATTATATTCCTGTCAAATGGTCAAAGTCAGGGCTTCATACATCGACGAATGTGCGGAACAATGGCTTTAGAACCGATGATAGAAATTTCTACATCTTTAGGAGTTTACAATATATTAAGATCATAATATTTTACGTAAAATAAATGATCTATTTTCATTCACAATTCACAATTCACAATTCATAATTCATAATTCATAATTCATAATTCACAATTCACAATTCATAATTACCCATTCCCAATCCCTAATTACTAATTGCTCAAAATTACAGATTCCCGCCCACACTCTTTGATGAAACTAACGTAAATATATACAGGTGCGCGAATGACATTTGTTCCCACCTTATTCCCAACTTGCCCGTCCGTAGTGAAACGAAGGCGGGTTACCCATTCCCTCATTCATAATTCATAATTCATAATTCACAACTTCACCTTCATCCCCTCCTCATCCCGATGATACTGCCCAAAATCTTTTAATTTTCTTACTTCCTCATTACTCATTACCGGTCCTTTTTTGCAACTTGGTGCGCCAGTCCCGTCATTTACACAATTACCGCAAATCCCAAAACCGCACTTCATATATCTCTCAACACTAATTTGCGCTGGAATGTTTTTTTCAAAAGCCATTTCAGAAACTTTTTTCATCATTATTTCTGGTCCACAAGTGTAAATATGATCAATTTTTTTGTTCAATAAAATCTCTTTCAAAACTTCAATATTATATCCACGATATCCCTTTGATCCATCATCAGTGGCTATATGCAAATGCACGTTCTTTAACTTCTTTATTTTATCAATATACAACAATAGATTCTCAGACCGCGCGCCAACAATAAATTCAATCTCACAACCATCCTCCCCTGCTTGGCGCGCTAAAAAATAAAGCGGCGCCGCTCCATATCCACCAGCAAGAAAAACTAAATGTTCGCCTTTCTTATACTCAAAACCTTTACCATAAGGCCCACGAATACCAACCTTGTCTCCTACTTTCTTTTTTGCTAATTCTTGTGTAAAAGGACCAATTTCAGCAATTGAAAATTTCATCACCTTTCCATCGTCATCAGCCACACTAAAAGGCTTTTCATTAAGTCTAGGAATCCAAATATTACAAAACTGTCCAGGCTTGCCATGAAGACTAATATCCAAAGTATAAGTTTTTACAAGACTATTTTCTTGAACAATATCAAGAATTTTAACGGATTTTGGAATATCAGACATAAAAATTATGAATTATGAATTGTAAATTTATAAATGCACAGCTCCGATAATTTCTTCAATATTTTTAACTCCTTCATTTTTACACCATTCTTTCATTTCCTTAACCGCTAATCCAAAAACTTCTGCTCCTCGATAATATACCGCAGTTCCAATACCAACCAAAGTTGCTCCAGCCATCATCATTGCAATCGCATCACGACCAGTCAAAACTCCTCCAGTTCCAATAATTGGAATTTTTACTGCTTTATAAATATCAAAAACTGCTTTAATTGCCAAAGGTTTAATTGCCGGTCCAGAAAGTCCACCAACTCTATTTGCCAAAACTGGCGTACGCATATCAATATCAATTTCCATTCCTGGTCCAACCGTATTAATAGCAGTAATAGCATCAGCCCCAGCAGATTCAACTGCTTTAGCAATTTCAGCAATATTTGAAACATTAGGCGATAATTTAACAGAAATCGGCAATTTTGTTCTTTTCTTAACTTCTTCAACAACTTTAGCGGCATCAATAGTTGAGCAAGCAAAAGGTTTTCCGAACTCATCGTCAACATTCGGACAAGAAATATTTATCTCCAAAATATGCGGATTAATTTTTGAAACCTCTTCAGCCACATCTCCAAAATCAGACTGTTTCCCAGCCACAATACTAGCAATTAAAGGGGCTGAACCTTCCTTTAAGAACTTTCCAAGTTCATCTTTAGCTTTCTCAATTCCAGCATCAGGCAAACCAACGGCATTAAGCATGTAATATTCATTAGCAATAATCACTGGGTTGGGATGACCTTTGTGCCGTTTTAGCCAAACAGATTTAGAAGTAACTCCGCCAGCACCGCACTGCACCACATATCTTAAAGAATCTCCAGTCACCCCAAGAATTCCTGATGCTAAAACTAAAGGATTTTTAAAATCTACTCCGCAAAATTTAACATTCAAATTTACCATAAAAAAATTCTTAAATTGCCAAAAAATTGTACATCAAAAATTGGAAAAATTCAAAAAACTCTTTTTTCGATTAAAAATTAATTATTTCGTTACAGTTTTTAAGTAATTCCTTTTCATAGAAATTTAATCCCAAATTTCCTGGTGCGCCAAGGCTTATTTTAGATTTAAGATTTTTTTGAAGATCAGGAATCTTTATTTTGTTTAAATTTTCTCCAACTTGTTTATATGCTTCTCTAAAAGGAATTCCTTTCGAAACCATTTCATTTGCTAAATCTGTTGCAAATATATCTTTTGAAAAAGACTTCTTTAATTTATTTATACATTGATACTATTTAAAGTTATATTAAAGGATTCAATTAAAGCATGTTTTGAAATCTTGAGGTCTTTGTTATAACCAGAAAATAAGTTGTGATAGGCGGTCTTGATCTGGAAGTCATAGGACATTATTACGCTTACATTTGCCCTTAAAACCTCTAATATGTCAAGATTCTGTTTCTGTGGCATTATTGAAGAACCAGTTGTAAGCGATTTATCGATCTGAAAAAAATTGAATTCATAACTTGTAAACCAAATAATGTCATTTGCAATTTTGCCAAGCGTCATCATTAACTGTGATAAAGAGCTTATTGTAAAACTTTCAAATTTACCTCTCGAGTTTTGACAATATAGGCTATTTACCTGAGTTTTTGCAAAATTTAAAAGTTTTGTTGTTTCTTCCCTATCGATATTTATACTTGTACCAAATCCTGAAGCGGATCCAAGAGGATTTTGATCGTTTAAACTAAAAGCACATTGTAAAAGTTTTAAATCATCAAGCAAAGCTTCTATGAAATTTCCTGCCCATTGACCAACGCTAGAAGGCATAGCTTGCTGTGTATGCGTATAACCTGGCATTGCTACGAATTCATATTTTTTTGAAAACTTTAAAATCTGTTTTGCTAGACTCAAACTCGCTTTTTCAAGCTCTTTAATTTTATCTTTTGTATAAAGCCTTATTGCTACCAAAATCTGATCATTTCTTGATCTTCCTGTATGGATTTTCTTCCCTATATCACCTAATTTTTCAATCAAAAAATTCTCTATCGCGCTATGACAATCTTCATATTTACCAGCAAGTTGAAAATTCCCCATTTCATTTAACTTATAAATCTCTTTCAAGCTTCCAATAATATTACTTACTTCTTTATCATTTAAAATTTTTATTTTGTTTAACATTTTTACATGTGCGATTGAAGCTATTATGTCATACGGAAGAAGTATTTGATCCTCTGTCAGATTTTCACTGATAATATATTTATGAACTATTTTTGCTGTTTTAGTTCCAGTTTTTTGCCAAAGTTTTTTCATAATAGTAAATTTAGTGATTTTAAATAGGTACCGCGAAATATCCTGCAGTTTTATTTATATAAAATTCTTTTTTGGGAAAAATTATAAACAAATCTTTTGGAGCAATAATCTTTTTATGTTTATCAAAAGCTATTAGTTCCCCATTTTTAATAATATCAAAATTCGAAAAATTTTTTGCAAATTTAAAATCATTTGTTTTTGGCTTTATTGAATCAACTATTTCTAAATGAATCTTAGAAAATTTTTCATTTTTCATTTTTAATTTTTCATTAAAAAAAGCTGATTTAACTTTTTTTAAAAAAAGCTTTGTTTTTAAATACACATTTTGAAAATCTGAAAAATCTTTATGAAAACCTGTTTCAAAAGTTAACCCATATCTACCATTTGAATTAATGAAACTATCAGTTGAGCATATTAAATCTTTTTCTTTAAAATTCTGACCTAACGAAACTAAATATTTTGTATGAAAAAATTTTGCAAGCTTAATATGCTTCTTAGAATTTTCTAAATATACAAAAGCTTTAGAGGGTTTTAAGGTTGAATGAATATCCAGACAATAATCAGTTTTTTTTAAAATTTTAGCAATTTGAAGAGCTCTTAATTGCTCGTTATTTAAAATTACTTTTAAAGATAGTTTTTTAAAAATTTCTTTATCAAATAACCTATTCAAATCTTCATTTATAAATCTTAAATTTTGCTTATAAGCCTTCGGATTGCCAAAAATAAGAAATATTTCTCCATAAATGCCTTCTTTTTTCAGATCTTGTCTCAAATTATCAATCAATTTTTTACCTATTTTCTCATTTCCATGAATAGATCCTATGATTGTAGTAATAGGTCCTTTATTATTACCAATAAAATGATCGATATAAACTGGATAATTTTTTGTTATGGTGGTCCCAGAACTTTGTTTGTTAGGATTTAGGATCTGAATTTCTTTTACTCCGCTTTTTAAGCTATCGATAATATTTTGAACTTTAACAAGCATCCCATCTTGCACAAACTTTTCTTTTATCAAATTTTTGCATTCAGTAATATCTAAATTTTTGATCAAATTTTCATTTTTATAAATACCATCAACATTTGTAAAAAATATCAATTTTTCAACTTTTAAAGACTTAGCAATTTCCTTAGCAATGGTGTCAGCATTAATGTTTAGGATTTGTCCTTTTTTATCACAAGCAAGAGGTGAAACTATTGGAATGATATTCTTATTCAGTAAATGTAAAAGAATATCTGGATTAACTTTTTCTATGTCCCCCACAAATCCAAAATCAAATTCTTTTTTTGATCTTATTTTAACTTGTAACAAATTCCCATCAATTCCTGAGACTCTTATGCCATGAAGTGCAAATTTCTTCATAAAACTTAGAATTTCCAAATTCAGACTACCCCCATATAGCATCTTTATAATTTCCAAATCTTTATCACTTGTAACTCTTCTGCCATTAATTTTGATTGGATTATGATTTAAAAGTTTTGATAATTCATCAGCCTGTTGCCCACCTCCATGCACAATAATTACTTTAATTTTTTGTTCATGAAGTTTTTTTGTATATTTCAAAACATTTTCCAAAGATTTCTTTGATTTAATGATTTCACCACTAATTTTAATTATATAAATTAAATTTTTCATATAAGTACTGATTTTAAAATTTTTATAAATTGGTCAATCTCGCCAAACGTTACTGTTAATGGTGGCATAAGCCTAAAAACGTCTTTTTTATACGAAGGACCCAAAATCAGCCCTTTTTCCAGACAAAGTTTTACAAAATTTAGTTTAACTTCTTTAAACTTAATGCCAATCAAGAACCCTTTGCCTAAAACTTGATCTATTTGATTTATCTCCTTAAGCTTTTTAATCAAATAAAAACTTTTTTGTTTAACTTTTTTCAAAAAATTTTTTCTAAGAATATAATTAATATTTGCATATCCAGCACTACACACAAGTGGTCCGCCACCAAAAGTTGTGGCATGCTCTCCAGTTTTAATTGTTCTTGAAATCTTTTCTTTAAGCAAAACTGCTGATATTGGAAGCCCTCCTGCAATACCTTTTGCAGATGTGATTATGTCAGGATAAATTCCAATCTGTTCGCAGTACCAAAAAGTACCAGTTCTTCCAAGTCCTGTTTGGACTTCATCAAAAATAAGTAAAATATTATTCTCATCACAAAATTCTCTTAACTTTTTGTAAAACTCAAAATCAACTTCATTAATGCCACCTATGCTCTGAATTGCTTCACAAATTATTGCGGCAATATTCGCATTACAAAGTTCTTTTACGCTATCCAAATTTCCAAATTCTGCAAATGAAGTGTATTGATCAAGATTTGGTTCAAATTGGTGATAGCTATCAATACCAGTAATCCCTAAAGATGTAATAGATCTGCCATGAAAAGATTTTTTAAAAGAAATAATATGATTTTTGTTTGTAAATTTTCTTGCCATTTTGATAGCTGTTTCATTTGCTTCTGAACCAGAATTAGCAAAGAAAACCTGATATTTTTCTGGTAGCAAAGTCTCACAAAGCTTCTTACCAAGCTTAAAAGAGGGTTCTGTGAAAAAAATATTTGAATAAAAAATCAATTTATCACTTTGTTTTTTTATAGCTTTTACTATCGTAGGATTACAATGTCCTGTTATACAAACTGCATGGCCACCATAGAAATCTAGGTACTTTTTGCCACTTTTATCCCAAATATAAGTTCCCTTGGCTTTAACAATTTCAACT
>Ga0208953_1001749_pt1 | contig 11458 bp, 10 predicted proteins | sample RifOxyB2_FD_184033 | JGI IMG/M metagenome (GOLD analysis project Ga0208953, IMG submission 184033) | Groundwater microbial communities from Rifle, Colorado - Rifle Oxygen_injection B2 (SPAdes) | ecosystem: Environmental > Aquatic > Deep subsurface > Groundwater | place: USA: Rifle, Colorado... | reverse complement strand
CTGGAAGAGCACGGCATCCAGTTGGCAAACCTTAAAGAAGAGGTGAAAAAAGACCTGGATGTTTTCGACCTTGTCTGCCACATAGCCTGGGATATGCCGCCGCTCACACGCCGGGAGCGCGCGGAACATGTCCGTAAGCAGAACTATTTCACAAAATACTGCGAGCAGGCCCGCAAGATCCTGGACGCGCTTCTGGACAAGTATGCTGACGACGGCATAGACAATATCGAGGATATGGCGGTTCTGCGCATAGACCCGTTCAAACACATGGGCACCCCCAAGGAACTGGTAAATCTTTTCGGCGGCAAAACCGGCTACCTCAGCGCTATTAAAGAACTTGAATCACACATCTACTATAGGGCACAATCATGAAAGATATCGGCAACGTAATTAAATCCCTCCAGAATATAATGTGGCGTGATCAGGGCGTGTCCGGCGACGCCCAGCGCATAGAGCAGCTTGGCTGGATGATAAGCCTGAAGATCCTGGACGACAAAGACAAGGAGCTGGAACTCCTGAACGACAAATACGCCTCGGTTATCCCGTCAAAATTCCAGTGGCGCAATTGGGCCGGCAACCCGGAGGGCATCACCGGCGATGAACTTAAAGAATTTGTGGACGCGAAACTAATCCCCGCCCTTAAAAATCTGGATATCAGCACGGGGAATAAGCGGGCGCTTATCGTTCACGAGATCTTCGACGGCACCAACAATTACATGAAGGACGGCACCGTTATCCGCCAGGTCCTGAATAAACTTAACGAGATAGACTTCAACAGCTCGGAAGACAGGCACGTATTTGGCGACATTTACGAAACCATACTCAAAGACCTTCAAAGCTCCGGCAAATACGGTGAGTTTTACACCCCGCGCGCCATAACCGAATTTATAACGGAAACAATAAACCCGCGCCTTGGGGAAAAGGTTCTTGACCCGTCCTGCGGCACCGGCGGCTTCCTCACCAGCGCTATTGAAAACATCCGGAGGCAGGATATTAAAGGCGTTAAGAACCTGCGCCAGCTTGAAAAAGACATACACGGCATGGAATTAAAGCCCTTGCCATTCATGCTATGCGTCACAAATCTTATCCTGCACGACATTGAAGTGCCGAATGTGGATTATATAGACAGCCTGAACAGGGAATATACCACGATAGGGCAAAAAGACAAAGTGGACGTTATTTTAGCCAATCCGCCCTTTGGCGCTTCCGTTAAGCAGGGAGTGGAAACAAATTACCCGCAGGCCTTCCGCACCACCGAAAGCGCCGACCTTTTCCTGCTTGTAATGATACGCTACCTGCGCGAGGGCGGCCGCGCCGGCATTGTTCTGCCCGACGGCTCCCTTACCGGCGACGGCGTAAAGCAGCGCATCCGCCAGCACTTCCTTGAAAACTGCAACCTGCACACCGTAGTGCGGCTACCCAATTCCGTTTTTCAGCCCTATGCCAGCGTTGCCACCAACCTGCTTTTCTTTGAGCGGGGGAAACCCACCCGCGAAATCTGGTACTACGAGCACAAACTCCCCGAAGGCGTTAAAGCTTACAGCAAAACCAAGCCCATCCAGAAATCCGAATTCGACGGCCTGAAGAAGTGGTGGAAGAAGCGCAAAGAAACCGACCAGGCCTGGAAGGTCCCCATAGCCGACATAATAAAGAACGGCTACAACCTGGACATAAAGAACCCGCACATCCCCGAGCCCGAAAAAACCTATTCCAGTGCCGAGCTTCTTAATATGCTCCACGATTCTTTTTGCAAGAGTGATGAGCTTTTAAAACAAATAAAGTCAGAATTAACTCATGAGTAATTCCTCAACGCAAGACACGACTCCGGCCGAAAGCTATCGGATATTAGAACGCAGTCCGATCGGACTAGCGGCGAAATATATTTTTGATATTGTTTTGAGTCAAATAGAAGCAAAACCGCTTAGAAATTTTATTGTTGATATTAAAACTGGGAAGACCCCACCGACAACCCTTAGGCAATATTACGAAAGTGCAGATATTGACTGGTATAGACCAAGTGATATCGGAAGGGAAATGCACCTCTGTTCCGCCAGCAAGAAAATATCAAAATCTGCGATAAATGACAATAAAGCAACCCTATATAAAAAGGGGGCAATCCTAATTAATTGCATTGGGGATATCGGGCGGGTAGGGATATTAACGCGCGAGGGGTGTTCAAATCAACAAATAACAGGTGTTTCTCTTTCCGAAAACGTGTTGCCGGAATATGCATATTTCTTTTTTTTATCTCACAGGGAATTACTGCAAGCGGATCATTCAAAAACCACTTTGCCTATTATAAATCAATCAAAATTACTGAGGCTTCCATTTAAGCGTGTTGAGATTAATGAACAAATCAGAATCATAAAATTTTTAAACTTTCTGCTTGAATCATGGAAAAATAAAATACCACCAAGCACCGAGCGGTTAAAAGAATTTTACCTCAATGGTGATATTTTTTTAAAATTCTTTGTAGCAGATAGATTAATAAACGAATCTGCTTCTAATTTTCAACAACAGTTTCTCTTGTTAGCTCAACTGCGCCAGCAAATCCTGCAAGACGCCATTGAAGGCAAACTGACCGCCGACTGGCGCAAAAAGAACCCCGCTCTGATCACCGGCGAAAACCACGCCTCAAAACTTCTGGAAAAAATCAAATCCGAAAAAGCCCGGCTAATTCAGCAAGGCAAACTTAAAAAAGAAAAAAACCTGCCCCCAATAACCGAAGCCGAAAAGCCGTTCCCATTGCCGGAAGGCTGGACTTGGTGCCGTCTGGGTGAAATATCTGAATTGATTACCAGCGGATCAAGAGACTGGGCGAAATATTATAACAGTGACGGCCGGGCTAAATTTGTTCGTATGGGTGACTTATCTCATGATGGGTATCTGCTTAAGCTGGAAGATATCCAGTATGTTGATCCACCTAAAACAGGAGAAGGTACCAGGACAGCGTTAATAAAAGAAGACATACTTGTGTCTATTACCGGCGATATCGGATGGATGGGGTTGGTCCCAGAGGGTTTTGGAGAAGCCTATGTGAATCAACATACGGCCGTTGTACGTTTAACAGCTATCATGCGTGGGACATTCATCCCTAAATTATTTTTGTCATCATTTGCCCGGAGACAATTCGATTCCCCACAACGTGGGATTAAAAACAGCTTTAGACTTACCGATTTGGAATATATTCTTCTTCCTTTGCCACCGCTATCTGAACAACAAGTGATAATTGATCGAGTTGATAAAATCTTGTTAGTCGTTAATAGGCTAACAGAATATGTCTTAGAGCGCACAAATCATTCCGAAATGCTTATGCAATCAGTTTTGCGCGAAGCTTTTAATTCTCCTGTCGCGGAGAATATGTCTCCACGCACTAAAGCGCAGTAGTTGGCTATCACTATGTTGACCCAGGAAACACTTAAAAAGATTGCCAGGTTCAAAAAACACTACCGTCCTGGGCGGAAACAATTGTGTTTATGCGGGAGCGAGGAAAAATATAAGAGATGTTGCGCACCACTAATCGACAAAAAGCACAGTGGTGAAGATCTTTTGAGGCAAGCAGAGGAATGTTTTAAAAGGCGGAATTATTCCGAGGCTGAAAAGTATTTTAGAGCCCACCTGACACAATACCTGATATGGTACAAAGAGCATACAGAGCCGTTATTGCAGCATGAGCCAAAAGCGGCTGAATGGATATTACCTGTAGATATAGAAGCCATTATTGGAATTGCTCTTTCTTTGTCCAAAACCCTTCATAAACTCGGGAAAGATAAAAAGATAATTGTTGTGTTCAGACAACTTGCCGCTTTCAAGATTAGCCCGATTTATTGCTTCTATGTTGACTGCCAAAAAGCATTTTGGACTATGCCTAAAAGCAACAAATCTATTAAGCATGGGTTACTGGATATACATGGTATCTCAGTCATTGAAAGTGTTCCGATGACAGCTACTGGAATAATGTCACTTAGTATGTTTCTGGATCAAGAATACTGCAATCTCCCTGCACATATCGCCCTAATGATCCTGGAAAAGATTCTTGGCCAGGACATATCACCATTTCAAAGGGTTGACCTCTTAACAAAGAAAATTCGAGTGGCGCTTCTTCAGGATGATGCAGCATTAGCTAAATCAGCGGCGACAAGTCTTTTGGATGTCATTAAAACATTGTATCCAGAGAATATTAATCCAGCGGATAGAGCAACTATCCAAAGCATAGCAGAGGCTTATCATATATCGGCTGTGGCACTTGAAGAAAATAAATATCACCATCGCGCAATAACTGTTTGTGCAGAAGCGCTCAAGGAACAATCCCTTGACCCTGACTATGAGGCATCACTCCATTATCTTATATCTCACGCTTATGCAGGGCTGGGGGATCATGTAAAGTCTATAGACTCCTTACACTGTGCAATAAAAAAGCATCAACAACCAGTGTACTGGCTCGATTTAGCGCAAGAGTTGCTTGTTATAAAGAAAACAGATGAATCCTATGAAGCATTATTGCATATAAAGTATAACGCCCTCCCGGAGCCGTTAAAAATCGACTATCTAACTTATAAAGTACATATCGCAGTAATTAGAAATGACCGCACTCTCGCAAAAGAATCACAAGCAGAACTTGAGGCGATTAAGGCTTCTGGTCCGTATCTCCAACTTCTAATAAATTCCACAAGGGCTCTCCTATCGAATTTTTCAACGCAAAATCAAAATTTATCAATACTGGGTAAAGCTCGGACTTTCATCTCCAAATACGTGGTGCTTCAACCAAACTTTTGTGGCATTGGTATAAATCTAAATGAAATCATAAAGCCCAAAGAACAAGCCCTGCACCGGAAAAAGGAACTAAATGAATAAAACGCTGCCGATGGGCTTGTTGAATATGGCGCATAATCAATTTTTCACCGCGACATGATGCTGTCGCGGTCATGCTTTACACTATTTAAGACGATTTGACCGGAATTCTTATGAAAGCGCTTTTTGACACCAACATCATCATACACCGCGCTAAGGTTCGAGGCAAAAGGTAGCAGGAGACTTTTCTGTACAATAGGTATGCCATGCTAAACAACAAAAGCAATCTTGATTGGCCGGCAAAGGGAACTCGAATATCCTTTGAGAAGTTATGCGCGTGGGGAATATATCTTGCGCGCTGTGATGTCGCAAGAAAAATGCTGGAGTCAAAATCGAAGGGGAATGTCTCGCTTCCCACATGGTATAAATATTGGTTCCCATACTATGCGAACCTTTATATCGTGATTGAGGGGTGGCAAGAAATAAAATTCTACGATCCCCGAATTGATGCCTTAATTAAATCTCATCCAGGAACCATTCAAAAATTGAGACGTCTCCGAAACGCGGTGTTCCATTACCAAAAAAGCATGATTGATGCACGTTTTCGTGAGTTTTTCGAATCTGAGAAAGCAATTGAATGGGCATACGTGTTGAATAATCAGTTTAACCAGTATTTTTATGAAGTTTCCTATAAAGATGTTCCTGGGCCAATTAAAAACAAACAACAAGTAAGGAGTTCTATTAAAAAGTTACTAGGATGGTATCCAAATAGCATTGATGATACCATTGAAAAGACTAAGCTTGTTTTTAAACGCTTCAAAAAACGTGCTCGCAAAAATGATGATTTAGCAGTGATGGCTAAAGATGTGGCGTTGTCTGCGGGCAAGGGGATACGGGTTGCAAGACAAGTAAAAAAAGATCTAAACAAGCTTGTTGATAACTTGTGTTGCGAAATGGCACCTTCCACTAAGGCAAAAAGTGGCAGGCACCTTCTCCATAAAGGTCAAATAGATCCCCAAGATCACAAGTTGATTTTATGACCTCTAAGACAACAAAGTTTGATCTGGTTGCGAACGCAAAAGATTCTCTCGCACATGCTGTAGCGCATATTTCAAACACAGAAGACAAATCTCCGAGTAAGTGGAAAATAGCTGTGAGGGAAGTGGCCCACGTTGTTGAGCTTCTTTTGAAAGAACGGCTTAGGCGGGAGCATCCTGCCCTAATTTGGATTAAGGTGGATGATTACCCATCTATGGATGCTCGGACTGTTGGTGCGGAGGAAGCCGCACTACGGTTGCATAAGATATGTAATATCTGTCTTCCGAAAGGTGACCTGGAAACACTGAAGGCATGTCGAAAACTTAGAAACAGGATTGAACATTGCGAGTTTCAGCTAAATGAAGCAGAAGCTAAAGGAATTGTTGGGCGGTTGTTATCGTTTATCCTTGATTTTTCTAAAACTCACCTTGCAATCGACTTGGAAAAAGAATTTAGAGCGGATGATAGTTGGCGTGAGCTAATTGAAATTGTTGAATTTCGTGAGGCGCACGGGAAAGTGATTGCAGAAAAATTTATACGAGAGAAAACCCCGGCAGATACTTGTCCAGCATGTGGTGAGTACACGTTTAGTCTGGATGATGAACGATGTCAACTATGTGATCATCATGAGTCTCTTTTAGAGTGTGAGCAGTGCAAAAACTTGTTTTTTGAGTCTGAATGTGAAACTGCAACAGAGCCGGATAGTGATGAGGATCATGTCTTTTGCAAAAATTGTTTCAATGACATCATGTATGCTGATGATCAATATGACACATGGAAAGATAGGGGATAGGCGGGACGTTGATTAAACGCTTAAATGTAAGGGGGTTTGACCGGTTTGAAATCAGGGAACAGACTGCTTTTTATTCGGAGAGATGTTATGACTGAAAATTTGCCCGATAAGCGGAGGAGGTCTTGTTATGGCTTTTTTGCCTAAATTTACAATTACTAACGCCATTGCCGCCGGTCTCACAAAAATAGAACGCGCGCGCGGCTTCCTGGATGCGGCCAAGCTTTCAAAGGATTGGATCTCTGAAATGCAAAATCGCGCCCTGGTTCTGGAGGCTCACCACACCACGCATATTGAAGGCACACATCTTACGCTTGAGCAGTCCCAAAAGCTTATGGCGGGCAAGAAGGTTCCCGGCGCCGATCCGGATGATACACGGGAACTCTTAAATTACCGTGGCGCTTTTGACCTGGTGACGGAATATCTGGACAGCGGAGAGGTGATAACGGAAGGGCTTATCCGCGAAATACATAAACGTCTGGTCCAGGGAGTCCGCGGCGACAAAGCATCTCCGGGAGAATACCGGAAAGTCCAGAATTATGTCGTCAATTCCAAAACCGGCCAAACAATTTATACCCCGCCGCCTCCGCACGACGTTCCTAAAATGATGGCGGAGCTTATTGCGTGGCTTAGGTCGGAGCATGGCGTTAATCCCGTGCTGGAGTCCGGCGTCGCCCAATTTCAACTGGTTCATATTCATCCGTTCATTGACGGGAATGGGCGTTCATCCAGGCTTTTGTCCACATTGTGCCTTTACAGAAAAGGATATGACTTTAAGCGATTGTTCACGATCAGCGAATACTATGACCGCAACCGCGCGCCTTTTTACAAGGCGTTGCAAAGCGTAAGAGAAAACAAGCTGGATATCACCTGCTGGCTTGAATACTTTGTGGAAGGCTTGGCAACGCAGATGCGCGAAGTCCAGGAACGCGGCGAGCACATTATCAGGCTGGATGTTCTTTCCCATAAGCATGAATTTAGCAAGAGGCAAATGCTGGCCATTAAACACGCCTTGGCCCATGGTGGATTGACAATCCAGGATTTTGAAGTTTATTGCAGCGGTATCAGCCGCAGAACGCTTCAGCGGGAGTTAAAGGAATTGGTTGAAAAGGGACTGTTGGCGCCGGAAGGGGCGACAAACCGCCTTTACTATCGGCTGGTAAAATAAAAGCCTGAAACTAGCGACAAACTAGCGACACAACTAGCGACAAACTCGCGACGCGGCTTATGACATTTTTACGGGGAAGATAGGAAATGGGGCTAGCCACCATTGATGATATCTTGTTTTATTAAAAGCGCTTGATGAGCATAAAATATCGTGTTTAATAAAGAAGAAATGACAAATGACTGATCAATTTACGCCTGCGGCTGCGCGGCGATGGAAACGGATTCCCCGGGAGGTACAGGAAAAGATCCTGGCCAATGTGTGGTGCGGCAATTGTTGCACCGCCGTTCAAATTGTCCTGGAGACTGCGGAAATAGAAAGTAAAGTTCTGATCCTTAAAGGTAAATGCAAAACATGCGGCAAGGATGTTTGCAGGGTCGTTGAACCCGAAAGCTGAATCGGGGCGCGTACAACAAAAACTGTTTTTCCACCGCGACATGATGCTGTCGCGGTCATGTTGCAGACTATTCTTGACATTGAAAGATTGAATGTTCGGGTCAGGGTATAGAGGAAGGTTGCTTTTGCCGCAAATGAGCTGACGATTAAAGCGGGGAATTATGAAAAAGAACAAACAGATCGCAAAACAGAACACATTCACGGAATTCCTGCTCTACACCGCGCCGAGCGGCAAGGTGAAAGTGGAGATATTTTTGCGCGATGAGAATTTATGGCTCACGCAAAAGAGAATGGCCGATCTTTTTGCCGTTGGCATTCCGGCTATAAACAAACATCTAAAAAACATCTTTGAAACCGGAGAATTACGGGAAGATTCAGTTATTTCCATTTTGGAAACAACTGCCGCGGACGGGAAGAGATATCCAACCAAATTTTACAATCTGGATGCCATTATTTCCGTGGGCTACCGGGTAAACTCAAGGCAGGCGACGCATTTTCGCATCTGGGCGACACAAGTGCTCAAAGAGTATATCATCAAGGGCTTTGCCATGGACGATGCGCGGCTGAAAAACCCGGGTAATATCTTCGGTAAGGATTATTTTGAAGAGCAACTGGCGCGGATCCGCGATATCCGCAGCAGCGAGCGCAGATTCTACCAAAAAGTCACCGACATATACGCCCAGTGCAGCGCTGACTATGATCCGGATGAGGAAATTACCAGGCAGTTTTTTGCCACCGTGCAGAACAAACTTCACTGGGCGATAACCGGCCAGACCGCGGCGGAAATTATTCATAACAGAGTAAATAGCGGAGAATCCAATATGGGGCTCACGAATTGGAAAAATTCTCCCAAAGGACCCATCCGGAAAACCGATGTCGGTATTGCCAAGAATTATCTGAATGAAAAAGAGCTTGATGGGTTGAATAGAATTGTAACGATGTATCTTGACTATGCCGAAATGCAGGCGCAAAAGGGTGTTGTGATGTATATGAAACACTGGGTAGAGAAATTGGACGCCTTTCTGCGCTTTAACGAAAGAGAAGTTCTGCGGGATAGCGGCAGGATCAGCCATGAAGTCGCAACGGCATTAGCCGAAAGCGAATATGAAAAATACCGGATCAATCAAGACCGCAAGCTTGAATCCGACTTTGACCGTGAAGTCACCAAACTGTTGGATTCCAAAAAGAAAAAATCGTGACCAGGAGCCTTTATCTTATGACGATTCTTGAGGTGAGCTTGGGGAAAAACTCATTAAAGAGTTTGACCCTAAAAACAAATCGCGCAAATATGCGAAATATGTCCCAATTTGGGCCTAAATCTTATGTGATGGTCATGTGATGGCGTTCGATATTAAGATTTTATTGTTAGAAAATGCATATACGACATATAGCTGATGTATATAAGGCATATAGTGGTCATGTGATGGTTATGTGATGGGCTGTATTTGTAGGGAATTGGGGATAGGTCTTGAAATTTAGCAAAATCCTTCATTTTTCTGGAGATATAGGACAAACTGCATGAATAGGGAACAAATAATTCGGTTGATGCATGGGTATCATCTGGCTGATGTGTTTAAGAAGTCGGATCAGCAGAAGGGAGTGCTTTTACCTCCGGCGGAAAAAAGCGTGGGGGCGGCGGAATTGATCAGGCTGCCCGACCCGTTAAAGACAAAAATTAAAAAGTCATTAATAACAAGCTGCATCCGCGACAGGAAAAGCGTGAGGAGCTTTGCGGATTCGCCGGTATCGCCCGGCGAACTGTCCTATCTGCTTTGGGCCGCGCAGGGAATTAAAGAAGAGGGGGACGACAAAAGACACGCGCATCATGCGATAAAAAGAACGGTCCCGTCGGCGGGTTCCAGGCATCCTTTTGAAACATACGTTGTCGCGCAGAACATTACCGGCTTAAAGCCGGGGATATACAGGTATATCGCTTCGCTGAATTCCCTGGCCGTTGTTAAGGGCACGCCTGTTTCGAAAAAAGCCGTAGCCAAAGCCCTGTGCGGGCAGATATTCTGCGCCAAGGCGCCCGTTCTGTTCATCTGGACCGCGCTGCCGTACCGCACCGAGTGGAGATACGGCATAGAACATGCCATGAAGTCCGTCCTCCTGGACGCCGGGCATGTGGGGCAGAATCTGCATATGGCCTGCGAGGCGCTGGGGCTTGGCACCTGCATGATAGGCGCGTATTTCCAGGAATTGACCGATAACCTGGTGAAAGCGGACGGCAAAGAAGAGTTTTCCGTTTACCTGGCGCCGGTCGGCAGATGCAGAGGGTAGGGCCGCCTGGCCCCGGCAGATAGAGAATATATAAACTTGCCTTATGACTCCTGAAGAAATATTAAAAATGCGGTGGGGCTACGATTCCTTCAAGCCGCTGCAGAAAGAGGCCATAGCGGCCGCGCTGGCCGGGCGGGACTGCCTGGTAGTGCTGCCCACCGGCGGCGGCAAAAGCCTGTGCTACCAGCTTCCGGCGGCGGCGGGGAAGGGGCTGGTGCTGGTGGTGTCCCCGCTCATAGCCCTTATGGACGACCAGGTGGCGGCGGCGCGCGAGGCCGGGCTGGCCGCCGACGCGCTGCATTCCAACCTTAAAGCCGGGCCCCGCCGCGAAGCTTACGCCAACCTGGCCTGCGGCAGGACGGAACTGCTCTACGCAAGCCCGGAACGCCTGCTGGCCGGCGACCTTGTCGAGACGCTGGCCCCGCGCCTTATCCTGGCCGCGATAGACGAGGCGCACTGCGTTTCGCACTGGGGGCACGAATTCAGGCCCGAGTACCGCCGCCTTACCGAGGCGCTGGATAAGTTCCCGAAAGCCGCGCGGATGGCGCTCACGGCCACCGCCACGCCGGGCGTGCAGAAGGATATTTTAGACCAGCTCGGCCTGCGCTCGCCGGAAATACTCATAGGCCACCCGGACCGGCCCAACCTGGTTTACCGCGCTTTCCCGCGCCGCGACCAGTTAAAGCAGGTGCTGGAGATAGTGCGCCGCCATCCCGGCGAGGGCGGCATTGTTTACGCGCAGACGCGAAAAGACGTGGAGCGCCTGGCCGCGAACTTGAAGGCAGAGGGCGTCTCCTGCGCGCCCTACCACGCCGGGCTGGGCGCCGAAGAGAGGCGCAAGGCGCAGGAAGATTTCGTAAAAGAGCGGCTGGACGTCATAGTGGCGACCATCGCCTTCGGCATGGGGATAGACCGCCCGGACGTGCGCTATGTGGTTCACGCCAACACGCCGCGTTCGGTGGAGCATTACCAGCAGGAAAGCGGCCGCGCCGGCCGCG
>Ga0208953_1001740_pt1 | contig 11532 bp, 13 predicted proteins | sample RifOxyB2_FD_184033 | JGI IMG/M metagenome (GOLD analysis project Ga0208953, IMG submission 184033) | Groundwater microbial communities from Rifle, Colorado - Rifle Oxygen_injection B2 (SPAdes) | ecosystem: Environmental > Aquatic > Deep subsurface > Groundwater | place: USA: Rifle, Colorado... | reverse complement strand
ATTGGAGCCTGCTCGTTTCGCATCGCTTCGGCTCGGCTTCAAAATCGGCAATTTCGTCATGAAAGCCTTATGTCGGACAGGCTCCTAGTCGGGCTTGGTCGGGGTTTCACCCTTCGCCCCCAGACCCGTGGAGGACCCTCCCGGGGATAGATAAAAAAATGCCGTCCGATAATCTCGGACGGCATTTTTTTTAATAACTAATAACTTTTAGAACAGACCTTTGACTTCCAAAGTCACCACGTTGTCCACGTAGTTGTTAGACCTTTCATTGGAACGGCGGGTCTTGTAGTTGTAACCGACTCCGGCCTTAAGCCATTTCTGCACGTTGTAGTCCAAATTCGCCCGGCCGTTATAGTTGCTGTCACGGCGCTTGGCATTGGAACCGGGGGTTTCTTCAGGGTACCGGACCGACTCATAGCTAATGCCGACACCGGCTTTGAATTTATTCAGTTCCCTGGACGCGCTAAGGTCGTTGAGAGTGGAAGTGTAGAAGCGGCTATCGGCGTAGGTGGATTCCACGTTGGCGCGCTTTCCATACAGTATAACCTCGGTTTTTTCCATGGGGCGCCAGTTAAGCTGGGCGCCGTAGCCGCCGGTGGTCCTGCTGTTGGAAGCGTCGGCAAGGTCTTTCCTGTACAACCGGAACTGGGCGCCGGCCGTCAGCTGACCGGTAAGTTTGGGGGCGATATTTCCGGTCAACCCTAAATCCACATTGCTGTAAAGAGCGTCTCCGGCGCCGGCAAGGGTGCGTTCTTTGTATTTGAGCGAACCGAAGTGATAAGCGGCGAATAGTTTTGTCTTAGGCTGAAGCTTGAAATTGAGATCGGCGCCGGCAAGGATCTCATCCCGGTTCAGGCCTTTATTTCTGGATGACAAATATTCGTTGACCGTATGCTGGACGTCTATGCCGAAGCCTAATCTGCCCCGCAAAGGCGAGTAGAAGTTAAGCCCGGCTATATTTTGCACACGTTTGGAGCGCGCCGTAAGCTCGGAAGTGGCCTGATCCGTGGTGGCCAGATACTTCTCGTCCAACACCAAAGTCCTTTCGCCCGCAAGCTTTTGCTGCACATTTATATTGGCATTGTGGTGCACGGCGTCGTTTATGCGGTGCGCCCTTGAATAAAAGAGGCCCTCCAGCGAATAAGCGCCCTTTATGGCAAGCCGCGAACCCTCCTTGCTCATAAAACCGATGCCCGCGGACGAACGGTTTATCAAAGAGGCTTTAGCGATGTCCCGGGTCAGATAAATGTTACTATCATACTTTTGCTGAACAGTGATGATAGGATTTATATCTATCCCACCCAGCTTAAAATTCTGCATCGCCGACGCGGAAGCGGCCGGCAGAACCAAACACATTGCTATGATCAACTTTTTCATCGTATCTCCTTATAAAGTATATATAGCCGAACCAAGATGCTCCCAAAAATCAAGGAGTGGAGCCGCTGACTTCGGACGCTTCGGTGGCTTCCTGGGTTACAATAACGCCGGTTTCAGGAACATACACCGTGGGATCCGCGGAATTGCCGGACTGGTCATCGACAGCCGCCTCTTCCGTTGGCTCCGCCTTCGGCGCTTCCTTGGGCGTTTCAGTCTGGACCACGACTGCGGGAGCCGAAGGCACTGATGCGGTTTCGCCGGTGTTTACGATCCTGGTACCGCCGCCAGCGGGATCACTGACCACAGCGCGCCCTTTTTGAACTTCTACGTCCATGGTCGTGCCCGTGTTGGTCATTTTCACTTCACTGCCGGAAGGCATAACAACGGAGTAACCGGAAGCGCTCTTTACCTCCACGGAACCGCTGCCCTGGGAAGACACCGTCATGGAACCGTTAGAGAAAGTGGGCTTAAATTCGGAACCGCTGACGCCGTTTATTTTCATACCGCCGGCTTCCACTTCTATAGTGCCATCCACAACGTGAAACGTAACGTTGGAGTCCAGGTCAACGGGGATAGCGTCGCCCGGCTTTATGGTCATAAAGACCGCGCCGTCTTTCATAAGCTGAACCGTGCCGGCTATTTTTGTGATCTTGACGGTCCGATCAGCGGCGGGAGCGGCCGGCGCTTTGGCAGCGGCGGCAAACCCGGTGCTTAAAAATAAAAAGATAAAAGCCATCAGCTTTATATATTTCATTGAGACTCTCCTTTTGAGATAAGTTTAAAAAGACAACCCTCTATACCTGAGGTATATTTAACAACTCTGTTTGCATCTTGTCAAGAAAAAAATATCTTTGATTTGGTACAATCAATGATATGAAAATGAAATTTCCGCTTATCACACGCTTTACCCTGGCTGTCTGCATTCTGGCGGGCGGCCGCGCCGCGGCCGGCGCGATGGAAGACGGTTTCCCATTGTGCATGTACGGAGCCGCCACGAAAAGAGACCTGGCGGTTATAAAAGAAGCCGGCTTTAACTGTTTTCTTGCCTACACGCAGGACCCGGCGGTTTTAGCGGAACTGGCCGCAGAGTCAAAAAAACTAAAACTCAGAATGGCGGCTTATCCGGACCGCGTAATAAACTCCCCTTACGCCGAAAAAGCGAAAGACTGGCCTATTCTGGCCTGGTATCTATACGATGAACCGGAAGTTCACGGCCTGCCTCCGGCGGAACTTGAAAAACTGAACCTTAAAACAAAAACCTGGTCGCCGAAACAACGAACAGTTTTTGTAATGGGCGACGGGGCCGCCGCTTTCTCCTACGCCGCGACAGCCGACGCGCTTATGGTGGACTGGTATCCGGTGCCGCACCTGAAGACGGAATCGATGGGCTACCATGTGGCCCTGGTCAAATCGGCCGCGAAAATCCTTGATGTAAAGAACCCTGGAAAACCGGTTTGGGCCGTTCTCCAGGCCTTTGACTGGAAAATTCACCCTCAGCGGCACGAACCGAAGCGGATCGGCAGGTTCCCGACATTCACCGAAATCAGGTTCATGACATACCTGGCCATTGTAAGGGGCGCGGAAGGATTATTTTATTTCACCTTTTCGCAGGAAGGGAAAACCCTGGACGCCTGGCCGGAGCGCTGGTTCTTTTTCAAAAAGATAGCCGCCGAAATAAACGCGCTTAAAGCCATACTGGAAAAAGGAGAGGATGCCGAGCCGCCGGCGGGGCTGGACCCGCGCCTGGCCGTAAGAGTTATTTTAAAAGGCGGCAAACGCCGGATGTTCCTGGTGAATCCCTCCGCTTCGGAGATCCCCGTTAGCGCGGAAATTTTAAAAGACTGGCGCCCACTCTTTGAAGAAAAGAGATATCTTGACCAAATTCTGCCCGGAGGAAAAAAACTCCGCATGCCGCCATACCGGACGCTGGTGCTGGAGATAGGAGGCTAGTTGCCCCTAATCCAGATCCATCGGGTTTATGGGCCTTGAAGTGTCTCCGGAATCCTTAATGCGCTTCTTTTCCTTTTCAAAATTTTCCAGGAGTTCTTTTTTCTTGCGTTCCATCTCCCCCTGGGCCTTGGAAAAATAATCGTCCAGCCTGGACTTGTTGTCCTTTATTTTTTCCAGGGCGTCTTTCATCTGGTCCGCGCCCTCCTTGACCATGGGTTTCTCCCAATGTCTGAGGACCTTGCCGGTTTTTTTCTCCACCTCTATGCGCGCTTTGCACATGGGACAGTCTATAAGAAATGATTCCTCATTCATAAAGCAGCTCCTTGGTTGAACAGCGAGACAGTTGGGCGGCTAGGCAGCTAGAAAACACAAAGAAAAAGACTGCTGCTGCCTTTTTGACTTACTTGACTTTCCACAGCTTATGAAGCTGCGGAAATATTCTGACATGTTCCAGCCTTGAAACCGCGAACCTGTAAAAAGCAGCCAATTGTTCCGCCGAAGGCGGCCTTAAACGCCCCTGCGGCGTCACCGGCTGAATATAGAACCGCATCCGGCCGCATACCGAAGCGGCCAGCTTCACCCCTTTCCTGAATTCGGCCGGAGTGGTACCGGAAGTAACCACCATTTTCACAAAAGTCTTTTTTGGCGCCAGAGACAGGAATTTTTCATGTTCCTTCCACAGAGGCCTGCCGGCAGACCCCGGCAGTTTTATATCCGCCGCAACCACGTCTATCTCCGGCAGAACTTCTTTAAGTTCCCTATGGCAGATGCCGTTGGTTTCAAGATGGGTCTGAAGTTTCAAGCTTCCGGCGTACAATGCAAGTTCTCTTAAAGCCTGATGCTGCAGGAGCGGTTCCCCGCCCGTGAACGAAACCGCGCGCGCGCGTTCCTCGGACGCCAGTTGTTTTATGATTCTTTTGATCGCAGAGAGAGCCATCCGCCGCCCCCCGCTCCGGGCCGCCGGCTCGTCGCAATAAGCGCAGCTGAGATTACACCCGGCAAAACGCACAAACACCTGCTTCTGCCCCGCGTAAAGACCTTCGCCCTGGATGGAGCAAAAGATCTCGTAGATGTTCGCGGTATCTATAGCGGCCATAAATTTATTTTAGCAAATACGCTTAAGACCGGCGGCAGCCAATGGATGGGGAAGAATTATATACGTACCGGCAATAAGGGCGAGGGCATACAGCTATGGATCCGGAGACGATGGCGGATTCCCTGTGCGCTCCCTCGTTTAAAAACTTTTACTTCAACGCCGGGTCGGGAATGCCGGCGTCTTTAAAGCCTTTGGCGCGCAGTTTGCAGGAGTCGCAACTCCCGCAGGGCCTGGCCCCCCCGGCATAACAGGACCAGGAATATTTTAGCGGCGCCTTAAGCTTGAGCGCGAGTTTTATGATCCCTTTCTTGCTCAAACGTATAAGCGGCGTAAGCAATTTTATTTTTCTGCCGGCCGCCCCCTCACGTGTGCCGGCGGCCACCGCCTTTTCCAGCGCGCTGTAGAATTCGGGGCGGCAATCCGGGTAACCGGAATAATCTATGACATTGGGCCCCATAACCACCGCCCCGGCCCCCACCGCGTCGGCAAGCGAAACTCCTATAGAGGCAAAAACCAGATTCCTGCCCGGCACATACGTGGAAGGTATGGTTTTGCCGGCGCCTATTTTTGAAAGCCCGAGGTCGGGCAGCCGTTTTTCAGGATCCACAAGCGAACTGACTCCCAGCCAGGGGAAAGCCAGTTTTATCTCATAAAGTTTCACGCCCAGAATACGGGCTATGCGGCGGGCGCTTAGGGTCTCCTTTTTGTGGCGCTGTCCGTAATCGAAAGAGACGGCCTCACAGACGCAGCCGCGGCTCATGGCCCAGCAAAGAACGGTGGTCGAATCCAGCCCTCCGGAAAAAAGAACTACGGCTTTTTTTTGTTTCATACGTAATTTACCCATACCTGACAATCCGCCTCTAATTTTTAAATGCCGCGTTCTCCACTATTCCATGCACTCCCGACAATCTTACTTTGGGCACTACATCCATGGTTCCGTTCTTCAGGATAAGTTCTACGTCCTTCTTGCCGGTTTCAGGCCTGCCGGCCATAAAGTCCAACACCCTGCCGCTATCCTGTATCTCTTCTATCGCCGCCAGGAATGAATCCCGGCCTTCGATAGCGTCGGCTAGGGCTCGGGCGCAGATAAAATCCTCCACATGTCCGCGGTCATAAGACAGGCAGGCCGGAACTATCAGGGTATCCATGGGATTTTCACGGCAGTACCGCGCAACGAAGGGCATATTCGCGAAGCATCCTATAAGTATCTCCTCCGCCCTGACCAAAGACATGACCGCCGGCGACCCCGAGTTGGTTACGATAAGCGCCGGCCGGGAAGCGTCGGAAGAGTGGAGCGCGAGGTAAGGGGAATTGTCATATTTCTCAACTTCAGGCGGGAAATTTATCTCCGAGAAAAGATCCGAACCGTTTTCAAGGGCTTTAACGGCCGCGGCATGGGCGGGGCCGGCATACACCCGCACATCCCCGCGGCCGCTCTTTAAAAGCGCGCAAACGGTGTTCGAGAACCTGAACAGATCTATGACTATGCCCCTGCCCCGCCAGACGCGGGCTTCCAGCGGTTCGTAGGCGACACTCACCCGAAAGCTATTTTGCGGCGGTTGAGATGTCGGCGGCATATTTGAAAGCGAGGGCGCTGATATAGGTTTCCGATTCCTGATAAACGCCAAGTCCGGGTTCGGCCATTATCGTCTCTTCGCCGATAATAACGCCGTCGGCGCCCATCCCGGCGGACAGCTTCCTGGCCGATTTTTCCAGGCGGCTGCCGGCGGCTTCATCTCCGGTGTGGAATTTATCGCTGTGGATTATAGCTATGGCGCCCCAGGGCTTTAAAATCTGCTCCCTGGAAGAAAAAACCTGGACCTCAGCGGCGGATTTAGCGGGGAACCAGGGCCCAACCTGAATGACATCGGGTCTGGAAGAGGCGCAGGCCGCCGCAAAAAGAAGGAATGCGAAAAAAACCCCTTGCTTCATCTGGGCGGTTCTAACCCCAGTTCTTTGCATATTTTTCTGACGGTAAAATCCGCGATCTCGGTATGCCTGGTGACGGGGATCTCCTTACTGGTTACCGGGTTGGTAAAAACGGAATATTTGCCGCCTTCCCTTGAAAGCACACAGCCGTTCTGCATAAGATACCGCACAAGTTCTTTTCTTTTCATAAACACCTCTAAAACCATTCTATCAATTTAACCGTCCGCTGAAACACCCTGTTACGGGATCTTTTTGGCGAAATTGCTTATGTCGGACAGACTCCCAGACTCACTGTTTCTCTTCTATAATTCCAGTTTCGCACCGCTTAAACCCGGCTTCAAACCCCGCTAAAAACGCCTCAAAGCCGTATTTTTTACGCGGAATATTAATCCGCGCTCCGTGAAATTTTTGAAACCAGCTTCCAAGTGACCTCGTTTTTGCCGAAGAAAACCTGCACAAAGGCCATCAGACCGTCCTCGTTTTCAAAGACCAGCAGGCTTCTTCCCCCATCGTTAAAAGCGCCTTTAAGCTGGCCGTACGAAGCCGGCATACCGCCGGGGACGATCATCTCATCGGTTTCGGCGTCCGCCTTGGCCTCGTTATCGTTGAAGCGGTCCGAGCGATCCTCGTCGCTCCGGGAATCTATCATAACGGCGCCTTCCCCCTCTTCCTCGGCCGGCGCGGCCTTTTTAATATTTTTCTGGGCGGCTGGAGGAACGGTTTTCTGTTTCGGCGCCTGTTTCTGCGCGACCGGCGCCGCGCTTACCGTCCCCGTAGATATCAGAGTCTTCTGGGCGCCGGCGGGCTCGGACGCCGCATTGGAAATCCCGGGCCGGCAAACGGCCAGAACCAGGATAAAAACAAGACCGCAGATAGTTTTCATAATTCCTCCCCGGTTAAAAAATTCACCCGCCATATAGAACAAGTTCTCCGCCTGACAGACAAGCCGCATTTAGTATACCCCGCAGTTTGGAACTTGCGACAATCCGCCGGCCGGACCGGCGGGCGGATCAAAATCGTTTTACTTCCACGCGGCCGGTTTGGATACCCAAAAGCCGACGGGCCAGGATCCCGAATTTTTCCGGGGCATCGCTGGTTATAAAACTTGCCCGGCCGCGGCCCCCGGAATTCAGCAGGTTCCTGGAAGCCAGATTAGCCCTGGCCTCTTCGGCCGTGACTTCGGCGGAATCCACTATTTTTACCGTACCCAGGACCCGCCTGATAACTTTCTTGAGCAGCGGATAATGGGTACAACCCAGGATAACCGTATCGAAGCCTTTTTTTTTAAATGGCGCGAGGTATTCGGCGGCGACCAGTTCCGTCACTTTTTTGGCGCACCACCCCTCCTCCACCAGCGGCACGAACAGCGGGCATTCTTTTTCATGAACGACAAGGCCCGGTTTCAGTTTTTTAAGGGCGCGGCTGTAGGCGCCGCTTGATACGGTAGCGGCAGTGCCGGTCACCAATACGCGGTTATTAACTGTGGCCGCGCAGGCCGCGCGCGCGCCAGGCTCGATAACGCCTATAACCGGAGCACTGGAGACTTTACGCACCTCCTCCAGCGCCAGAGAGGAGGCCGTATTACAGGCGACGATAAGAAGTTTCACCCCGCGGTCGGAAAGCAGGGCCGCGATCTCTTTAGAGAAGGAGACTACGGCCTCCTTTGACTTGGCGCCGTAAGGAACGCGCGCCGTGTCGCCGAAATAAATAAGGTTTTCCGAAGGCATAAGGCGGCGCACCGCCCGAAAGACGGTGAGCCCGCCGAGTCCGGAATCAAAGATGCCGATGGGACTGTTCTTGTTGAACATAAACTCTGATTTAACTAAGACTGGCCGCGACCTTAAAACAACATCACTGGAGGGTCAGGCATGGGATTGCTCTGGAGCCGCATAGCGGATGGGGGGCCACAATCTTACAGATTGGGGGGAAACCACGGGAGGGTTTCCTACGCGGCGTAAGGGCAATCCCATGCCTGACCCGAACCCCTATTTCCACTTCTTCATTTGCGCGTATTTCATAACGCCTTTATAGATGGCATTCGCAATTTTTGCGCGGCCCTTCTTTTCGTTCATGTCTTTCTGGTCCTTGGCGTTGGTCATAAATCCCAGCTCAACCAGCACGCCGGGAGTGTAAGTGCCGCGCAGGACGTAGAACGCGGCCTGTTTTACGCCGCGATTGACGAACGGCGTGCTCCTTTCCAGTTCTTTTGAGATGAGGCCCGCCAGCTGGCTGCCTTCGTTAAGATATTCGTTCCTGGCCAGCGAGTGCAGCAGCATAGCCGAAGCATCGGAAGCTTCCTGCCCTTCCTCAAGGCCCAGCACGGAGTTTTCGTAATCCGCCACCTCCGCGGCCCAGGGGTCGGAAGCGTTCTCCGACATAAAATAGACCTCGAAGCCTTTTTCCCGCCGGTCGCGGGAAGCGTTGGCGTGGATGGAGATGAAAATGTCGGCCTTATATTCGTTTGCGATCCTGGAACGCTGGTCCAGCGGGATAAAAACGTCGGAAGTGCGCGTCATCAGCACGTCGAAAATATCTTCATCCTTAAGCATTTCGGAAAGTTCCCCGGCCACCAGCAGATTTATCTCTTTTTCCTTCAGGCCGAAGGCCCTATGGCCGCCCGGATCTTTGCCGCCGTGGCCGGCGTCTATAACGATGCGCTTGCGGCCGCCTTTATCCAGGACGAACTTATCCGGGATATTTACGCCCGTGTCTGAAACGTACCGCTCCGCGCCGGAGGAAACAGCCGCTTCCACGGAATACGCTCCGGAAACGCCTGGAGGGATGACCGTAACACCGTCATCAGGAACGGACACGGCAACGGGCAGGCCGTTGATGCTCTGGGCTATGGGTCTGGCGCTCTTTTCCACGTCAAAAACCAGGCGGTCAGGCCCGGACAACCTGAAAGAGGAAACCTTGCCGAAGTTGTCGCCCGGAGTGAAAATTATTCGAACCATCTTATTTTCCTGGAACACATCCACGCTGGTGATCACGCCGTCGGCGATATTCAGTTTTTCCTCTGACTCCACCACGCCGTTAGGCATGGTGATGGAAAAAACATTGTTTTCTTTCTGGGAAGTCTGATAGTCAAGCGGCTCCTCCAGGTAAACGACCAGCCTGGTTTTATCCTTGTAGGAAAAATAATTTATGGAACTGATATTTATTTTTTGCCTGGCGGCCAGAACGCCGGTGGAGGGATCATAATCCAGCTTGAAACCGAAAGCCCTGGCAAAATGTTTGGAGGTGAAAAAATCCATAGCCAGGAAAGCGCGTCCCCCCCTGACTATCAGGGGGTTGGAAAGGGAGACTTTGGTGTCGTTGAGCGTCACCTCGTCCGATTTCATGAAAAACATGATCTTATTGCCCCTGTTCTGGAGCAGCAGCTTGCCGCTGACCGGGTACCAGTAGATCTTGCCGCCTATAAGCTTGGCCGACCTGGTAGCGTCCAGGTACAGGGAGTCATTCAGGATATAGGTGCCTATCCTGCCCACGTACGCGCCGTTTTTCATATAGGCGACTTCATCCACTTTAGCCTGGGCCGCCGCGGCGAAACCGGCCAGAAGCGCCAGACCAAGCGTTCGCCGTAAAAGCATTTTGATCATAAATATCCCTCTTCTATTTTACATTTTACAACCCGCAATTTGTATTTTTGCGGTTCTGTTTACTCCAATATTATCCTATAGTCTTCCCAGGTGAGCAAGGGGTCCGAAAACACCCTGACGCTCCGGTGAACATTTTCTTCGATAAGCGACTGTTTCTTCTTGAGAATTTCCATAAGCATCGGATGCACTACCACCCGCAGGTTTCCGCCCGGACGGCCGAGCGTAAGATTCTGTATATCCCGCTGGATCTTTATCCTGATGCTTTCGCTTGAAAGCACCCGGCCGGAACCGTGGCATTCGGGGCACTCCTCGGTGAGAAGGCTGAAAGTGCTTTCGCGCTTGCGCTCTCTGGTCATCTCTACCAGACCCAGGCGCGTTATGGGGAGAATGCGTATTTTTGCGCGGTCGCGCCGCACAGCCAGCTCCATCATATCCACCACCTTGTGGCGGTTGGACGCCTTTTTCATGTCGATAAAATCTATCACTATGATCCCGCCGATGTTGCGCAGACGCAGCTGACGGGCCACTTCCTGGGCGGCCTCGATATTAGTCATGGTCACCGTTTCTTCCTGGGAACGGTTGCCTGTGAAACGTCCGGTGTTGACGTCTATGGCGCACAGCGACTCGGCTTCCTGGATGATGATGCTGCCGCCGTTGGGAAGCTCCACCTTTATCTTGCGCAGTTCCTCGATGCCTTTCTCGATATTGAAAGCCTTGAAAATGGGGGTCTTACCGTCGTAATATTTCACCCGTTCTTTAAGGTCCGGGGAGATCTTGGCGACGAATTCCTGCGTGGCCGCGTGGTCCTCCTTATTGTCCAGCATATAAATGGCCACGTCGTCCGAGAGGATGTCGCGGGCCACCTGTAATGCCATATCCATATCCTTGTGAAGCAGGAAGGGAGGGCGGACGGTCTCAAAACGCTTCTGAATGGAATCCCAAAGCCGCATCAGGAATTTTAGTTCGCGCTCAAGCTCTTCTTCACTGGCCCCTTCCGCTTCGGTGCGCACGATACAGCCTTTCTTGCCCAGTTCGTTGGCGACCGTGATCTTCCTGAGGATCTCGGAGAGGCGTTTTCTTTCCTCGGGCGTCTCGATATTCTTGGACACTCCCACGAACTCCTGGAAGGGAGTCAGCACCAGGTACCTGCCGGGGAGCGAGACATCCATGGTCACTTTCATACCCTTGGTGCCTATGGCGTCCTTGGTCACCTGCACCATGACCTCCTGGTCCTTTTTAAGCAGCCTTTCTATCGGGTCTCGCTGTCCGCCCAGCACATCGGAGATATAGATATAGGCGTTCTTATCGAGGCCGATGTTCATGAACGCGCTGGAAATACCCGGCAGTACATTTTCCACCACGGCCTTGTAAATATTCCCCACAATATTGCTGTTACTTCTGCGTTCCCAGAAAAGTTCGGCCAGACGGCCGTCCTCCAGGATAGCTATCCTTGTCTCTTCAAAAGAGGTATTCGCGAATATCTCTTTTTTCACCGTCTTCTGATTGTTCATATTATTAAAACGCTCCTTAAGATAACGAAAGGTTAAATCACTTCCAGCCCGCCTTTTGAGTCAAGCCAGT
>Ga0208953_1001737_pt1 | contig 11541 bp, 10 predicted proteins | sample RifOxyB2_FD_184033 | JGI IMG/M metagenome (GOLD analysis project Ga0208953, IMG submission 184033) | Groundwater microbial communities from Rifle, Colorado - Rifle Oxygen_injection B2 (SPAdes) | ecosystem: Environmental > Aquatic > Deep subsurface > Groundwater | place: USA: Rifle, Colorado... | reverse complement strand
CTATCAGACGCAAAACGCGGTCTTTCCATGACAGCCCCGCCTGCCGATGATGCCTTGGAATATCTCGCGATGATGTCAAACGGCGACGCGCGCGTGGCGTTGAACGCGCTCGAACTCGCGGCAAGCACCGGCCACGTCGACCGAACGCGCGTCGCGGACGCCCTTCAAAAAACGCATCTGCTCTATGATCGCGCGGGCGAGGAGCACTACAACGTGATCTCCGCGCTTCACAAGTCAATGCGCGGCTCGGACGCGGACGCCGCGCTCTATTGGCTCGGACGCATGCTCGAGGCCGGCGAGGACCCAATATACGTGGCACGACGACTCGTTCGCTTTGCCTCGGAGGACATTGGGCTCGCGGACCCAAACGCGCTTGTCCAGGCGGTCGCGGCGTTCCAGGCAAGCCACCAAATTGGCATGCCGGAATGTAACGTCATCCTAGCCCAATGCGTGGCATACCTTGCACAGGCGCCAAAATCGAACGCGCTCTACGTTGCCTATGGCCGCGTCCAGCGCGACATCCGCGACCTTCCGGCGGAACCAGTCCCAATCCACCTTCGCAATGCCCCCACCACGCTCATGAAAAACCTTGGGTTCGGCGATGGATACAAATATACTCCAGATTTTAAAAACCCAAAGGAGGCAGAACAATGTTATTTGCCAGAACGTCTTAAGGGGAAGAAATACCTTCGTCCCACGTAGTCCTGCCATCTCCTGCCAAATCGATTGGCTCGCCAAAATATGTCGGTTCCGCGCCGAATAATACGTTTACAACGGCCTTTACCCGGGCCAATGACTCCCGGGCGGAAAACCAGGCCTGCTTTGCGTATGGCTGTAGATCGGAAGAAACGCCCTGCGCATGCATGCCCACCGCATCAGCCAGATACAGCGCCCTGGAAAGATGATATTGCTGCGTGACGACGATCGCGTCCGTAACCCCGAACACGTGTCGGGCACGATACATCGAATCATACGTGTCAAATCCCGCGTGATCTAAAAATAGGTCCTCCGCGGCAACGCCAGCCGCGAGCAGATATCGGCGCATGGCGTTTACCTCGTCGTATCCGTCCTGTCCGTTATCGCCGGATACGAGAACCTTATCCGCAAGACCGGCCGTATACAAGTTTGCCGCAACGGTGAGACGATCGGCAAGAATGTCCGATGGCTGTCCATTCGCCAAAACGCTGGCGCCTAATACAATTACGACTGGCGCGTGCGCAATGTTGTCTGATGGATACGCGACAACGCCCGTTGCCATCGAAAGCACGATCCATTGGCATCCGCCCCAAAAAAAGGCAGGCACGACGATAGAACAGGCTGCAATTTGGATGAGACGTCGAATCATACGAACATAAAACGAAAACTCCACGTACGCACTGGATTTGGTCCTCTTGCAGTCGGGTATTCCCTTATCGGGACGCGTTTCCTGTTCGTGCTGCCAGTTTTCACCGGGAACCCGAGTCAGAATCGGCTTAACCGCGTGGCTCTCAGTTCTCTTCCTGGGAAGAGGAACATTACCAAGCCCAAGTACCAAATTTAGCCCAAATCAGTTCGTTCGTGGAGCACATCTATCATAACATACCGTTTGAAAAAATAAACATCGTGCCCACTTGTCGGTAGGCACGATGATTGAATTAACGGCTTGTTGCGAACTGAATGGATGGACTTGCGAATTCAAGCACGTGGCGCACCTCCGGTTTCTCCGTAAATGACACGATCTCAATGGGCACCGGCGCACGACCCGCCACTGATGATCGACGGGTCTGCTGGTCGATTTCCACGGTGAGCACGTTCACCACGAGAACCGCGATAACCGCCCCGCCGGCCACGATGGAGGTTGTCTGAAGAAAAAACCGCGTCCAAACAACATAAAATCGATTACGCTCAAATAATGTCGAGTTTAACAGCGCTCGACGTAGCGCATATCGGTGTTCTGGAACGTCTGGCGTCTCAGCGGGCTCCATCCGTTCCAAAAGCTGTTCGAGTTGTGAGAGCGTCAGTTCGTTCATACCTGTCGTTGGCCGTCGATTCGGTCATTAGGACCCGTAGTTTTTTAAGAGACCGATGAATGTGAGACTTAACCGTCCCTTCCTTCATTTTTACGGTGGCAGCTATTTCAGGCACGGTCATCTTGGAGAAAAACCGCATGCTGATGATATTCTGTTGCTTTTGGTTTAATTTCCTGAGATATTTTCGCAGTCGATACGTTTGTTGACGCATGTCTGCGTCATCCTCACTCGCAAGCATGACAACGTCAGGGCGATAATCTTCGTTTGCCACCAGCTCTGGCGCTTCATCGATGGCCACAGGAAGATAGCGTTTTCGACTTCTAAAATATGTGCCAAGTTGCGCGACCGCAATGGCGAACAACCAACTTTTGAACGGCTTGCCGCGCGGCTCATACCGGCGAATGTTCTTCAGCGCCTGAAAGAACGTTTCGCTGCATAGATCCTTTGCGACCTCAACGTTGTGCGTTCGCGAGAGTAAAAACCCGAAGACGGGTCGGTAGTAGCGATCGTACAACCGCCCGAACGCATCGGGTTTTGTTTTGGATTGTTCTATGAGCGTCACCTCCTCATTATCCATAGGATTTATACGTCCTAATGTTTCTTCCCTCGACCTTTGCGAAAGTATATACCTAAGATATCATTTCCGTTGCAAATTATCCCAAAATTAATAAGCATGATATGATTATTTTAAATATCAGCTTCGACCGATTGGTCATCATCTATCAAATATCCAGTTGCTGACTCACTTTTCTATGGATTTCTCATCAATCAACCCATACACTTCCGTCGGCATTGCGTTAGTTATTGGAGCTGTCATCTTACTTGCCAAGCAACGTAGGGGGGGTGGTTCATCTTTCCGCGGCATGGGGGGAGGACAATCGATTTTAAAGACATACACTCGCGATCTTACCCATGAGGCCGAGACGGACAACCTCGACCCAGTGATCGGCCGCGAGGAGGAAATCGAGCGTGTCGTGCACATCCTTTCCAGGCGCCGAAAGAACAATCCCCTGTTGCTTGGCGAGCCAGGAGTGGGCAAGACGGCAATCGTCGAAGGACTGGCCAGGCGCATCCACAAAGGATACGTGCCAAAGTCCCTCGCGGGAAAAAGAGTCCTTTGCCTCGACCTAACCGGTATCATCTCAGGAACCAAATATCGAGGGGAATTCGAGCAACGGATGAAGAGCCTGACCTCTGAGATAGAGGCGATGGGAAGGAAGGTCATTCTCTTTATCGACGAGATACACATGATTGAGGAGGCATCCGGCGCGGAAGGATCAATGAACATATCGGACATCCTGAAGCCCGCCCTGGCACGAGGCGATCTGCAGGCCGTCGGTGCTACGACCTGGAAGGAATATGAAAAGTTCATTAAACCAGATGACGCCCTGAACAGGCGCTTCCAGCCGGTCTTCGTGGGCGAGCCCAACGAGGCCGACAGCTTCGAGATCTTGCGCGGTATCAAAGGAACATACGAGCAGTTCCACGGCGTCCAAATCCCGGATGAGACGCTCCGCTCGGCCATTCGCCTCTCCGCCAAAATCAAAGATCGTTTCCTCCCTGACAAAGCTCTTGATCTCATCGACGAGGCAAGTGCAAAGGTATCAATCGAAGCAAGGTATACGCATGCGAGTCTCTCGAGCGATCCGGCCGCGGCCGCGGCTTCTACCGAGCGTATCGCCAAGGAATCAAAGCGTCTGAGTGAGGTTATACTTGAACTTGATGCGCTCGATGACGAGTTCCCGGACGAACTCGAAATCGAGAAGGCCGAACGTGCGCTCAAGCGTCACCTTGAACAACTCAAGGCCCATGACAAAACTTCCACAGACGAGACCGGACCGATCGTTACAGAAAAGGACATCGCAGACGTCGTGCGGCTTTGGAAGATGAACGACTAGAGTCCGTTTGGTAACGCAAAACGAGCTGGCCCGCCAGCTCGTTTTCGCATGGAGACTAAAACGTACGGCATTTTTTTAATTCCTAGTAATCCCTCAGCTTCTCGATCATGGGGTGCGACTGGATCTTTTCGAGGGCCTTTGCCTCGATTTGGCGAATACGCTCGCGCGTGACATCGAATTCCTTGCCCACTTCCTCGAGCGTGTGGCTCACGCCGTCCGTAAGGCCGAAACGCATCTCAAGGATCTTCTGCTCGCGTGGGCTCAAGTCCTTCATGGCGTTGTTCACGTAGTCGCGCAGAAGCTCGCGGGCCGCGGCACGGTCAGGCGAAATGGTCTTGATGTCCTCGATGAAGTCCTCGAGCTTCGAGTCTTCGTCGTCGTCGCCGACGGACGTTTCGAGCGACACGGTGTCCTGCGAGATGCGGATGATGTGTTGGACCTTTTCGAGCGGCTCGTTCATTTCCGCCGCGATCTCCTCCGGCAACGGCTCGCGGCCGAGGTCCTGGATAAGGCGGCGCTCCACCTGCATGAACCGGTTGATGGTTTCCACCATGTGGACCGGGATGCGAATGGTGCGGCTCTGGTCGGCAAGCGCACGCGTGATCGCCTGTCGAATCCACCATGTCGCGTAGGTTGAGAACTTGTATCCCTTTCGATATTCAAACTTTTTCACGGCTCGAAACAAGCCGATATTCCCTTCCTGGATCAGGTCGAGAAGCGACAGCTGCTTGCCAACGAACTTCTTGGCGATCGACACCACGAGACGCAAATTCGCCTCAATGATGCGCCGCTCCGCTTCCTTGTCATTGCGTTCCTTGCGCTTGGCAAGCGCCACTTCTTCCTCTCCGTTCAAAAGCGGAATCTTTCCGATCTCGCGCAAATACATTTGGATGGAATCCTGCGACAACTCCGGAACTTCGTTGGTCTTTCGCGTTGAGCGCGTATTTCGGATCTTGTCGTATACGTCGGTACGTTCCTTGTCGCGCCCGAGGATTCCTTCCTTCATTTCGATGAAGTGAACGCCAATGCGGTCGAGCCGTTCAAGAAACTCACGCAAATCGCCCAAATAATCCTCGACGTCCGGAAAGGCGAAGAGGACCTCGTTTTCCGTGACGAATCCGCGCTGCTGTCCTTTCCGGATCAGCCGGTCGATGGCTTCCGGCGTGGGCGGAGGCATGCGCACGTATCGCGCCCTGGGAGCGGCAGGAGCGCGGGACGGTTTGCGTGCCGAAGCGGACTTCGACGACGCGGACTTCGACGGTTTCGCCACCTTGTTGGCAACCGCGCTCTTTTTTGCGGGCTTGACCTTTTTTCCTGAGGAAGCCGCCAGCTTTTTTACGGGCTTGGTTTGCTTTCCTGGTTTCTTTTTCGTCTTGACCATACGTAAACGCCAAAAAGCGATACTTGCCTATCGCAGCGCATTAAATTCACGGATGAGTTTTTCCACGGTTGCCTTGTCTCCGGCCTGCTCGGCACGGCGCATATCCGCCTCGATCGCCTTCCGTCGGCGGTCATGGTCGGACGCGGTAAGGGAATCAAGAAGCTCATGAACCTGGTCAGCGACCCGTTCGGGCGGCAATTGGGCGACGATCTCTTCTCCGTGCAAAACGATTTCGTGCAGCAGGGAGCGTTCGTGGTCCCGGCCCGTCAAGCGGGCTTCAAGCCGGCCAAAATATGAATGGGGTGCCTGGTCCATTGACTGGCTCGAATGATACTCCTCCCGCATGTCGTTGTAAAGCGCCCAAACGCGGTCCGAAGGCAACAAACGGGCTTCCAAAGCCAGGACAATCATTTCACGAACCGACGGCACCTGAACGAGCATTCCAAGCAACGATCGAACGGCCTGTTCGTCGCGCGTCGTCGGCGACGCGGCACGGGACGCGGGGACTCGAGCCGTGCCAACACCTGCTCGTTCCGGACGAACCGAACCGCTCATCTGCGTCCCATTTATGGCATCACGCAGGACATCCGTATTCGTGCGAAGCAAATCCGAGACGGTTTGTAGCCAGTGTTCCCGCTCGATGACATCCTTGATTTGAGATAACTCGGGAATAAGAAGCGCCGCAACCGCGCGCTTATCATCTACGCTGGAAAGATCACGGCCCACGGCCGCACGATCGATAAAATATTGCATGATGGGCACGGTCTTGGCGCACGCGACGCGCCACAATTCCGGATCGTTCTGAACGGCCTCGTCCGGATCCTTCCCCGCATCTGCCGGAAGCACGGCCACGCGCACGTCGAATCCACTGCGCCGAGCGAGAGCAATGCCGCGCTGCGCCGCCTTAAAACCGGCGGCGTCCGCGTCAAAGGAAAAGACTATGGTCGTCGTAAAGCGTCTCAGGATCGCGAGCTGATCCTCGGTAAGCGCCGTGCCGGACGATCCGACCACGTTCTCCACGCCTGCCTTGTGCGAGGCCACTACGTCGAGATTTCCCTCGACGATCACCACGCGCCCCTCGCGCTTGATCGCCTGTTTCGCAAGATGCAGGCCATACAAGGTTCTTCCCTTGTGATAAATCTCCGTCTCCGGCGAATTCATGTATTTCGGCCCGTCTTCTGACGCTTGCGACCCTTCCTGCGGCATGACACGGCCAGTGAAACCGATCACGTTCCCATGCGCGTCACAAAGCGGGATCATCAGACGATTTCGAAACCGGTCATACACGCCGCTTCCGTCCTTTCGACGAAGGACAAGACCGGCTTTCTCCTGCTCGACCGGCTGAAATCCACGTTTGCTCAAAAATACGGTCAATGCGTCCCAGGCGTCCGGCGCGAATCCCAGACCAAATGTTTCCGCGAGCGTATCCGGAATCCCCCGCCGCTCCAAATAAGCGCGCGCGTTCACACCGACTGCGGATTCCATCAACACCTTGCGATAATAACGCGCGGCAAGGTCGTTCGCTTCCAGAAGACGCCGTTTCTCGTTCGTCTCGGTCGCGGAAAAACGAACGACCTCAACCCCGACCTTCTTTCCCAAATGCATGAGCGCCTCCGGAAAATCCATCCCTTCCATTTTCATCACGAACGAAAAGCAGTCCCCTCCCTCATTGCAACCGAAGCAATGCCAAATCTGCTTGTCCGCGGAAACATGGAACGACGGGGTCTTTTCGGCATGAAACGGACAAAGCGCCCGGAACCGCGAAGGTCCGGCCGGCTTGAGCGGCAAATACTCGCCGACCAGCTCGGCGATATCCACCCGTGATTTGATTTCTTCCTTGGGGTCCATGGTCGGACTTTAGCTGTCTTGCGCGGTTTTCGCAAGGCCGCTTGCCAGCCGGTATGAGGCAAGTTTTACCATTTCCGTGACCACGAAATAAACGACGACGATCCCGAGGATGAGCCACACGTCAACAGACGATGGCGAGATAAAACGAAAGACACGTTCGCCGAATGCCGTGAATGGAATCCAAATGGTGGCAACGGCCGCGACCGCGGAAAGCCAGAACAACGGGCGCGCCGGATGGACCGCCCGCCAAAAAGGAAGCCGGGTACGAATGGAAAAGATGAGCACGAGCTCGGTAAGAATCGAGCCGATAAACCAATTGGTATGGAGGACCTCGGGCGAAATCCGACTGAATAGGCCGAAGAAAATAAAATCGAACACCGTACTGACCACGCCGAGCACCGTGGCCGAATAGACAATATCGCGCAGATCATATACCCGCGGCCGTCTGAGCTCATCGGCGTCAACCGCGTCCGTGGCAATCGCGATCATGGGAAAGTCGGAGAGAAGGTTCAGAAGAAGAATCTGCACCGGAAGCATCGGCAAATAGTCTACCAGCAATGTCGCCGTGGCAACCGCGAGAAAGTTTCCAAAGTTCGAGGCGAGCGTGGCCTTCACGTACTTAACCGTATTTGCAAAAACAGAACGTCCTTCGCGGATGCCTCGAATGATAACGTCGAGCGATTGCTGCAACAGCACGATATCCGCGGCCTCGCGCGCGATGTCACTTGCGCCGGAGACCACGATTCCCACGGACGCGATTTTCAAGGCGGGCGCGTCGTTAATTCCTTCCCCAAGAAATCCGACCTCGCCGGTCTCCTGCAATGTCTGGATGATCAAGTACTTTTGGCGCGGCGACACGCGCGCGAACACGGAATGCGATTCCGCCTGCGTTGCGCGATCGGCTTCCGGAAGCGCTTCCCATTCCTCTCCGGTCATGACTTCCATGTTCGATGAGATGAGCCCGACCTCGCGCGACACGGCCGCGGCAACTTCCCGACTGTCACCGGTTAAAATTTTGACGGCAACGCCAAGACGTTTGGCATGCGCAATGGCCTGCGCCGCCGTTTTCTTCAACGGATCGACGAACGAAATCGCCCCGACCATGGCCAACGGGCCGTCTTCCGCGTGCCAATCGCCGTCCTGAGCCGTACGCGCGGCAACCGCAAGCACGCGACGACCTTTCTTCCCCTGCTCGGCGGACCATTCCCGCATGCCTCCGCAATCGTCGTCGCACAACGCGGCAAGCTCGTCCGGCGACCCGCGAACGACAAGGCGGCCGTCAACGACGACGCTGTTCCAACGCTTGGCCGGGTCAAATGGAATTTCATGCGATCTTTCGGCCGACTGGACGCGCCTGCGGTCGGATTCCGCGAGACGATCCCATATCGCGATGTCAAACGCGTTGTTCGGGCCCGCGCGACGCTCGCCAAGAAACGAGGAACCGGCCGCCGCGTCGAACAGCACGGATTCGTGCCGATGTCCGAAAACGTCCGCGACTTCCAACTTGTTTTCCGTCAGGGTTCCCGTCTTGTCCGTGCACAGGACCTCGATGGACCCGAGGTCCTCAATAGCGGATAGACGCTTTACCACTACTTTTTCCTTCGCAAGCCGCAGCGCGCCGCGCGACAACGTGGTCGTCATCACGAGCGGCAATGCCTCCGGGATAACCGATACGGCAAGCGCGATCGAAAAAATTAGGAGGTCCGGAACGTTGGCATGATCTCCCTTGATCACGAGATTCGCGACGAAGACCGCGGCAAGGGTAATGAGAATAATGCGTAGAATGAACGCGCTGAACGAGCCGACATTCTTTTCAAAGTTACTCTTGCCGTCCGTATCGCGAGTCATCCTCGCCAGCTCTCCAATTTGTGAGCGAACACCCGTCGCGATGACCACGCCGACCCCATGTCCTGAAACCACCGTGGTACCGGCAAACCCCACGTTTATTGCCTGATACGGCTCGGTTGCCTCAAACGAGAGTGCTGACGCCTGTTTTTTTACGGGCGCGGATTCGCCCGTGAGCACGGATTCGTCCAAGGCCAAATCGTTCTCCCCAATGAATCGAACGTCCGCATGGATCATGTCGCCCGTTTCGACCACCACGACGTCGCCCGGTACCAAATCACGGCTCTCCACCCACGTTTCCTTTCCGGCCCGCCGCACGCGCGCCTTCGCGCGAACGAACGTGCGCAAGAGCTCCACGGCACGCTCGGAATGATATTCCTGCGCGAACCCAAGCCCGGCATTTATCAACACGAACCCGGCGATCATCAGGGCGTCAATCGTTTCCCCGAGCGCCCACGCGATCAACGCGGCGACAATCAGCAGATACAAAAATGGCGAACGAAACTGGCGGAGCAAGATGCGATGCCAACGCACGCGGCCGCGCACGATTTCGTTCGGTCCGGATTCCACGAGGCGCCTGGCCGCCTGCAATGCTTCCAATCCATCCGACGAAACGCCCAGTTCCCGGAACAGATCCTCGGTGGTACGAGTCGATGCGCGGGCAAAATTCATATCAGACGACCAAAATGTAACCGATGTACAGAAGATATGTGAGCACAAACGCCACGCCCTGCCAACGATCAAATCGGTGGCGCGTCCCAATAAACATACTGACAAACAGGAAGACGGACGCGAATATCACCATCGCGGCATCGCGCGAGGCAAACTCGCCAAATGGAAGCGGACGGACAAGCGCGCTGCTCCCGAGCACAAAGAATACATTAAAAATGTTCGACCCGATGATATTTCCAATCGCGATGTCCGTGTGCTTCTTGTACGCGGCAACGAGCGACGTGGCCATCTCCGGCAACGAGGTCCCAATGGCAACGATGGTCATGGCAATCACATGGTCCGAAAGACCGACAAGCCGCGCGAAACCCGTCGCGCCCTCGACGACAATGGATCCTCCGATCCCAAGGGCAACCAGTCCTCCGAGGATATACAGCGCGATCATCGGCATGGTGAGCTCTCCGACCGGATCGCCGCGCTCGCCCGACCTTTTGCTAACCCCGTACACATAATAGAGAAAGATCCCAAAAAAAGAGAGGAGGACGAACCCATCGATACGCGTAATCGCATCAAGCATGCGCCCGTCGAACAACACGTCGTTCCCCATCACGAAAACGAGCGTGACCGCGAGAATGGAAAAAGGGATTTCCTTCCAGATCGTGGTCTTTTGCACGGTAATCGGTGCGATGATCGCCGCGAGGCCAAGAATCAACATGATGTTCGCAATGTTGCTTCCAAGCACGTTTCCCACCGCGATGTCCGTTGATCCGCGCGCCGCGGAAAACAAATTCACGACAAGTTCCGGCATCGACGTACCAAGCGCCACCACGGTCAGTCCGACCACGAGCGCGCTCACCCCGAGTCGTCTCGCGAGCGAAGACGCGCCAAGCACCAGATAATGCGCGCCACGCAAGAGAAGGAGGAATCCTCCGGCAAGCATGAGAAAGCTAACGAGCATAGGAGGAAATCACGGTTTGATAAACGGAAGGAATTGCCCGACGAGCCCAGCCATGCGTTTGGCACGACCCAAATCGATCCCAAGCTTCAGGGGAAATGCCAAATAATCATTGGTCATAGTTATTCCCCGATAAGCCAACTAAAAAATCCCCCGCGTTTCTTGGACGGCGTGCGTTCCGTTTCGTGAATCGTTTGCGCGCGCTCCGGCGTTGATCCTAATGATTTCACGAACGCGACGATTCTTGCGTTTTCGCGTTCCACGAGCGGACCCGCGTATTCCCCGCTGTGCGCATGGCTGCCCCCGTAGGTGGCTTCCTTCTGGTCGAGGTGCAGGTTGAGCTGCATGCCGCCATTGCGATCCTCAACGTAGGCATGATACCGCGGAAACGACGTGCCTTGGATTCGCTTCACGTACGAAAGTTGCGCCTCGCGGCCGCGATGTTCGCCATATCCGGCCCTGCGCAACAAACTGCGCGCCGTATCCGCGAGAGGGCCTGGAATAAAGGTGTTCATACGTGGACATTCTAACAGACCGTTGACAAAACCAACAATCCGCGCTAGGTTGGCCCTCCGGAGGAAAGAAACATGCGACTGTTCTTCGCCCTCGCGCTCATCGGCGCGTTCATCCTGGCCTGCGCATCAGAGCCGGCCGCCAAGGAAACGTACCCTACCGTGGTAGCGGAGGGGACGTACGTCTCCCTGGCCCCGACAAGGGACGGGTACGCCATCGCATTGGTGTACACAGACCAGGAACATCACCTCATGAGCTGGATCTTCCGCGTCGAAACCTTCGACACATGGAAGATCGCCGGAACCGAAACGGTCAGCATCCCCGATCCGTTGTACCCCGGGAATGCGTTCGTGCTCACCCAAACCGGCCCGGCCGAGTTTACCCTCGCCAAGGCCCAGTGACCCGCCCACCCAGTGGCGGGAT
>Ga0208953_1001727_pt1 | contig 11624 bp, 14 predicted proteins | sample RifOxyB2_FD_184033 | JGI IMG/M metagenome (GOLD analysis project Ga0208953, IMG submission 184033) | Groundwater microbial communities from Rifle, Colorado - Rifle Oxygen_injection B2 (SPAdes) | ecosystem: Environmental > Aquatic > Deep subsurface > Groundwater | place: USA: Rifle, Colorado... | reverse complement strand
GTTTTTGGGTCGCTCTACTGGAAACTTAAAGAAAAAGCTGTTTTTTGGAGTTTGATTTTAGGGTTTATTAGCATTGCAATTTTGTTCGTAGCAAATCAGCTAAACCCACAAAATGCAGTTATTTCTTTGCCGGTAGTTTTGTTTTCTCTACTGATTTTCCAAAAACTATTCAAAAAGAGTCCACTGCAGGTGTAATAATAAGGAGTTTTGGGTTCGGGCATTCACCCCTTAATCCCCTCTGCCCTCACTCAAAACAAAAACAAATTTATTCAGATTAAACAAAAGCCTATCAAAATACGATTGAACGAAAAATATTTTTTGAACTCACTCCGCTATGCTTCGTGCCACGCTGCGCTCTCCTCCTTTCAGTCGTCGGGGCGTATAACAAGGGATATACGGTTCGGGGCTCGGCTCGCCCCTCACCAAAATTTTTCTTCCACTTCGTTCCAGAAAAACTTCGTATATTCCCGATGTTAGCCGACATATTTTGATGGCAATTAAAAACAAAGGATTTAAAAACTTTTATTTGATACACTATTGATTATGAAAACAGTAGGAATAATTGGAGGTCTCGGACCAGAAACAACGTCGGAATTTTACCTTGATATAGTTTTCTCGTGTTACAAAAAAACTAAAGAGGCTAGACCTGGAATAATAATCGCCAGCGTTCCTTTGCCTTACCAAATTGAAGAAGATTTAATAACAAAAAACATTGGATCTGAAAGATACATTCCCTTTTTGGTCAATGAGGCAAAGAGATTAGAAAAAGCTGGTGCCGATTTTTTAGTCATGCCCTGCAATTCACTCCATGTTTTTATCAAAGAAATCAGGAACGCTGTCGATATTCCAGTTTTAAGCATTGTGGAAGAAACGGTAAAATTCCTCAAGAAAAATAATTTGAATAAGGTTGGCATAGTATCTACTTCGGCAACGATTCAGAATAAATTATATGAAACAGCATTTGAGCAAAATGGCATTGTTTATGTCACGCCTGACGCTTTTCAGCAGGCAAAAATGGGGAAATTTATTCTTAATCTGGTTACTGGTCAACAAAAAAATAGGGATAGAGAAGACCTTATTCAAATTATTAATGATTTCGAGAAGAAAGATGTAGACTGTGTAGCCCTCGCCTGCACCGACCTCCAATTATTAATTCCTAAACATCCCAGATTAAAGATATTCGACACAATGAAAATCTTTGCGGATGCGACAGTGGAAGAGATATTGAAATAAAAGTTTTTAAAAGTATTGAAAATTGCCATCAAAATACGCTAAAGCCACGCTGCGCTCTCGCTTCACTGCGTTACGCTCGGGTCGGCTAACAGCGAGTATACGGTTCAGGGCTTGCAGCCCTTCACCCATATTTGCTGGCTGTACCGCTTCGCGATATTATACAGCCAGCAAACATCGTATACTCGCGAACGTTAAACTCAATTTGAGTCGAGACCAACGACGAAAGAAAGCGAAAACAAAAAAACGAAAAGTTTAAATACCACCCTATAGTTATTACAAATATCATGACATACCCCAATCCGGAATATAAAGAAACGTTTAATTTGAATAATTTAAAATCTAGAAAAATATATACTAATGAAGTTTTAGATGCTGCAGCAGGTGGTGTTCTTAGATATATGATGAGCGAGTTATTTATGCCTGGCTCTAGTGGAATGGATGGATCTGTTGTCAAATATTCTGGATTAGCGAAAAATGGCAGTCTAGTTATCTTACAAGGATTAAGACCTGACAGGGAGTGGCAATCTGCAAATGTTACTGTTGTTAACATGCAGGAAAAAGACGAAGGACTTGTTAGATTGTTAAAGAAAGCTGCAATTGAAGCAACTAAGAAATAATTTGTTTTCGCTTTTCTATTTTTGTTTTCTATTAATAACATTCGTTCTTTTGATGAAACTTTTTGGTCTCGACTCAAACTCTTCCTTTCGGAAGGTCGACCTCACTTTGTAAGGTCGACGAGTTTAACACGAATTAACCGATTTCGAAAAATGAGCCTCTACTCTGAAGGTCTCCTTCTCATTTTTCTCCATCCAAATTGAATTTTCCCTCGATAGGCAACCAAATCAGAGGTGGAAAATTCAACTTCGTTAAATTCCGACGTTAAATCCAATTTTTGACCCACTAGATAAAAAGAACGCTATCGCTAAATATTATTTCCTTAGCATTGGCACTTTTAACTTATCAAAAACGAATTATGGGGGGACAATTTCTCTATAGAAAAACTAACTGGTTGTGACTAAACCATATCCTTTTAACAAATTTTCACCAAACTGCCTATAAAATGTATCTTTTCCGAATGTGGGAGCAACAGGAACATCTGGTAAAACTCTTGCTCTTGTTACCCTGTCTGGCTGATTATCTTTAAAGAAAATTGTTTCAGCATTCATGCCTTGCAAAGCATCATGACCATAACGACCAACCCACATAGTTAGTTCGCTTCTTACATCTTCAGATAAAGAACCAAATGCTGTTCTAGCCCGTTCAGTCATATCTCCAACCTCAGCGGCATCTTCCCCATACCGCCCCAAAATGTTTCTTGGACCTTCGTTATTAGAATCATTCCCATAAAAGAATTTAAAACTTGAAAATACTGATTGTGTTCTTGATGATGCTCTATCAAAATAACCAATAACTTTAGTCGCTTCATCTAAATGTCCTTCTTTCTCTGCTCTCTTCATAATCCCATAAAGTTCCTCAGCAGCATCACATCTTCTTAAAGTGTAAGCACTATTATCTTCACCATTGTTTCTGATTGCCAACGCATTACTTCTTAACTTTTCAATCTCCCATGGCTCTACTTTTTCTTGATGCTCAAAACGATAACCTAACCAACCACTACTTACACCAAGTGTATAATTTCCAACAAATAATGAGACTGAACTATGAAATCTTTCTCCATAATCTGCTTGTTCTAACAATCCTTCTTTACTACTTTCTTCTGGAGAAAGACCAGAAACTTTTCTTTCAAGATCAGACAATTGAGGAACTTTTAGAGAAGATTGTGCTGATTGAACAATACCTACATTATCTTTAGGGGGTTGACTATCTATATCTCCGCCACAGCCAACTGCTCCTAAAACTCCTGCTGTCCCTACCTTTAACCAGTCTGAAAATTTCATTATAAAGTAGATTAATGCTACATGTTTATATTAATTATGGTTTTCAAAAACCAAAATACGAGAAATTGTCCCCATTTAGATGTAAACTTTTAACTATCAGTGCCAATGCTCTTCTGCACGTGGGTCAAAAACTCTTCGTCGCTACGCTCCTTGTACCTCCCACTTCGTAGTCGGCAGGATTTAACAGCAACTTTACGGTTCCGTTCCAGCTGTCCACTCCGTTCGCATACAGAAGTATATCTCGCTGTCATTCTCGATAAAAGTCGATGTGTTAATCGCTTCTGTAATAGGAAATGCTCACTCGTAGCCAGCTTCCACTACACCCAAATTCAATTTCAGCTCTGAAAAAATTCTCAGCTCTGTTTCACGAGGAGAATTTTTTCGAGGAAATTGAACTTCCCTTAAGCCCTAACGTTAGTTTCAATTTTTACATTGCCTCAAGAGGTTCTTTCCTTTGGAAAACCGATGCTTTTTGACGGGACTGACTTCGTTAAATCGACAAAAGAAAAAACGGAAGAAATTGCTCGGCAACTGTCCTCTAACGTTGATTTAACGGCTCACAAGTTCGCCAAAATTTTTACTTTCTTAATGATGATGGGGAGTTCCGTAACTAACGATCAAAACGACCTTCATTAAATTCTTTGATTGCTTCTAACTCGAGCGGACTTAATCCAGGTGCTATCGGCTTTACATACTTTGTCGTATTTCCTGGAAGTTCGCACATCTTCAAAAAATATTTTGTCGCTGATTCTCTAATTCTTTCAGTAGGATGAGTTAACGGTGAGGGAAGTGCTGTAAAATCTAAAGACTGAAACGCTTCTGGATGTTCTAACAAACTTTCAACTGCGTCTAAATGCTCGGGACTTCTCCAACCATTGTTCCCTGGAATAAAATCTTTTGAAACATGAGGGCGAGGAACTGCTCCATATGCTCCTACAACCATTCTGGTTACTTGATACGCAGCTCCAAGAGATTCTTCTGTATCTGCTGTCGGGTGCCCAAAAACCATTAATATTTCTGGCGTCATCCCAAAATCTTCTCTCGTTGACCTAATCGCCTCTAAACATTTCTCTTCTGTATTATGTCCTTTCTTAACTGCTGTCCACACTTCTTTAGTCCAACCATCGACACCAAAACCAACGGTATTAAAACCAGCATTTACCAATTCTTCTATACTTTTAGGCATATTTTCTCTTGCTCGCAAAAATGAATCAACCGTAGCCAAACCACGAAGAGCAATCTTAAAATTTGGATTTTCTTGCTGAACTTCCTGTACAGCATACGCAAATCTGAGCAGTTGAGTGGGCGTTTGGAATACATCAAGATTGGACATATATAATTGCAGTTCACCTAAACCAAATGATTTTGATTTTCCTACCAAATATGATAAATCTGCTTTTATAATACTCGGATCTCTGTATGATTCTTTTACTTTCGTAGTTTGTCCTGTTGCTGGGTCTCTGTAAGTTCTAACAGCAGCACAAAAATCACAGGAAAACTTACATCCTTGAGAGACGTAAAGAGAAAATTCTCTGGAAAGATATTCTTTCATAGCCCCATCACCTAACCGTTCATATGCTGGAATAAGTGAAGTTTTCTCCGGCGAAATCAATGCTTTTTCATCTATACCAAGAACTTTCGTTAACATAGAATCATCATTTCCGTTATGGGTTGAACTACCAAATAATCGCTCTAATTTGTTTTGGCTTAACCCGGAAACAACTTGTCCTCCAACGAGAAATGTTTTCTCTCCTTGTTCTTGCCTGATTCTTTCTTGTAATTTTATCACTTCTGGAATATACGGAGCACCCAATAGATTAAATCCTACATAATCAGAAGATACTTCCAGGGGTTTTATATTTTCATCATGAAATGTAACATCTACTCCAGCATTGAGTAGTCTAGCTCCTACTGTGAGCAGTGAGGTTGGCATATAAATGTGCCCTATTCCCTCTTTGGGTGCATAATTGTGTCTTGGTTGCACTAGATTTATTTTCATAACTACGGCATAGTAACATAGGATATAATAAACTTCTTTTATAATTTTGACCGTTTTATAGAAATATTTATATAGAAATACAACTTATGGCTATAAAATGGAGAATGTTAAGCTAGATTTGACGGATAGGAAGATATTAGCCGAGTTAGATAAGAATTGTCGTATTTCAAACTCTACACTAGCCAAAAAAGTGAATAAGTCCAGAGAAGCGGTAAAATATCGAATCCAACAATTACAAAAAAGAGGGATTATTGAGAAGTTTATTACCTCAATCAACCCTAATAACTTAGGGTACTATATGTTTAAAGTTTATCTTAAGCTTGAGAACATCCCGGAAGAACGAGAGAAATTCTTTGAAGAGTTGAAAAAGAGCCCAGATATTTACTGGATGGGAATTTCGGATGGGGCTTTTGATCTTGTTTTTGCTATCTTATCAAAAAGCATTCCTGAATATTTTACAAAAATAAATTATCTTCTTTCGAAATGGCAGCATCTGGTTATAAGTAAGATTTTAGGAACAATGGTTGACACTCGACAATATAATAAAAAATTCTTTACGGATGCAAAAGATAGCCAATATGTTATTTTTGGAGGAGATGTTATTCAAAATGAAATTGACGAGTTGGATTCAAAAATATTAAACATTTTAGCAAATGACGCAAGAATTCCCTTAGCTGAGCTGGCAAGAAAAGTTCATTCTACTATTGAAATTGTGCGAGGTAGAATTAGAAAGTTAGAACAAAAAGAGATTATTTTATCATATAGAACAGCAGTTGACTTAAACAAATTAGGATTAGAATTTTTCAAAGCAATAATCTACTTTAGAACATTGTCAGAGAAAGATGAAAAAGCATTATTTGAATGGATGAAACGCCATCCTAACTCCTTGTATTATATTAGAAGTTTAGCGCCATGGGAGGTCGAATTTGAATTTGCAGTTGAAAGTTATCAACATTTTAACAAAATAATTAATGATCTCAGACAGCACTTCCCTCACGTAATCAGAAACTACGAACATCTCATTATGATATATGAAACATGGATGCCCGCGTATCAAGAAATGTTAAAAGCGAATTTACATTAACGGAACTCCCCCATAAAAAATAGTCTGCTACGCAGGAAAGTTATATCAGTTAAGAAAGTAAAAACTGCGTCAGTCCCTAAAGCATCGGCAATGTAAAAACTCTTCGTCGTTTCACTCCTTGTCCTCCCCACTCCGCTCGGAGATTTTATTAACGATAATTTTAGTCCTCGCTCGTAGGTCGGAGAAACTAACAGGAATTTTACGGTTCCGCAATTTTGAGCCTCTCCTCTAAAGGGCAAAACCCCCTCAAAATTGCTCCACCAAAATTCTATTTTTCCAGCTCTGATTTCAGCTCTATCGGATTTTCCAGCTCTGTTCGCTTCGCTCACGAGGGAAAAACCGAACTTCGTTAAATCGCATATGTTATCTGTAATTCCAGAGGTCGCCGAAAGATTAATAATCGCTTTAATATTAACAAATATTATGGTTGGAAAAGGAATAAAAGAGTATTTTAATCTTCCAGAGGAATACTTTTCGCATAGGGGTCCAACGGTTGATTTGATTGAGGAACTTGAAGAAAAATGGTTCTTAAATAATATAAAAATCAACCGTCAAGATGTTGTTTTGGACTTTGCTTGTGGTTTAGGAAGATGGACTAAAAAACTATCTCCAAGAGTTAGAAAAGTATACTCAATAGATATTTCTCCTAAACCCCTAAGCTCTTTAAAAAAACAAAAATTAGAAAATATAAAAATAATTATTGGCAGCGATGAGAAACTAATTCATTTCAAAGAATATTTTGATAAGATAATTTTTGCCCAAGGGCTTGAATTTTATTCTAGTCCAATTACTCTATTAAAAAAACTTAGATATTCTTTAAAACAAGGAGGAGAATTATTCATCTCAACTTGGACTCCTGTTTTGATAAAAGATATTAGAGGATTGAAGTTAGAAAAAGATTATGTAATTGTTCCCAGACTAATAGACAATAAAAAAATAGAGGTCTTTTGTAAATTGAGAACAAAAAATGAAGTAAAGAATCTTTTACAAAAAACAGGATACAAAAAAGTCCAAGTTGAATTTTTAAGTATTGATGCAAAATCGCTACCAATGAAGGTGAAAAAATTATTTACTAAAAAACCTTCTGGAAGATTAAATGTATTGGTTATAGCAAAAGCGATAAAATAGTGGCGACCTCTGGAACTCTGCGGTTTGCTTTGCAAATCCTCGCCACGCTGCGCTCCCACTTTGTTCGGGACAGATAACAGGGCCCGATGTTAAACTCAATCGAGAAAGAAGGCTAACGAACGGATAGGGAACATTTCTAAACGACAAAACAGTGGGAGTTCCTTATTCCTTGCTTTTATCTGTGAGTTTCTTTTTTTTATCTGTTATAGAAAGATAGTTTTGTTTGGTTGTTACTGAGCGACCTAATTCTTTTTCAGCTTCTATCCTAGCATTTCCTGCGACTTTTCCGCCTCTTTTGGCAACATTTTTGCTTTTATCAAAAGTCTCTGGTTTTTCATCCTGTGAAAGTTCTGTTGTCATACGTTCACCAAGCATTGTAAAAATTAGCTCTAAATCATTCATATGATCTCTTAGATTAGCTTTTGATTGTTTTGGCAGATTTTTGAATTTCTTGTACTCAGTTGGAGTCATTCCGAATGTTGCTTTAGAAATTTCTGCTGTAAGAATAGCAAAATCTTTTTGTTCTTGAATACCTCTTTCTTTCCATTCATCTGTTAAGTTTTGCCTTATAGCAATACCTCTTAATCTCTTATCAATCCAATCTTGAGGATAGCCCTTAGCAGAGTAAATTCCTTTCATTCTTTCCTGTGCAAGTTCAGGGTTTTCTATCTCATCAATTCGTTCTTTTCCTACTTCTGCCAGCCATCTCTTGAATGGTTCAGCATTTTTACTTGGAATTGACTGGATAAGCCGAAAAACGTCTTTTGTGTTACCAGCAAGAACTTGTCTATTTTTGCCTGTTTCAGTCAGCATTTCTACATGGGGACAATTTGTCCCTAGGTAACTTCCAAGCTCTTCATCTCTTTTACGCAGTTTTTTCAGATAATCAGTTGGATTAACACTATCTGTTAAAGCTTGGACTATATCAACCAAAGAATAATGCCACTCATCTTTAAACCAGCTTCTTCGTATTTTCTTACTTTGGAATACGACTAATGCTTTATCGGAGTCTGTCATTTTTCAGAAGCACCCCAACTAAATTTTAATAAGCCTAAATTCACTTCAAAACTAAAATTTTTCTTAAATTCTAGTTGATCTTCAACAGTATTTATGCCTAATGGAGTTATTTTCTTCAAAATAAAATGTTGAACTCCTTGATGATTGCCCATAGTTAAAACAATATCTATTGCACGTATCTCTTTTAGATATTTGACTGCTCTGTCTATTCTGTTACCTTCCCATTTTGTAGTTTCTAATAACTTTTCTGGATTAACAGAACCTTTGTCATTTACATAGAAATCATACATAAAAAGTAAAATTTCTCCAGCATCTGATTTTATTGTCATTGTACACACCCTTTCATTTCAGTATGAATACATTGTTTTGAAGCTGAATCATAAGAGTCCGCAGAACATTTATTATTATCATCACAATTAGGACAATCAGAAGTGCCATACTCCCCACTTTCACATATTCCATTGCCTTTACAATTCAGTTTTAATATGTTCATGCATTCTTCTGCAAGATTTAAAGACAAATCTGCATTTTTAGCGTACATTGCTTTTGCCGTCTCATTCTTTTCCTTTTTGATGAGCCTATCCTGAAGATACTGCGTAAAGTTCTTCTGAGCTTCTTTTATTCTTTCTTTACCTATCATTTATATCATCTCGTAGTAGGTTTCTATGCCATATAAGATAATGTTATTTTTTAAAGCTTCCTGTCCGACATTGGATTTCTTAGCATCAACCATTTCTAAAAATTGTTTTTCAGAAAATACTAGCTCATGTATCGACAAGGGCAAAGATTTTGCTGCCCGATGGACGTCTTTTTCGAATAACTCTTCTTTTCCATCTGGAACAATAAACATTAAATCAATATCCGAATTCTTGGTTTGTGTTTTCTTTGCATAAGACCCAAAAATAAGAAGCATGTAACATTTTGATTTTAGCGTATTTTTAAAATCATTAAGCATTACTGCCAAATTTTTATCTTTTAATATTTCTTTTCTTCTGTTGTATTCAGCTTCAAAAATAAGCGGATGCACTTGTGAGATTAATTTGACGCCCTCCCATGCGTAAAGGCACATCCAGTTGCAAAATGCAACTGAATTATGGGATTTCTGGCGAGAAAATCTTAATGAGTATAAGGTTTGTATCTATTAAATTTAGAACATTTCTACAGAGCCTCTTTGTAGAAAATTATTTAAAGATAAAGACCATCATTTTTAGAGAAGTGAATAAAACAAAAAGCTATGAATGGATCCTTCGCATAGGAATTTTTGGATCTTTTCTCGGTCATGGCATCTTTGCACTCGCTGTAAAGCAATCATGGATTCCCTATCTCACAGCTGTAGGCTTCTCTGAAAGCACTGCAGCAGCTCTTTTACCATTGATAGGCACCTTGGATATTCTCGTTGCACTTTTTGCTTTATTCTGGCCATTACGAATTGTCCTCATCTGGGCAACAATATGGGCCTTTGCAACAGCACTTATTAGACCTATCGCAGGAGAACCAATTTGGGACTTTGTAGAACGTTCTGCAAACTGGGCAGCACCTTTAGCACTCCTTGCAATACAAGGATTCCCAAAAAAGGCAAAAGATTTTTTGAAAAAATAACATTCCTTGTCCAAAACCCTTAAAAATCCTCACTTCATAAAGAAAAGAATGAAAATCCTTGCATTCTCTGATACACACCTGCATAAAAAAGCCTTAGATCTTATTAAAGAAAATGCAAAAAATGTAGATTTTCTTATTTGTGCAGGAGATATTTCCTGGTTCAGTCATGGCCTCAAAGAGGTATTAAAGGATTTAGATACGAAAATAACGAAGCCCATCTATATTATTCCAGGAAATCATGAAGAAGGATCAAATCTAGAAGAAATTTGTAAAAATTTAAAGCATATTATATATATGCATAAAAAAGCAAAAAAAATAGGGGATTATATTTTTTTCTTCTGGGGTGCTGGCGGTTTCGCAGAAATAAATAAACCCTTAGAAAGTGCAATGGGTAAATTCAAGGAAAAAATAAAAAAAGAAGACAAAATTATTTTTATTACACATGGCCCACCATACAATACAGAATTAGATTTCCTAGACTGGGCAGGACATGTAGGCTGTAAATCACAAAGAAAATTTATTCAAGAAATAAGACCTATTTTGCATATCTGTGGGCATCTGCATGAAAACTTTCATAAAAAACAGCTCATAAACAAGACACTGATTCTCAATCCAGGCCCTGAAGGAACCATTGTGGAGCTGTAAAATGCTATTGGACCTTTTCATAAATAACAAAATAACAGCATTCCAAACAGAATCTCTAACACCATTCATCATTTTCATCACAGAGATCATAAGCCCAATAAAACTCCTCTTTCTTTCTTTTCTCCTTCTTGCTTTTCTTGCATATAAAAAAAGATACCAGGACATTTTCTTTGTAAGCATAGCAATAATAGGTGCTGTTGTATTAGAATTGCTCATCAAAGCACTCGCACAAAGAGCACGGCCAGAAAATGCTTTGATAGAAACAAGCACATATAGTTTTCCAAGTGGCCATGCAACGCTTGCAATCGTATTCTTTTCTTTACTCATTTATCTCTTTGGAAAGAATATAAAAAATACTTTTATTCGTTGGAGTTTCATAGCAGGAAACATCTTCTTGATTCTTCTCATTGGCTATACAAGAATATATTTGAACGCACATTGGTTTACAGATGTTATCGCAGGTTTTGCTCTAGGACTCCTCTGGTTTTCTTTTGTGATCATACTCTGGAAGAAATAAGCGAAGCACAGCTAGGACAAAAACAAAAAAAGAATTTCACCTCTTCTTCTTTGTCTTGAGTTTCATCTTCAGTTTCGGCTTTTTCCGAACAAGCGTTTTCACCCGCTTTTTTGAAGGGATTTTCTTCTTGGAAACTAGCCTGTGTACAACAACGCTATGCGTTGCAACACGAGGCACCCGCACTAAAACCATAAAAATACCTAAGATATAATATTATAAAAAGATTCCTATACTAAAATACTAAAGAAACAAAGCTCTTTTCTTCTGAAGAAGCCACTTCTGAAGATGTATAGTAATTCAAAATCTCCCCTTGAGGAACACTAAGTTGTTGAAGAATCTCCATTCCTAAAAGAAGCGCTCCCTCACCAACAAAATGAAGTTTATGCTTCTCTAAAGCATGTGCAAACCCTTCTGTGTCAAAATGAAGAATATATTTGAGAAGTTGTTTATCATATCCAAAATAATTTCCCTCACTATCAGCAACAAAATTTCCTCCACAAAAAT
>Ga0208953_1001719_pt1 | contig 11665 bp, 17 predicted proteins | sample RifOxyB2_FD_184033 | JGI IMG/M metagenome (GOLD analysis project Ga0208953, IMG submission 184033) | Groundwater microbial communities from Rifle, Colorado - Rifle Oxygen_injection B2 (SPAdes) | ecosystem: Environmental > Aquatic > Deep subsurface > Groundwater | place: USA: Rifle, Colorado... | reverse complement strand
TCTTTTTCTTTCCAGCTGTTTGAGACCAGAAATGCCCAAAAAAAGCTCATATTCCCTCATATTTTGGGTTAGGTTTTAGATGATTTAACGAATGTGACTATGGTTAGATTTTAGATGATTTGATTCGGCATATTTTGCAATAAGCCCAAAATGTGCTAAAATCAACGAAATGGTTAAGATTTTTCCTTTTGAAGGGATACTTTACAATACTGACCTAAAAAAGGTCAACAATGTCTTTACTCCTCCTTATGATGTAATTAGCCCTGAAGAGCAAGACGCTTATTATAATCTCCACGAGTTTAACTTTGTCAAAATTGCCCTGAGCAAGGAATTCCCCGGAGATAATGAGTACAATAACAAATATATTCGCTCTGCGGCAACACTTGAAGGCTGGTTGCGTCACAAAATCCTACTAAAAGACAAAAAACCGGCGATTTATGTTTACGAGCAAAAGTTTACGGTTCGCGGTAAAAACTATTCGCGCTTAGGCTTTACCTGTCTGCTGCGCCTAGAAGACATGGGTCGCGGCAAGGTCTTCCCCCATGAAGAAACTCACTCCCAAGCAAAAATGGACCGTTTAAAGCTGATGCGGGCAACTTCCGCTAATATAGAGCCTATATTTTCTCTTTACAGTGACGAAAAAGGCAAAGTAAACAAAGTCCTGAAAAAATTCATGGGTAAAAAACCTGTCTTTGACGTCAAAGATAAAAACAAGGTTCAACACCGTTTATGGAAGATTGACAGCAAGCCGTCCATTGAAAAAATTGTCAAAGAAATGAAGGATAAGGCCGCCTTTATTGCCGATGGACACCACCGTTACGAGGCAGCTCTCCGTTTCAAAAACGAATTAAAGATGAACAACACCAAGTTTACAGAGGAAGAGGAATATAATCATATCATGATGTATTTCACCAGCATTGAAGATAAGGGCTTGGCAATCTTTCCTATTAATCGTGTAATACATAATTTAGCTTTCTTTAATCCGGTCGAGTTTCTCAAATCTCTAGAGCAGTTTTTTGACATTGAAGAGTTTAAGGCATCAAAAAAGACCGTTATGGCTGTCAGAAAAAAACTGGCTAAGGATCTGGAAAAAGCTGGTCAAACCAAACACGCTTTTGGCCTCTACTTAGGCAACAACCACTACTATCTTATTACGCTCAAAGATGAGAAGACTGTGGATGAGATGGTGGAAGAAGAAAAACCCAAAGCCTGGAAAAGATTAGATACTACCATTCTTCATTATGTTGTTTTTGATCGCATCCTGGGAATTGCCCGGCAAATACCGGATAAAGTTTCCTACACTAAGAGCGCTAAGAGTGAGGATCAGGTTTTTGAAATGGTCGACAAACAAGGCTATCAGATTGCTTTTCTGCTTAACCCAACGAAGATCGAAGAAATTGTTGCCATTGCCAGCAAACTGGAAAAAATGCCTCAGAAATCAACCTTCTTCTATCCCAAACTGCTCTCCGGTCTGGTCTTAAACAAGATTGTGCATGGGGAGAAGATTGGGTTGTAAAAATCAGGTTCAAGCTTCGCCTTCCCTTAAAAACCCTATCTTCCTCTTCGGTTTAAGCGGCGGTTCAATTATTTTGCGCAAGGCATCGAAAACTACCCTAAACTGCTTGTCATATTTGCCTTCCATTTCCACAATCCTTTTTCGTAAACCTTCATACTTAAACAACATTCTTTTCAATCTGCTAAATGTCCGCATAATCCGGATATTTACTTGAATGGCTTGCGGACTATTTAAAACTGACGAAAGCATTAATATTCCGTGCTCTGTAAAGGCATAGGGCAGGTAGCGCCGTCCACCCCAACTTGAGGTCACAAATTGTGACCTCAAGATTTCAGTCTCTTTTTCGTCTAGTTGAAACATAAAGTCACCTGGAAATCTATCAAGGTTCCTTTTTATAGCTTGGATTAAGACTTTTGTTTTCACGCCATACAAGTTGGCAAGATCCTTATCAAGCATAACTTTTTGCCCTCTGATTAAATAGATCGCTTTCTCAATTATTTCTTCTGGCACCATCTTGTTCACTATTTCCTCCTTGAGCTGGTCACAAACTGTGACCAGCTACTCATTGCCGGCACCCCAGAAGAGTTTTCCTCCAGGGCACCGGCATCTAAAAACCCCTACCCTACTACCTGAACCGCCTCATGCAAGGCCTCAATAAACTCTCCGAGTTTATTCTTGAACACCATGATTCTAAACTTTTCAAACTTATCTTTTTCAATCAACTTTGACTCGGTAATAGTTACATATTTTTCTTTGTTTTTAGCCTCCTTAACATTAACAAAATATGTCCTTTGCCCTGCTTTAATCATGCGATTAAGCAAGTCTTTGCCATTCCTTCCCTTTTCGTTCATCGCTCTCACCTCCTTTCTTTATAAAATCTTCTCGTAACTGATTATTCTCTCTCTTAGCCAAGCCCAGCGCAGCCAAGCCTGTAGCTCCTCCTTGGCCATAAAAATGGTGCGGATGCAATTAAGCGGGAGCTGGTAAATTACGCGATACATTATTTTCACCACCTTGATTACTGGCTTTGTCTATCCAAAAATCGGTATTGGGTTGCTTCAGCAATATGGCTGGGCTTGATAATCTCAACCCCCTCCAAGTCAGCAATTGTCCTGGCCACCTTAAGGACTTTGTCATAAGCCCGACCACTTAGATTTAAATGGACAATGGCAGACTTAAGTAAAGCTTCGGCGTCTTTATCCAAACAACAACAAGCCTTGATTTGCTTGGGGTGCATGTGGGCATTGGTGTAAACATTCGTCCCCTTATATCTTTGTAATTGAATCTCCCGAGCCTGCTTAATTCTTTGACGGATAACTTTAGAGCTCTCTCCCACAGGTAGCGCGGATAATTCATCCGGCTTTAGACGTTGAACTTCCAGCTGGATATCAATGCGATCAAGCAATGGTCCGGAAAGTTTTTTCCAGTAACGCTGGATTTCAAAAGGGGCACAAATACAGCTCTGTTGCTGATCATAAAGTTTGCCGCAAGGACAAGGATTCATGGCCGCAACCAACATAAATTGCGCTGGGTAGCTTAAGGAAGAATGTGCCCGCGAAATAGTAACCTGTCCATCCTCGAGCGGCTGACGCAAAACCTCCAAAACCTTGCGTTCAAATTCAGGGAATTCATCTAAAAATAAAACCCCAAAATGAGCCAAACTGACCTCCCCCGGCCGAGGAATCCTGCCACCACCAATTATGCCAATGTCACTTGTGGTATGGTGAGGACTCCTGAACGGCCGGGAGGTAAGCAAGGAACCTTTCCCAGAGAGTAGCCCGGTGACCGAATACAATTTAGTAACCTCAAGGGCTTCTTCTAAAGAGAGCGGCGGAAGAATAGTCGGCAGTCTTCTGGCCAGCATTGTTTTTCCTGAACCAGGGGAGCCAACCAATAAAAGATTATGACTTCCTGCTGCAGCAACCTCCAGGGCTCGCTTAACATGTCCCTGACCCTTAACATCAGCAAAATCAAAACCATGCTCCACCTCTTTATTAAACAAAGCCCTCACATCTATCTTGTGCGGTAAGATCTTTTTCTCGCCGGCAATAAATTCACAAGTCTCTTTTAGCGACTCAACAGGGATAACCTCAATATCCTCAACCAAAGCAGCCTCATCAGCATTTGCCTTAGGGACAATAATTCTTTTATGCTTTTTTTTCAGTGACATACAGATCGGCAGCATGCCGTTAACAGCTCGAACGCTACCATCCAGCGAAAGTTCTCCTAAAAGAATTGTTTCGTCAAGACAAGTCGACTTGACCTGATTAGAGACCAACAACATGCCCACGGCAATTGGTAAATCATATAAGGGCCCTTCTTTCTTGGTATCTGCCGGCGCTAAATTTATCGTGAAGTACCCCGGAGGCGCTTTGAAACCAGAATTTTCAATAGCCGCCTTAACCCGATCGCGCGACTCCCTCACAGAAGCATCCGGCAAGCCGACGATTGATTGCCCTGGCAAGCCCTTGCTGGAATCAACCTCGACTTCTATTTGATAAGCTTCTAAGCCTAAAACTGCCGCACTACAAATCTTGACTAGCATCTAATCTCCTTCCAGATTAATTTATGGTAAAGGCATTCCTATAATGCTCAATTACTTGTGTGCCATCCTGCTTATTAAAAATCGTCAACACATCAAAACGACAATAAATATCTTTGATATTGTGGCGAACAATGTAGGTCCTGGCTGCGTGGATTAAACTGCGCTTTTTGTTTTTGGTTATCGCGCCAACCGGGGTTCCGTAACTACGAAAAGAATAGCTTTTAACTTCAACAAAGACTAAAAAATCCCCATCCTGGGCAACAAGGTCAATCTCTCCCTGAGCTGACCGAAAATTCGTCACTATAATTCGAAAGCCTTGCTCGCTTAAATATCTTTGCGCGATTTGCTCTCCTTCTTTGCCTAGAAGATAGCTTTCTTTACCCATGGCTGACTACTAGCAAGGTTATTGCCAGGGCCAAGAAACCCTCTTCAAGGTCACAAACTGTGACCTTGAATCAGCGGATGTCATGTTTTGCTACAGTGGTGACCGGATTTTCGGCAGGGGATGTCTTCTTTTGTTCGGAGATTCTTGACTTTTTAATTGACAATAACGTTGCTAGGTGTTTAGCGGGAGGATTTAAGATGAAATTTAAGGATATCAGTATACCAGGGTATCAGAACGAGGATATCAGAAAAACAGAAAAATCAGATACCCAGAGCAGAAAATCAGATAAAAAAGAACCGATTGTTCCAAGACACGAAAGGTTATGGGTATGGAGAAAAGCCCATGAATTAATGATTTTGATTTATAATCTCTGTAAAAAACTCCCAAAACAGGAATACTATCGACTTATTGATCAAATACAACGATCTTCTAAATCGGTGGCAGACAATATTGCCGAGGGTAATTCCAGTTATTATTTTAATAATAAAATAAAATCGTACTATGTTTCGCGAAAGGAAGCAGGAGAAACCCAAGGCCATATTAGGGAAATGGAAAACAAAAGGTATATTAACAGTGACTTATCTGAGGCAATGATTTCTGAATATGAGGAAGTTATGAGGGGAATAAATGGGTTAATAAATAAAGTTTGCCAACTAAGAGATTTGTACAATAGTAAAGGATCCAAACGAACCTAACAAAATCTGATTCTCTGATAATCTAGTATTCTGATCCTCTTGCTCTGATATCCTAATAATCTAATGTTCTATTCCCCTAGTTCTGATACCCTGATAATCTGATGTTCTTAGCTCCAGTCATGCAGTCTTGCGGTCTGGAAGTCCGGTGGTCCGTTCCCCATAAAGAAACCCCTACCTTCCATAAGAATTATAAAAAGTAGGGGTCGAGTAAACTAGTTTACTGAGTCAAACAATTGTTGACCAGTGCTGAATTTGATCACATTTCTAGCTTTAATGGTCAAAGCTTTTCCAGTTTGAGGATTTCTCCCTTTTCTGGCTTTTCTTCTCTTTTTCTTCCAAGTCCCAAAACCGACTAAGCGAACATCTTGGCCTTTTTTCAAAGCCTTTTCAATGTTTTCAAAGCAGGAATCAAGCATGGCAAAAACCTGAGATTTTGGCATTTTGGTTTGTTTAGCAATAGAAGTACAAAGTTCCTGTTTGTTCAATTAACTCACCTGCCTTTCGTTGTGGAATAAGCAAATCGTCAATATAACAGTTTAGCAATACTCTTCTCTGTGTGTCAAGCGGATTAAGGGGGAGAGGATTATAATAATCCGAGTTTGTTGAGCGGCCAAAGACGCAGGAAGGCAGGACCAATCAAATTCTTTTTGGGTAAAAATCCCCAGTAGCGGCTATCAGCAGAAGCTGGTCGGTTATCACCAAGAACAAAATATGAATCGTCTGGAATAATAACCGGACCAAAGTCAGCATAATCTGAATTCATAGCATGAGTTTCTTTAATTTCCTTGTCATTGACAAAAACTATGCCATCTTTAATTATTAACGTCTCTCCTGGTAGTCCCATTAAGCGCTTAATTAAATCACGCTTTGGTGTTCCCTCTGGAGCAACCTGACGAAAAACAATAATTTCTTGCCGCTTAGGCTGACGGAAATGATAAGCAACCTTGTTAACAACAATTCTGTCCTTAATGTCCAAGGTTGGCTCCATAGAGCTTGAGGGGATCCAAAAAACTTGCAAGAAAAAAGCCCTTATAATTAGGGCAAGGATAAAAGCAACAACTACAGTCTCAGTCCAATCAAAGAGCCAATGCTTCAGGAAGGCTTTTTTATTCAGCACTTTCTAGCGTTTCTTCCGGGGCAACAACCCCTAAAACAGCTTTCTCTTCCTCAACTTTGCTGGCTTTACCGCCAACTCTTTTACGCAGATAATAAAGCTTAGCGCGGCGAACCCTGCCGCTGCGAATTATCTCTATCCTAGTGATTAATGGGGAATGCAAAGGAAAAAGTCTCTCAACCCCAACCCCCTGAACAATCTTTCGAACAGTAAAGGTCTCTCTTGCTCCCCCGCCTTGCCGCTTAAGAACAATTCCTTCAAAACCTTGAACACGCTCTTTGCCCCCTTCAATGATTTTGGAAAAGACCTTAACGGTATCTCCAACCTTAAATTTAGGCAGATCTTTTTTTATCTGTTTATTTTCAATATCTTCGATGATTCCCATTGTTTGTCTCCTATTTCCCTAGTAAACGGTCTAATATTATAGCACAGGCAGCGCGAACTGACAAATGGTTGTAGTCGCTATCGCCCAGAATTGGGGGTAAGACAGCATCTATCTTTTCAAAAACTTCCTCCGCCAGGCCCCAACCAGTACCCAAAACAACCAAAAACGGCTGTGCGGTATTTTTTATTTCAGCCTTAAGGTCATCAAAACTAACGGTTCCCCTAGGCTTAGCCGAAGTCGCAATAATTTTGGGCTTTTGCCCCTCTAACTTAACAATTTCTTCAACTGCCTGCTCCAATGTTTCTTGAATGGAGATAAGTTTAAACGCTTCCGCCCTGGTCCAGTTAAATTCCAGGCTGGCATCATCCATCCAAAACTCACGAATCCTTTCCGCAAAGGCCCTTTGGGTAGGAAGGGGATTAACTACAAAATATTTTTTGATCCCAAAAGTGATAGCCGTGCGGGCAATATCATGCAAATCAAAGCCGGTGATACAGGTCGAAACAATTTTCTGGTTCTTGTTATAGACAGGGTGATGTAATAGGGCCAGGTAAACATTAGCCATTTTTAATTATCTCGCTTAGGTCTTTTTTGTCTTCAGTAGAAAGAGTTGCCTTGGCTAATAGATCTGGCCTGCGATACAAGGTTTTTTTTAGCGCTGCTTTTCTGCGAAAGCTATCGATATCTTTGTGACGGCCGGAGCACAAAACTTCTGGCACTTTTTCTCCATCCAAATCTTCCGGCTTAGTGTAGCTGGGGTAATCCAAAAGCCCCTCATAAAAAGAGTCTTGGCTAACTGATTTTTCCTCTTTAACTACGCCAGGGACATGTCGCGCAATGGCATCAACCAAAACCATAGCCGGAATTTCTCCACCCGTTAAAACATAGTCACCAATAGAAATTTCTTCATCCACCATTGATCTTACTCGCTCATCAATCCCTTCATAATGACCACAGATAATCATCAAGTGTTCTTCTTTAGCTAATTCTTTGATCTTTTCTTGGGTTAGAAGCTTCCCTGTTGGACACATTAAAATAACCTTAGCCTTCTTCCTCCCCTTATCCTGCGCCCGTGCCTGTGCCTTTTTAATTACATCCCCCTTCATCACCATGCCCGGCCCGCCACCATAGGCAGTATCATCGGTTATTTTGTGTTTGTCAGAGGTAAAATCACGCAGGTTAACTAAGTTAAAAATAAAAAGACCCTTTGCTTGGGCCTTTTTAAGTAAACTTTCACTAAACGGTCCCTGAAACATTTCAGGGAAGAGCGTTAGAATGTCAACTTTCATTCACTTGTCCGCCGAAGCTTTGGCATAGGCGGGCTAGACGCCGCGAATTTCTTGAACAATTCCGTCTTTAACAATTATTTCTGCGCCGCCGACTTTTTTGTACAAGTTGTCACCAATTTCAATATCAACAGGACCTTCTAGTGGCCCTTGAACAAATTCAGTTCCAACTTGTAGTTTCTTGGCTTCTTCAATCTTCATGGTTAGGTCTGCCTTAGCAGCACTTTGACGATTTCTTTCTTCTTCAACTTGGTGTTTGAAAGCAACTGCCTTTTGGTTCAAGCCTTTCTGCTTCAAATCCTGTAAATAGGCTTTGCCTCTCTCGGCAACCTGGCTCAGCTGATTATCAATGTTGCCAATTGCCCTTTCTAATTCTTTGACCAGATTCTGTTTAAATGCTTCTGTTACAATTGCCTTAACCATTACAACCCTTTTTAATTCCAGCTTCTGTTGGTCTGCCATATCATCCTCCTTGAAATTTATTAGGCTTATTGCCCGCTGCTTGGTTTATCGTCAGTCAGGATTTCAACCGTTACTCGCCTGTCTTGTTTAGCCGCTGCTGCTTTGGTGATATTTCTGATCGCATTGGCAATCCGGCCTTCGCGGCCAATTACCTTGCCAACATCTTCTGGAGCAACTTTAACCTCTAAAATCGCAGCTGTTTCTCCTTGGACTTCATTAACTACAACTTGATCGGGATTATCAACCAAGGCTTTAACAATATACTCTACTAGCTCTTTCATTTCTGCTCTTCCTTTGGCGCTTCAGCCTTTGGCTCTTCGGCTTTAGCTTCAGCAGCTTGAGTTTCTTTCGCCTTAGTTTCCGCTTCATCATCAGCTTTCAGCTCTTTTCTAGATTTCTTCTTTGGTAGGGAAGCTAAATCAAGTGGAGGAAGAATACCGGCCTTGCCTAAAAGAATTCTAACTTTTTCTGTCGGTTTAGCGCCCCTACTTATCCAGGCCAAGGTTTTTTCTTTGTCTACTTCAAAAAGAGAAGGCTCAAGCTGTGGATTATACTGTCCTAAAACCTCAATCACGCCACTATTACTAGCTGCAGATTCATCTTGAACTACAACCCTATAAATCGGATGTCCCTTTTTACCTTTTCTTTGCAATTTTATCTTAGCTGCCAATATAAATACCCCTTTCGTTAGTACAACCCGGTAATTTTAGCAAATTTTAGACGTGGCGTCAAATAATTCTAGCTAAATAAGCCTTATGAGCCGCGGAAATGTCTTCCAGAGAGTCGCCGCTGAACTTTTCCAGAAAGGCTGTGGCCAACTCAATAGCCACGGCCGCCTCACCAACAACTACAGCCGGCTCAACCGCACAAACATCCGATCTTTCTACAAAGGCTTCGGCTGGTTTTTTGCTGACTAGGTCGACAGATTTAAGTGGTTTTTTCAGCGTGGCAATCGGTTTTACTGCTGCACGGATAATAATTGGTTCGCCATTGCTCATGCCCCCTTCAATTCCGCCGGCATTATTGGTTTTGTGATAAAAACCTTTTTCTTTATCATAAAATATCTCATCATGAACTTTAGAGCCTGGAAGAGAAGCTTGTTCAAAGCCCAGACCAATCTCAACCCCCTTAACAGCTTGGATCGCCATTATGGCTTGAGCCAATTTACCATCCAGGCAACGGTCTCTCTGAACATGACTGCCTAAACCTACAGGAACACCAGTTACGGTAATTTCAAAAACTCCTCCCAGCGTATCACCTTTCTCACGAGCCTCATCAATGGCTTTCTGCCAATCTTTTTCTTTGGTTGCTCCACCAATCTGCACAACTTTACCAAAAAAGTTGATTTTATATTCGGATAAAAGCTTTTTGCAGATCACGCCAACAGCAACTTTAGCGGCTGTTTCTCGAGCAGAAGAGCGCTCTAAGATATTGCGAACATCTTTTTGATTATATTTTAAGGCCCCGGCCAAATCCGCATGACCTGGGCGCAGTTGAGTAATTGATTTACCAAAGAATTCTGTGCTGCGGTTGATAATGCGGATAGCAATGGGGCTGCCAATTGTTTTACCGTTGCGAACACCAGAGGTTATTTCAACCTTATCCTGCTCTATTTTCATTCTATCGCCGCGGCCATAGCCTTGTTGTCGCCTGGCCAAATCACGATTGATGTCATCAGCGGATAAAGCAAGATTAGCAGGTATTCCTTCTAGAATTGCGACTAGAGCTGGACCATGAGACTCTCCGGCGGTTAAATATCTAAGCATCTTGAGAGGATTATAACATGGGCTATTTTTTGAAACAACAACTTAACCAAACCAGCGACCAGAGTCGAAACCCTTTTCGTCCGGACCTCTACGGGTATCCGTAGGTGATATTGGTTCTGGTTTTTGCCGTGGCTTAAGAGTTGGTTCTAAGACCAAACGGAACCCATTCCCTTCCATGGTCCCCCGCATGTCTCCAAAGGTCCATTCCGGAAAAACCCTTGCCCCTTCTCTGGCTAGCTCTTCTGCGTTTGGTAAACGGGCCAATAAACCTTCAGACAAAAAGTAAGTGGCATTTAAAAATTCTATTATCTCTGTCACAGAACTGTAAGTCAGCCCTGTTGCTACCTTGCCTTGCAAGTTTTGGATTTTTCCTGCAAGCTCATCTTCAGAATACCCCATTGACAGCAAAATATTATATAAAAGATCAAAACCAAAGTGTTCTATCTGTATTAATTTTCCCTCAGAACCGACTTTGCGCCAAAATTTGTCATTGGGTTTTTTTACGCTTAAAACTGCTTTTATCCCTTCCTCAAGACTTTGTCCAGAATAAATAGCCCTAATTACTGCTCTTCTAAGTTCCAGAGAAACCTCTTTAGGGATATCCCTTTTTGTAACCTCTGTTGGAAACCAGTCAGTGTTAAAAAATAAGATCTTTTTCTTTGCCAAGGCCTGGTCATACAAAGCTTGAAAAGCGGGGGACTCTGTTAACATTTCATGTTGATGAGCACTCCACAAAGTGACGATACCTGCTCGCCTTAAACCAGCAGAAAACAAGCTAATAGAATCGGGAGGCAAAACATGCCCTCTATAACAACCTAACAAAGCCGAGTCGTCTGTATGAAGCGTAATATCATGGCGGCCATCTACTTGAGGAAAAGGGACAAAAACACTTGGAAAAGACCCACTAGAAAGGGTTGGCACACTAGGATAATCGAAAGCACAGACAGCAGAAACAGCTCCAAAACGTTTATCGGTCAATAAGCCGGAAAAGACATGACCAAAATCATGATACATCCTAATAGCAGCCCTGCTATCTCGAGGGTATAAATCTTCAACGGGAGGCATAAGCCGGTAGACCTTGATCCCATCAATCTCTTCTAGCCTTGCTTGGTCAGAAAAATATCTGCCAGTATTTCGATTATTAGGGGCAACAACAACAAAAGAAACCTTTTCATCTTTTAGATAGTCGGCTATTCGTCTTGTTATTCTCCCTAAACCACCCTCCCTACCAAATTCTCTTGCTACAAGAACAACTTGGCCTCTTTCTAAGAGTCCTCTTGGTCCTGGTCTACAAAAATTTGCCGCCGGTATTAACTCGCCCATATTAGACATCCTTTCTCTTATATTAACTTCGTTAATTAAAATAATAAATTTCACTCTTTTTGTAACTATTTAGGTACCCCGCGTAGCAGCGCCTCTTAGGCGCTGCGTTATTCTTTTGGCTCATTTTCCCCAAAATACACTTTGGGGGCTTGACAACTCTATTAATCTATGATATATCATAGATTATA
>Ga0208953_1001715_pt1 | contig 11678 bp, 10 predicted proteins | sample RifOxyB2_FD_184033 | JGI IMG/M metagenome (GOLD analysis project Ga0208953, IMG submission 184033) | Groundwater microbial communities from Rifle, Colorado - Rifle Oxygen_injection B2 (SPAdes) | ecosystem: Environmental > Aquatic > Deep subsurface > Groundwater | place: USA: Rifle, Colorado... | reverse complement strand
TGGACGGCCAGCTCGATCGCCTCGCTCGTCTTCGTCGCCATAATGGTCACGAGCTCGTCCAACTCCGCGAGCTCGTTCATGTAGACCTTCCTCGGGCTCATCTCAACCAAACCTCCCTGTGATGTAGTTCTCCGTGAGCTCTTCCATCGGGTTCTCGAACAGCTTCTTCGTCTCCCCGAACTCTATGAGCTCGCCCATGTACATGAACGCTGTGAAGTCCGCAATTCTCGCCGCCTGTTGCATGTTGTGCGTCACTATGGCAATCGTGTACTTGTCCTTCAGATCGAACAGAAGGTCCTCGATCTTGGCGGTCGCGATGGGGTCGAGCGCGGAGCAAGGCTCGTCCAGGAGAAGCACCTCCGGTTCGACGGCCAACGCCCTCGCGATGCAGAGCCTCTGCTGCTGCCCGCCAGATATGCTGACGCCCGACGCGTCGAGTTGACCCTTGACCTCGTCCCAGAGAGCCGCAAGCTTGAGGCTCCTCTCGACAGTCTCATCGAGCTTCTTCCAGTCCTTCTCTCCGTTCAGCCTCTGTCCCGCGACGACGTTGTCGTAGATGGACATGGTAGGGAACGGGTTAGGCTTCTGGAACACCATGCCGACCTTGCGCCTCACCTCGACAGGGTCCGTCTCGGGGTCGTATATGTCCTCGCCATCGAGATACACCTTCCCCGCAGCCCTGGCACCCCTCACGACCTCGTGCATCCTGTTCAAGCATCGTATCAGGGTGGACTTGCCGCACCCCGACGGACCTATGATCGCAGTGATGGCGTTCGCCGGGATGCTCATGTTGACATTCTTGACGGCGTGGACTTCGCCGAAGAACGCGTTCAGACGCTCAGTGACAATCTTTCCTTCCATGTCTTCTTCACCACCTTGTAGAGCTTCATCCTCTTCCGGGTGAGCAACCTCACGACGACGTTCAGGGAGAGCACCATGGTGATCAGTACCAGCGCTGCCCCCCAGGCCTGTTCCTGCAGGTCGGCGTATGGGGACATCGCGTTCCTGAATATGACCAGGGGCAGGGCCGCGACGGGCTCTGTGAGTCCCGTCTCCCAGAAGTTGTTCCCGAACGATGTGAGTATCAGGGGTGCGGTCTCACCGGCGACCCTGGCGATGGCCAACAGCGCGCCAGTCACTAGCCCGGACCTCCCATTCGATATGATCACCTTGAGGACGGTCCTCCACCTGGAGACCCCGAGCGCGAGCGACGCCTCTCTCAAGGAGTTGGGGACCATCCTAAGCGCATCCTCGGTCGTGTTGGCCACTATCGGGATCATGATGATTGCGAGCGCGAATGCCCCTGAAATCAACGAGAATCCTATGACCGTCACTATCAGCGAATACGCGAACAGCCCGATGACGACGGACGGGAAGTTCGCGAGGATGTCGTTGAAGAACCTCACGGTCCTCCCGAACCAGTTGTCCCCGTACTCGGACACGTATACACCTGTGAGTATGCCGAAGGGCAGGCCGATCAGGCTGGCCCACATGACCAGGAGGAGGGACCCCAGTATGGCGTTGCCTATGCCAGAATCAGGGGCGCCCGAGCTCTTCGTGCGCTCCGTCAAGAAGGCCCAGTCTATCGCGGGCGCCCCCCTGCTCACGACCTCCATGAGTATCGATACGAGAGGGACTAGGGCCACCAGGACGCACACGAGAGCGAGCAGGGAAGCGATCCTGTTCTTCCACTTCCGCCGGGATCTGTAGCTCCTCACAGTCCCCCTCCGGTCATCGGGACGGCTTTCATGACGCGCCCCACCATCAGGCGTGCGCACACGTTGATCAAGAGGGCGACGATGAACAAGACCACGCCTATCTCGATCAACGACGAGAGCATCAACCCGTCTGCCTCGCCCCAATTGTTCGCAATCACGCTCGCCATCGTCTGGCCTGGGTCGAGCAGGGACCACGAGATGATGTTGGCATTGCCTATCGTCATCGTGACGGCCATCGTCTCCCCCACGGCCCTCCCCAGGCCAAGGATGGTCGCCCCGAATATGCCGGATCTGGCGTAGCTGAGGACCGCCATCCGCGTCGATTCGTACTTTGTCGCACCGAGGCTGAGCGCGGCCTCTCTCTGGGAGTCGGGCACGGCCATCATGCTCTCCTTGGAGACCGACGCCACCGTCGGTATGATCATGACGGCGAGTATGATCCCCGACGCGAGCTTGTCGATGCCGAATGCCGCGCCCTCGAAGAAAGGTGTCCATCCGAGCGCGTCCATCAGGAACGGCTCGACCGACCCAGTGAGTACGGGCCGGAGGGTATAGATGGCCCACAGACCGTAGATGACGCTGGGCACTGCGGCCAGGAGTTCTATCAGGAACGAGAGCGGCTCCCTTATCCATGCGGGCGCCAGCTCGGAGAGGTATATCGCGATGCCTATGCTGATCGGCACCCCTATGACGATTGCCACAGCCGAGGTCATCAGCGTGCCGAATATGAACGGCAAGGCGGTGTACAGGTCGCGGTTAGGGTCCCATATCGTGCTCGTAAGGAAGTCGATGCCGAAGGTCTCTATCGATGTCTGCGCGTCGAACACGAGTTTCACAACGAGGCTCCACAGTAGCGCCAGCACGAGCGCTGCGATGCCCATGACGGAGTACTTGAAGAGCTTGTCCTCAAGGGAGGCCCTGCTCCTCCTGCTTCCATGCTTCCTCGTTGGCCGCATCATCCTCACCAGACCTTCGCCCCCGTATCCAGCGGGGTCCTAGTCCCGCAGGTCTTGGGTTTGTTGGAAGGAGTTTCGAAGGGTTTCGTCCTCAATCCATCAAGGGGTCGCCATTGTAGGTTATCGACCTGAGCGTCTCCTCGTTGAGCTCTACGACCGCGTCGGGGAGCGGGGCGTACTGGAGCGGGGTCGCGAAAGCTTGTCCATCATCGTGGACCGCCCACCACAGGAAGTCCAGGAGGGTCTCAGCTGCCGTCTTGTTCATCTTCGTGTCCTCGTTGTACAGCTCCTTGTAGATGAGGATGTACGTGAAGGTCACGATTGGATACGAGTCCGCGCCAGTGGCGTCGAGGACGTGCACCTCGGACCAGTCCCCGTCACCTGCTGGGAGCGTCGGGACCGCCGCGGCAGCAGCTGCAGCTGTCGTCTCGAGCGACGCCGTGATGAACTGTCCGTCATGGTTCTTCATCTGAGCGAACGAGATATCGTTCTCGAGCGCGTATGCGAGTTCGATGTATCCGATCGAGTAGCTCGTGCCCTGGATCGCCTGCGCGACGCCGGAGTTGCCTGACTGGGCCAGCGTGCCGTTCGGCCAAGCAACGGTCTTGCCTTGTCCATACAGCTCTTCAAAGACAGGGCTGACGATTGCGAGGTAGCCAGTGAACACGAAGGTGGTCCCGGAGGAGTCCGACCGGACGACGGTCGCGATGGATTCGTCGGGGAGCGTCGCGCCCGGATTGAGCGCGGCTATCGCTGGGTCGTTCCAGACTGTGATGTTCTTCATGAATATCTTGGCGGTCGTGTCTCCGTCCAGCTTGAGGGATGTGACCCCGGGGAGATTGAATGCGACTACCACGGCGCCAAGGGTCTCCGGTATGTGCACGAGCCCGAAGGTCGAAGAATCCGATGCGCTCAGAGGCGCGTCAGTCCCTGCGAAGTCCACCTGTTTCTCCTTGATCTGCGTGATGCCCGCGCCACTCCCTCCGCCGCCATAGTTGACCTTCACGAGACCGTCAGTTGTGTTGTAGTATTCGTCTGCCCACTTCATGATCAGAGGCATCGGGAACGTGGCTCCCGCACCCGTGAGTGACACGCTCTCGTCCGACCCCGACCGTAGTGCTCCGGTTGCGAAGGCGGCGACGATAACAACAATCACGACCGCAATCGCAGCGATGAGGTACCCCATCTTGTTGCCACCCTTGTGTGGCATTACAATCGGCTGCCCTGCATTCCTTTCGTCATCCTTCTCGGTTTCACTCATGGTATTACCACTCTTCATTCGACGTCCAGTAGTTCACTTCAATCGGAACTCGTGAGATACGTCTTCGATGATGTCGTCGAAAAGCTTCCTCTCTTCAAAGTCCATTAACCCGTCTTGCTCGACTGTTGGTTGCTGTTCCATTCTCTCATCTCTCTTCATCCGATGAGTGGAGATGCGAGCAGATATGCGTTCAGGGCGTAGAACAGATTGTCACCGTGTAGCACGTGGGCAACTATATAGACGAATATAGTAATCATACACAAGACTGAAACCGGCACAACGTATGAATTGATACTGAAGAAGACAAGAGGAGAGAAGGCGCGTATGCACGAGACGAGGAAGATACAGAAGACGGGGGGATCCACCTTTGTTGTGTCTCTGCCGAAGAGATGGGTCCAGACTGCCGGATTGAAGAAGGGCGATCAAGTGGTGCTGAGCGTCACCGGAGACGGCACACTCACGGTGGACCCACACTTTCCCAGAGAGTCGGAGAAACTCGTCAAGACCATTGATGTCACTCAGGACACAGATCCGAGGGCGCTGACCCGGCAGCTCATCGGATCATACGTCACGGGATATGATGTCATAGAGATCCGCGCCAAGGGTCGGATCCCCGTCGAGTTGAGACGGACCATCCAGGACTTCGCCAGGCGCGTCATCGGTCCAGAGGTTGTGGAGGAGAGTTCAAACCTCGTCGTTCTCCAGGATGTCGCTGATCACTCCGACCTCGACATGAGGAAGGTGGTTCGGAGAATGCATCTAATGGCGAGAAACATGCTTGAGGAGTCGATCAAATCCGTGAAGGAACTAGACCGGGGGATGGCAGATGAGGTCATAGCCCGCGACGATGAGGTGGATCGTCTGCACTGGTTCGTCGAGAAGCAGCATGCGATGACACGGCGGAATATCTCGTTTGCCGTGAAGATGAAGTCCACTTGGCTCGAATCGGATTCGATGCTTTCCACGTCGAAGGCACTGGAGAGGATCGCAGACCACGCAACAAGGATCGCTCATAGTGTCGAGCTGCTCGGAGACTCCAGGATCGACAGCGATACGATGAAGGAACTAGAGCAGCTGGGCATGGATGCCATTTCGATTCTGGATTGCAGTATCGAGGCATTGTTCAAGAGAGATTCCTCCCAGGCGAACCATTGCATCGAAAGAACGTCGAGCCTCAGAGAGAAGTCGAACGCGTTCCTTGACGAGACAATGAAGAAGCGAGGGAAAGTCGCAGTCGGGTTGGCCTTCGCCACTGAGAGCATTGAGAGAACGTGCGGATACTCCTCAGACATTGCGGAGATCGCCATCAACCTGGCTGAAGGACAATGACGGAGTGTATCCGAATTCATTCCCGGGAATTGCCTGCGGGTAGGGGATCCAACCTTGAAGCCTCAAGGTTCGACCTCTGATCACCATGAGTCACCGGGATACAATCCGGGTCCTCACAGCTTCCTGAGCAGGACCTTCAGCACGTCCCGTTTGCCCGCTGTGGCCCCGAACACCACTCGCCTAACGGAACCCACCTCGGAAACGACCTCCAATGCGGGGAAGAGCGCCTGCACCTCCCCCTCCTGGAAGTAGTGCGTCATGATTCCGTCTCCCCTCAAGAAGGACGAACTCTCGACCTCCTCGCCCTTCCCGTACCTCATGTCCCCTCGTCCGAACACCTCGACATACAGGAGCCCGCCGGGGGCAAGCACCTTGGCGAGCTGCTCGGCCACAGTCAGACGCTCCTTCTCGAGCATGTGAGAAAGCGCGTGGACGCAGGTGACCGCGTTGTATTTTTCTGATGCAAAAGGAACATCATGCAGATTGCATTCGACCAGTTCTACTACTTTCTCGGGGTCGCGTTGGGCCCTGAGAGAGTTCAGCGCCTCCCTTGAGAAATCGCATGCGACGACATCGCATATGCGCGCGAGCGCCTCTGCGGTCTTCCCATCCCCACATCCCGCGTCGAGGATGACCATACCCTTCTTCAGGTGTGGCTTGAGCAGGGATAGGTCCCCGGTGCCGCCGTATTGTAGACCCCTCTTGGAATACAGCTTCTGCCAGGCATCTCTGGCCCTCATAGCCCTCGTCGGTCCCATCGAATGTCCCAAGACCCCGAAGAGATGTATGGACTAAAAGATGCCCATGGTGCAACAAAACCAAATAGTACGATAAGTGTAGCTCGGCCGACCGAGAGAGCAAGGAAGACTGTGATCATGGACTTTCAATCGCTCACAAAGAGCCAAGAGATCCTAAGAGCCGTAGCGGACATGGAGTGGGAGGAACCCACGCCGGTCCAGGAACAGAGCATACCTATCGCCATGACGGGGAGTGACCTCATGGCTCAGGCGCAGACCGGCACCGGCAAGACCGGAGCCTTCGCGATACCGATACTGAGCAGGATACCCGCCAACAAGAAGATCCAGATGCTCGGGCTCGTACCCACGAGGGAGCTGGCGATACAGGTCGCCGAGGACTTCGACGACATCGCCAAGTACACTGGCCACAAGACAGTCGCCATATATGGCGGCCAGTCCATCAACGTGCAGGTCACCAAGATCAGGAAGGGCGTCGAGATAGTGATAGGCACCCCCGGGAGGCTCATGGACCTCATGCGACGCGGGGAGCTCAGCTTCGACGGAGTGTCCGTAGTCGTGCTCGACGAGGCGGACCGGATGCTCGACATGGGATTCATAGACGACATAGAATGGATACTCCAGAGGGTCCCAAAGCAGAGGCAGACGATGCTGTTCTCGGCCACGCTCCCTGAGGCGATCAGAGAGCTGGCCCAGAGGTACATGAAGGACCCGAAGAGCGTCATCGTCAGCCAGGACACGCTGACCGTCGACCAGGCTGAGCAGAGCTACATGAACGTGGGGAGGAAGAACAAGCTCTGGGCGCTGTGCAGGATACTCGACACCGAGAAGCCCGCGCTCACGCTCGTGTTCTGCTCGACCAAGCGCATGGTCGACATGCTCGTGCACAAACTGAGGGCCTACGGCTACTCTGCGGACGGCATACACGGGGACATGTCCCAGGCCGCCAGGGAGAAGGTCATGGACCGGTTCAAGCACGGCAAGCTCAAGATACTAGTAGCGACCGATGTCGCCGCGAGAGGGCTGGACATCGATGACATATCACACGTGGTCAACTACGACATCCCAGAGAACCCGGAGGACTACGTCCACCGGATCGGGAGGACCGCGAGGGCAGGCAAGACAGGCAAGGCCATCACGTTCGTGTCGAAGGAGGAGCAGTACCTCGTGAAGGCGATCGAGAACTTCGGCAGGACGACCATCCAGATGGACGATGTCCCGGACGGCTCCGGCAGGGACACGGTCAAGAGGCAGCTGGACCTGGACGAGTACTCGGATGTGTTCGGCATGGTGCCCTTCAGGATGAACATCGGCAAGGAGGACGGCGTGGACATGCTGAGCCTCATCAGGTTCATCATGCGGAAGGCCAGGATAGACGAGCACCTCATAGGAGATGTCACGGTCAAGCAGAGCAGCAGCGATGTCCGCCTGCACAAGAGCATCGCGTTCTACGCGATGAAGGACCTTGAGAACTGCAACGTGCAGAACAAGAGGGTCAAAATAGACCTCATCAGATGAGTCAGGCGTTCAGGGCCCTGTTTATCTCGTCGGCTTTGATGTGGCCCACGACCTTCACGTCGCATTTCTTGATGCCATCAACGGTGAGGACCTGGTCCCTTATGCTCAACGCGAGCTCAATCCCCACCGGACAGAACGGGCTTGTTGGCATGAATGTTAGGCTCACGGAATCGTCGCCCACGACGATGTCGGATATGAGTCCCATTTCGTAGACGCTGATGCCCGTATGCGGGTCCATGACGCTCCTGAGCGCCTCGACCACGAAATCCTTGCGGTCCATATCCAACTGACAATCACAATGGCGGTATTATAAGCTGTCGAGGTTCGCACCTGGTCACTTGTACATGAGTACAGCCAGTCCCGCGACCGACACGGACTCCAGCTCTCCCCTCTCTGAGCTGATGCTCTTCTCGACCTCGTAGAACTCAGGGCCCAGCTCGATAGTCCTACCATCCGTGAGCGTCATCGTGATGCCTTTCTCAAGGCCGGCCAACTGCTCTGGAGACAATGCGGCCATCTTCTCCGAGAGTGCTTTTGCGTCCCTCTTGAACGCTGGCCCGAGCTTCGCGTGAACGGGCTTCACTCGCGAGACCGACTCATTGAGGCTGACCTTCTCCAGCACACTGAGCTGGCCGGCCTTCAGGGTGGCCTTCATGTCCTCCTCCGAGCCGGCGATCAGTCGCATGGCCTCCGCCCCCACGACCTCGACCCGCGTAATCGGGGCATTCAGTGAGAGCCCTTTGGCCGCCTTCCATGCCCTGACTGCAGCGACGATGTCCCTAGCTGCCTCGCCCTTCCGCTCAGACTCCTCGTCCGCGGCAGGAGCCTCTGGCCAAGGGGACACGTGGATGCTCACAGGTTGCTCGAACTGTCTGAAATTGACGTGATACGCATCCTCGGCCACATGCGGCATGAATATGGACATCATCTTCAGCAGGCCCAGGCCGACCGTGTACAGCGCGTACCTCGCGCCCTCGTCCTTCTCCGCGTACGCCCTGTGCTTCACGAGCTCGATGTAATGGTCCGCGAACTCGTGCCATAGGAAGTCTTGGACCAGGGCCATGGCCCTGTCGAACTCGTACGCCTCGCAACGGGCCTCCACATCATGGACGAGCCTGCCGAACCTGCTCAGGATCCACGCGTCGACCGGGTGCATCGAAGCCGGCTTCGAAGGCTTCTCCTTGCACGCACTCCCGACCATCCTCATTATGTTCCAGGCCTTGGTCGCAAGTCTGTTGCCGCGGACGAGCTCCTGCTCCTTGAACGCGTGGTCCATACCCAACGAGCACGTCGCGGCATAGTACCGCATCGCGTCCCCGCCGTATTTGTCCAGAAGCGGCATCGGGTCGATGACGTTCCCGTCCGATGTGTGCATAGGACGCCCGTCGGGCGCCATGATGAACCCGTGGATCATGACCTCGTCCCAGGGCTTCTTGCCCGTGAGATGGAGAGATCGGAGTATGGTGTAATATGCCCATGTCCGGATGATGTCATGGCTCTGAGGCCTCATGGACATCGGATAGAGCCTCCCAAACGCTTCCGGGTCCCGTTCCCAGAAGGTGTTGTACAACGGGGAGATGCTCGAGTCCATCCAGGTATCGAACACGTCGGTCGAGCCGACGTACATCCCCCCGCAGGAGCATGTCCTCTTCAAGGGTGCCTTCACTGTTGGGTCGACATAGCACTCCTTCTCCTCAGCGAGCAGCACATCGCCGCACTTGTCACACTCCCAAAGGGGGATGGCGGTCGCGAAGTACCTCTGCCTCGACACCACCCAGTCCCAGGCGAGCGACTCGACCCAGTCCTTTATCCTGACCTTCATGAACTCCGGTTTCCATACGATCTCATCGATCTTCTGGAACACCTGTTCCTTGAACTCGACAGACTTGACGAACCACTGGGGCACCTTGAGGAACTCGATGGGGGTGTGGCACCTCCAGCACGTGCCGATGTTCTGTTCGAGCGGCTCCTGCTTGACCAACAGTCCCTGTGCCTTCATGTCCTCGATGATGGCCTTCCTCGCGTCGACAACAGCCATGCCAGCGTACTTGCCTGCGAGCTCGGTCATCTTTCCGTCCTCGTCGATCCCCTTTTCGAGAGGCAGTTCGTACTTCATGATGCGCTCGAGGTCGTCCTTGTCACCTATGGAGCATATCATGAGGGTGCCAGTGCCGAACTCGGGGACCACCTTCGCGTCCGCGATGACCTTGACCCTCCTGTTGAAGACGGGGGTCACCAGCTCTTTGCCCACGAGATGCTCCTTCTCCTTGTCCTCCGGATTGACCGCCACGAGGAGGCATGTGCAGAGGAGCTCCGGCCTGGTCGTCGCGATGAGCACGTCCTTCCCGGTGTCCGCCTCCTTGAACCGGATGTAGTTGAGCTTCGTGCTCCTGTGCTCGTAGTCCACCTCGGCATCGGCGAGGGCGGTCCTGCACCTGGTGCACCAGTTGATCGGGAAGTGCCCCTTGTACACCAGACCCTTCTTGAACATGCGTATGAATGATACCTGGGTGAGCCGGCGGTAGTAGTGCGCGTCCGTCTGGTAGTATATGCTCGGGTCCATGCTCTGGCCGAGCATCTCGAACTGCTTCGTCATCTCGGCGATGTACTTCTCGGCGAACTCGGCGCACATCTTGATGAACTGCTGCCTCGGCACATCGGTCGCCTTGACCCCGTGGACCTTCTCGACTCTGACCTCGACTGGCGTGCCGTTGGTGTCGAAGCAGAGGGGGTAGAACACGTTGAACCCCTTCAACCTCTTGTACCTGGCCGCGAAGTCTATGACGGTGTAACCGTACGCATGGCCCAGGTGCAGGTTGCCCGACGCGTACCTCGGCGGGTTGTCGATGCTGTAGACCTTCCTCTCCGAGGTGCGATCGAAGCGGTGTATACCCCACTCCTTCCACTTGGACTGCCACTTGGACTCGTTCTCTCGCCAATCGTACTGGGCCATCTATCCCCGGTCAAAAGGGTAAGCGTAGATAAACCTTGTTGGCGCCCTGGGCCAGTGTCACGATTCACTTGCGGATGCGCTTCGTCCTGAACACGTTCGCTTGGATGAGGTCTTCGACCTCTGGGGTCATGGGTCCGGCCCACTGGTCCAGCGTGAACAGCCCCTCCTGGAGGCACCGGATGAGGACGGCCATCTGATGAGGGCAGAAATACCCCTTCTCGCGATGTTCGACGCACTCGCACGAGGTGTCGACGTCCTCGTTCGTCTGGTTGACAAACCTGACATGATAGACCTCGTACCCGTCCGACTTCCTCAGGGAGAATACTGCGTTCACGATCGTATCGTCGCTCTTCGGGTCAAGGTCGACCACCTTCCTCCCACCGGCCCACTTGATGGCCTTCGCCATGTTCTCGACGAAGTATATCTCCTCCTGGGCGGCGCAGAAGTCCTCGAGCGCCTTCCGGTCCATGTTGTCGAGCATGTAGCCCACGAGCTCCTCCTTCAACAGGTTCGACCATCCAGAGAGCTTCTTCGCGTCGCACAGGTTCCTCAGGCTGACGACCGTGAGCCTGGAGACCCTCAGCTCGAGGGGCAAGTCCTTTCTCATATCCCATCCCTTGATGGACTGGATGAAGCTCGTCGGATAATAAGATAGCGACCGGGGCGCCGTTCAGAGGGAGTCGTCTGTCGGCTTCCTGTGCCTGCGCATGACCAGGATGTGGTCCTTCTCGATCCTGCTGTCGTTCCACCGTGGTATGTCCAGGTGGCGGTTTATGACATCGTACACAAAGGTGCCTTCGAGCTCGAACCCGCACTTCTCGGCTATCCTCGCGAGGATGCGGTATGTGGGTATGCGTACCTTCCTGAACGTGTTCTCACCCACCACGACGCAGTACACCCCGTTCCTCTTCAGGACCCTGTTGACCTCGCAGAAGTTGCGGCGCATGTCATCGAAGTACTTGTACACGATGTAGGCGCTCTTCTTCTCCGTCTCTATGAGCTCGGTCATGACGCTCTTGAGCTCGGGGATGGAGGTCCTGGGCTCCCAAGGCCTGTACTCGGACACGTAGGCCCTCGACGTGCCCACCACCTGTCCGTCCAGCTTGGCCATGTCGGGCATGAGGTCGAGCCAGAACATCTCGAGCTTGTGGACGCTGACATAGTGGACGGCGCTCGCATACGGCGGGG
>Ga0208953_1001710_pt1 | contig 11690 bp, 11 predicted proteins | sample RifOxyB2_FD_184033 | JGI IMG/M metagenome (GOLD analysis project Ga0208953, IMG submission 184033) | Groundwater microbial communities from Rifle, Colorado - Rifle Oxygen_injection B2 (SPAdes) | ecosystem: Environmental > Aquatic > Deep subsurface > Groundwater | place: USA: Rifle, Colorado... | reverse complement strand
CAGCAGCGCGCGGACCCGCTCCTCGGGTATGTTCTCGGAGCCCGCCTTCTGGATCAGCTCCTCCATGCTCACTCCCCTGCGCTCATCCGACAGCTGCTGCACGAGGCCTTTGAGCACGTATATCTGCTCCCTCTGGCTCCGGCTCGTGCCTGTCGCGATCAGGTCTATGTCCCTCTTGCCGCCCTCGCTCGCGACCTTGCCCAGATAGTACTCCACGATCTTGATCGCCCTGTCGGAGTCCTCGGCGTGCACGACCGGGTGGAGTCTGGACCTCGCGCTCGCTTCAGACATGCGTATGAGCGCCTCGAGCTGCCTCGCGGTGATCGGGACCGAGGCCTCGTCCCCCTCGCCGAGTTTCCGGATGGATACATAGTAGCTCTCGAGCGTTTTCATCGCCTCATCGCTCATGATAGGTATCGTCCGCTTGCTGTACGCCACGTACTTCCTGAGGAAGTCGCGGTCCATGGCGGGCACGAGGGCCTTGCTCTCGTTCATGATGTCCTCGGCGTCCAGCTCCGCGGGTATGCTCTCGCGTGACTCGTGCTGCATGACCTCGCCACGCCTGTGCGCCTTGAGTATGTGCGACGCGACGTTGCGGTCGTGTACCGAGTCCGGCCGGTCTGTCATCGTGAATATCGCATCGAACCTGGACAGGAGCGCTGGCGGGAGGTCGATCTGCTCCGCGACGCTCCTATTCTCGTCGAAGCGGCCGTACTTCGGGTTCGCCGCGCCGAGGACCGCGCACCTTGACTGCAACGTCGCGGTGATACCGGCCTTCGCGATGGATATGGTGCCCTGCTCGAGGCTCTCGTGGATGCTCGAGCGGTCCTGGTCCGTCATCTTGTCGAGCTCGTCGATGCATGCCAGGCCCTTGTCGGCGAGCACGAGCGCGCCCGCCTCGAGGGTCCACCGTCCCTCGCCGAACTCGTCCTTGACCGCCGCGGCAGTCAGCCCCGCGGCCGATGACGACTTGCCCGATGTGTAAATGCCCCTCGGGGCCAGCATGGCCATGTACCTGAGTATCTGCGACTTCGCGGTGCCCGGGTCCCCGATCATCGCGATGTGAATGTCACCCCTGATCCTGGTCCCGTCATCCATGAGCTTGGGCACGCCCCCGAACAGCTGGAGGGCGAGCGCCTCCTTCTCTTGGCTGTAGCCGAATATCGTGGGCGAGATCGAGGCCACTATCCTTTCGAGAGCGTCCGCGGACCCCGCAAACTCGCGTATCCTGACCTCGTCCTCGGGCGTGATGACGATCTCCTCGTACTCGTGCTCCTCGTACTCGACCGAGTTCACGTCCATGTTGATGTCGAACAGCGTAGACTTGACGGTCGTGCCCTTCTGATGGCTCCTGAGTATGCCGTTGATAATGACCCTGTCGCCAGGAGACACCTTGCCCGATAGGTCGTCCTCGATGAATCCAGTGAGCCTCTCAGGCTGCGAGCCGCCCCTCAACCCCTCCGGAGGCTCCTGTATCTCTATCTTCTGCGTGTCCACGAACGTGGACGGGTCCGTTAGCAGCCTGAACTTGGTCGAGCCCGGGCCCCTGCCGCAGCCTCCGTCGTCCTTGGAGCACTCGAGCGGCTCGTGATACTGCATCCCCTCCTGCTCGACTGACATCATGTGGCCGCACCTGGCGCACTCGAACTCCGCCACGGTGACCCTGGGCCTCACCTCGGTCGCTTTCCTCACGAGGCCTTCGACCGAGACGAACGTGCCGAGGTGCTTCGCCCTGAGCTTGCGTATCTCGACCCTGGAGTCGCGTGGCAGGCCCTTGATCCTGAAGTGTATGACGGGGTTCGTGAGCGCGTGGGACACCATGTGCTTCACGGCGTCCTCGGCAGCGGTCATGGACTGCGCGGGGTTCACGAGCAGGTAGTTTGCCAAGTCCGGGTCGAACTTCTCGATGGCCGAGAACTCCACGTACATGCTCCTGACATCTGGGTACAGGTCGGCGATGGCCGACACCTGGTGCCTCTGGTCCTCGGACCCCAGGAACTCCTCCCAGACAGCTATCAGGTCCTCGGGCGTGTACTCCTTTGGCGTTACTCGTCCCCCCGGTGTTCTTCGATGATGGGCCCCCCGTCCGATGTTTTGGAGAAGGGACTACGGGTATGACCGTGCTATACAAAATGGTTTGTCAGCCTTAACCTTGCCTGTACAATCAGCCTACGCCGAGGAGCTCGTTCTGTATCCTCACGACCTCGGCGCTGTCCTTGGCAGCTGCATAGAGGTCCAGGGCCTCCTTGTTCATGGGTATGAACGATGGGCCCCACTTGAACCTCGCCATGATGCGCTCGGCCTGTTCCCGCTCCCCCAATATGTACAAGGTCGCCGCGAAGGCCTCCGCGGTGCTGAGCTTCTGCGCCTTGCCGAAGTTGGTCGGGTTCGTCGGCACCACGAACGGCAGGGCCCTGTGCCTAAGCCCGGCCCTGATCCTGGGGAACTCGGCCAGCCTGTTCCACGAGCAGTCCAGGGCCAGGAGACCGTACCTCTGAGCGACCTCCCTGTCCTCCGCGGATACCGACTTCTCCGAAGATGGGTCGAGTATGATAGCGCCCCTGGGGACCCTGCGGATAGATGCGGCCTTTGCCTCCCCGAACCGGACCATGCGAGCGGCGGTGCACTTCCTGGGGTCGTCCTCGTGGGCCATGATAATGTAGATGCGTACAGGCGGCATCGGGACGTACAGCGGCGGAGGTACTATTTCATGGATGCACCTGGCCGACCCGGACGCCCGGGCGGGAAAAGGGTTCTTAAGGGCTCGAGGGATATACGATGACGCCACGATGACGAAGACATTGACGCTGACTCTGTGATGAGAGACGGGCGATCGGAGTGGCTGCCCCTCGCTTCGGGACCAAGGTCCCCGAGGGGCTTCCGACGGAAGGGACCACGATGGTGACAGGATTCGACTATCTCAGCCAGGACAAGATGCTACAGGAGCACTGGCTCAAGCGGTTCGTCGCGGTGGTGATCGACTTCGCGATAGTCTACACACCGATATGGATCATAGGGACCGTCCTCGGGTATCCGTACATGTTCCCCGGGTTCTTCTCCGGCGTGGCGCTCTTCACGTACGCCTTCCTGTTCGAATCCGCGATCGGGGGGACCGTGGGGAAGATGATCGTGCACCTGAAGGCAGTCCCGTTGCACGGGACGATGACACCGTCCCAGGCCCTGATCAGAAACGTATCGAAGGTCTTCCCCCTGTTCCTGTTCCTTGATTGGCTGGTGGGGATGGCCGTCGACACCAAGGACCCGAGGCAGAAATGGCTGGACCAGGTCGCCCACACTTCGGTCATAAGGTCTGACCATACTGGCGGGACATGAGGGTCAGGGAAGGCTCCAGAGCCATCCGCGCCGTTCTTGGGAAACCTCTCCACGTATCAGGCCCTTGGCCTTCATCTTGGTCAGGAAGAGGACCGTCTGGTCAGGGCACCGGCGGCCGCTGGAAGCGGCCGTCCTCTCGATCTCCATAGTGGTCATCGGCCCATTATCGGATAGCGTCTGGACAACCAATGCCTCCGCCTCGGAGGAGGTCATGACCTTGACGGTGACTGCCTTGTCGACCATGGCGAATCGTGAGAACCGTCCGACCATATTAACAGCATCGTATGCCAGACGCGGACGTGGCATCCGCCATACAGAAGAGAATGAAAAGGATGTAAGTGGTTTAAGAGTCCCAGGGAAGAACACTACGTCTAACCTGAGAACGTGTTTGAGGCCATGGGCTGGTTCGTCGGCTCGTACATCGCCCTGAGCTCGTAGTCCGTGCTCGATGAGAACGAACTTGCTGTCAGGTCCATGTAGTCCCCGCCGTTTACCTTGCCGTTACCCGAGAGATCCATGATCTTCAGGGTCACTGTCAAACTGCCGGCGAGATCTGTGCCGTAGTTCTTCAGGATGGCTTCATCGCCGTCGAGGTCTGCGGCGGTTATGTTAGCCCATGTCCAAACGCTCGCACCCGAGATTATGGTCACGGTGACCGAGTCCCAGCTGACATCCTCGTTAACGGTAGCGAAGGTGAATCTCCACCCGTCGGTTACCGGGTCCGTAGTGAACGAGGTCGTCGGCGTCTGAGACGTGTCCGTGCCGAACCCCAGTACCATCACGTACAGCACTGCGGCCAACACGACCGTGATCGCCACCATCAGGATGGTCGCGATGACGGGGGACACGGCTTCTGTGTCCTTCCGGACTGTCCAAATCTTCTTCATGTTATGTCCTCCTGCGAACCTTTCGGCCCGCGTGGGGATTATTACCGCTGAGCTTGGCTTATATAGCTTTCCGGGTCATTATCAACTTCGAGCGTTCACGGCATCGGCTCATGCCGAAGTCCGACATCTGGACATGTCGCAGATTCTTATGCCACAAGAAGACTTAGTCTTCTTATAGAGAGAGGTCCCCCGGGAAAACGTCGCTTTTCGCCGAATTAACGCCGTTTCGTGAAACGGCGTTATCACGCCTCAGCAGGTCCTGATACCGCCCTGGTCGAAGGCGCAGGGCAGTATGCCCACGAGCCCGGGCCTGTTGCGGACCTTCTGCACGACGATGTACTTCTTGAACTCCTGTCCGATCTTCTCCCTGTCGAGCTCGAATATGACGTCGGCGAGGTCCTCGATGCTGCTCTGTATGCGGGACGCGTGCACCCCTTTCAGCATGGTCATGAGCGTGAGGCTCTCAGAGTGCTGCGTGTGCGCCTTGATGGTCCTCATGGCCATCAGGACCTCCGCGCTGTCGTAGTTCTCGAGGAAGAAGTCGAGCGAGTTGATTATCACCCTGAACGGCGGCGTCAGCTTGGATATCTCGTAGGACAGGAACGTCAGGAAGTTCTCCTCCCTCGGGCCCTCCTTGTCCTTGGACCGCCTGATGTCGCTGAGGGTTATGCCCTCCTGCCTGAACCGGCTGATCTCTAGCTTCTTCGCGAGCACGCCCTCGTAGTACTTCCTCCCTATGTTGACTATATTGATGTCCGTCCTCCACCCGTGCTCGCGCATGACGCTGAGGACATCCTCGTCCCTCTCAGTGGATGTGAAGTACGTGACTGGTTCCTCGCCTGTGGATGCGAACTGCTTCGCGAAGAACTCCGTCCCTGAGCCCGGCCCGCCCACTATCAGCACCGTGGAGCCCTTCTGCACGCCCCCGCCCAGGTGGTCATCCAACGCGGGCACACCCATGCTGGTGAGCTTCATCTTCACTCCTCCTTCGCCGCGCGTATGCCCGAGTCGCACACGAGGTTGACCATGCTTGCGATCTCCGGGGTCGAGTGCTCCTCGACGGAGAGTATGATCGTGTATGCCTCCTTTGCCCTCAGGCCCGAGACGAGGATGTGCAGGAACTCGGACAGTATCCAGTTGTTGTTGTGTATCGCGAGGGAGTTTATCGAATCGATCACCACGAGCTTCTCCTTGGACTGGGAGCGTCTCATGAGGTACTCCACCTTGAGCATGATGTTCTCGAGCATGGTCGGGCTCTCGACCAGGGACGCGCGCTCGTCCTTCTGGGCGGCCTCGGTGCCCATCATGATGTGTGATATGCAGTCGACGAAGTACACCCTGGATGTGTCTATGTCCAGAGCAGCCATGATGCGCTTGATCGCCTCGAACGATATCGTCGCGGTCACGTAGATGGTGTCCATGTCGCGCTTGCCCGCGTACATGTCCAGCGTCCCGCGCATGACGTCGAGGTAGCTGTCCACGCTCATCTGGAGGGACACGGCCGACCCCGGCATCAGCTCGTTCAGCTGTCTCGCGACGTTCCCCGCGGTCCTGGTGTCGGTCATGTGGCCGAGCTCCCTCCTTTGAGCAGAGGCACGAGCAGCACGCCCATCGGCGTGAGGTCGAGCACGTACTTCGCCCGACTGTGCATCGTGCCCCGCATCTTGATCACCTGGAGCGTCCTGAGCAGATCTCCCCTGCGCTCCATGTTCGCCATGAGCACGATGCCGTCGGATATCGCCTCCTCCACCCCGAAGGTCGAGTACGCGGACGACTGGGCCGCGATCTCGCTCACGAGGACCGATGTGCAGTTCAGGTCGGAGAGCGTCTTGCTCAGCTTGAGTATGAAGTCCCTGATCTTCTCCGGGGTCTTGAGCTTGTAGCACACGGAGGTGATGGAATCCATCACCAGCCGCCTGACGCCGAGCTCCTTCGCGAGGTTGCCGATGGCCGCCACCAGGAGGTCTATCTCCTCCATGGTCATCTCGGCCTTGGTCATGCCCAGGCGCTCGTACATGGCGGGCAGGTCGACGAACACGAGCTTCCCTGACTTGATCAGGTCACGGTCGAAGAACTTGTACGGGATGATGTTCGCGAGGAGCTTCTCTGAGTTCTCAGTGACGCTGATGAACAGGGAGTTCTCTCCGGCCACGGCGCCGTGTATCAGGAACTCCAGCGCGAGAGAGGTCTTCCCCGTCCCGCAGCTGCCAGTCAACAGGACCGTGTTGTCCCGCGGTATGCCCCCATACAGTATCGTGTCTAGGCCGTCTATGCCTGTGACACATCTTTCGCGCTCGCCTGTTCTCGGGGGCATCAACCCTTGAGAATGCGGTGGACCGCATATTATTGTTTCTTAACGCGTGCGGGTCCCGCGCGCGCGTGTGCATACGACACGTATTTATCAAAGCAGGTGGGTCTTTGACCTCGATGGAGCCCGTACTTCAGGTCGCACTGGACCTCGTCCACGGAGACCGCGCGATGCAGATAGCCAGTGAGGCGGTTGCAGGAGGCGCAGAGTGGATAGAGGCCGGGACCCCGCTCATCAAGAGCGAGGGGGTCGAGATCGTCAGGAGGCTCAAGAAGGCCTTCCCTGACAGGACCATAGTCGCGGACATGAAGACCATCGATGTCGGGGGCGCGGAGGTCGAGATCGCCGCCAAGTCAGGTGCAGATGTCGTTGTCGTGCTCGGTCTGTCCTCTGACCCGACGATCACCGAGGCGGTCCTGAGTGCTAGGCAGTACGGGGCCAAGATAATGGTCGACCTGTTCAATGTAAAGGACAAGGCCGCCCGGGCCAAGGAGGCCGAGGGGATGGGGGCAGCGTATGTCTGCGTCCATGTCGGCGTCGACGAGCAGATGGTCGGCGGGTCGCCCCTGGCCGAGCTGACGGGTGTCGCGGACGCGGTCGGGATCCCTGTCGCTGCGGCCGGAGGCATCAACAGCGAGTCCGCAGCCGATGTGCTTGCGGCTGGAGCATCCATAGTCATCGTAGGAGGGGCCATCATCAAGGCCAGGGACGTGACCTCTGCCACGAAGGATGTCATGACGGCCATGGCCGAGCGGAGGAAGGTCCGCACGGAGCTGTTCAAGAAGTACTCCGCCGACGACATCATGGACGCTTTCTCGAAGGTCTCCTCACCCAACGTGGCCGATGCGCAGCATAAGACGGGCGCGATGAAGGGCATTCTGCCCAGGATAGGCAGGAACGTCAAGATGGTCGGCCGAGCCCTGACGGTCCAGACGGTCAACGGCGACTGGGCCAAGTCGGTCGAGGCGATCGACAGGGCCTCGAAGGGAGATGTCATAGTCATAGATGCCTGCGGCGGCGAGATCGCCGTCTGGGGCGAACTCGCATCCTGGAGCTGCAGGACCAAAGGGGTCGTCGGCGTAGTGATAGACGGCGCGGCCAGGGACATCGATGGCATCATGGACATGGGGTTCCCGTGCTTCTCGAGGCATATCGCCTCGAACGCGGGGGAGCCCAAGGGCTATGGGGGCATCGGCCATGAGATCGTCTGCGGCGGCGTGACCGTCCGCACAGGCGACTGGGTCATAGGCGACGAGAGCGGTGTCGTCGTGGTGCCTCAGGAGCACGCGCTCGAGGTTGCGAACCGGGCCGTTGATGTCATGGAGCGGGAGAACCGGCTACGAGAGGAGATACAGAGAGGCGGCACCCTCTCCAGCGTTCTGAAGCTTGAGAAATGGGAGAAGGTCGGCTGAGCGGTCAGCCGATGTAGCCGGTCTCCTCAGCGAGTTCTTCCAGCCTTCGTATCCTGGCCTTCATCGGCGGGTGGGTCATGAACAGCGTCACGATCCCGCCGCCCCTGAACGGGTTCACGATGAACAGCGACGATGTGGCCGGGTTGCCCCTCTCGATCGGCCTGCGCCTGTTGCCCTCTTCGAGCTTTGCGAGCGCGCGGGCCAGCGCTCTCGGCCTCTGGATCATGAGCGCGCCCTCCCTGTCCGCTTTGTACTCCCTGTTCCGGGATATCGCGAGCTGTAGCAGGAGCGCAGCTATCGGGGCGGTGATCGCCACGACGAGCAGGATCACCCTGTCAGCGTCTCCTCGGCCGCGGCCGAACATCGAGTTCCACCAGAACATCCTCGCAGCGAAGGATATCGCGCCAGCGATGGTCGCCGCAACGGACATTACGAGTATGTCCCTGTTCTTCACATGAGCCATCTCGTGGGCCAGGACGCCCTCGAGCTCGTCGTCCGATAGGAGCGGGAGTATGCCCTCGGTCACGGCCACGACCGCCTTGTTCTTGTTCCTCCCGGTCGCGAAGGCGTTCGGGTTCTGGCTCGGCACGATGGCGACCCTCGGCATGGGCAGGTCACCCTTGAAGCATATCTTCTTGACAATGTTGTAGACCCTGGGGGCCTCGGCCTCCGAGACTATCTTGGCCTTGTAGGACCACAGGACTATCTTGTCGCTCAGGAAGTAGCTTATGATGTTCATCATGGCGGCGAACATCAGGAAGACGAGCGCCCCCGTCATCCAGTCCCCGAGAAAGTAGCCGCCTATCAGGTAGCCTATCCCGACGAACAGCAATGTGAGGGCCGCGAACAGCCCGAGTGTGCGCAATGTCGAATTCATAGAGCTCCTCTCTCCCGAACGCATCCAAGCGTGATAGCGATAAGAACGTTTCGACGTGATGCCAATCCCCCGACGACGAAAGTAGTACCTGCGGGCATCCGTCAGGCTGGTCGGTGACGTATATCTTTATTGGGGATGATTGCTTACCACCGTTTGGGGGCGCAAGCCTAGGATCCCCATCACAATCTGACAAGGTGTTCATCATGGAGACGTCGGACGACAAGCTCGAGAGAAGGCTGTACAGCCACGACCTCGCACCGCTTCCGAAGGAGATGGACATGATCTTCAAGACCATGCCCGACCAGGTCATCAGGCCTGGATACACCGAGGAGGTGGCCCAGATGGTCAGGAAGGCCATTGCGACCAACAAGCCCATCGTGCCCAGGGGCGCAGGCACCTGGGGCCTCGGAGGCTCCGTCCCGGTGAAGGGAGGATATGTCCTCGACATGACCGCGATGAACAAGATCCTCTCGATAGACGAGAAGAACCTGACCGTCACGGTCCAGCCAGGCATCACATGGAAGGCGCTCTCCGATGCGCTCGACGCGAAGGGGCTCTTCCTGCCATGCTACCCCAGCAGCGCCCCGTCCGCGACCATCGGCGGATGGATAGGTACCGGGGGCACGGGCATAGGGGCGTACAAGTACGGCACCGCGGGGGACCTGATCAGGGACCTCGAGGTCGTGCTCCCCACGGGCATCACGATCCACACTGGGGACAAGCGCGTCCCTGCGAACGGCGCGGGACCGAACCTGAACTGGCTGTTCGTCGGCTCCGAGGGCATACTCGGCGTCATCACGGAAGCCACGCTCGCCATCCTGCCGAAGCCGGAGGAGACAAGGTTCGTGAGCTATTCCTTCGGGGATCTGTCGAAGTTCGCGCCAGCGCTCAGGAGGCTCGTCAGGAGCAATGTGACGCCGATGCACATCATGTTCGGCGACAGGCTGCACTTCGACTACCTCAGGGGGTTGGGCAAGCACGCCCCGGATGTGGGCTGCATGATCACGATGTCGCTCACCGGCTCCAAGGGCTCGGTCGACATTGAGGAGAAGACTCTCGACGAGATCGTGGCCGCGACAGGCGGCGCGAAGATGCCGAAGGAGGTCGCTGAGCACGAGTGGTCCGAGAGGAGCTACGAGTTCCGGGTCAGGGAGATGGGTGTCGGGGCCATACCGGGCGAGATCCTGGTGCCAATCGACTCCCTCGAGAAGGTCCTGGCCGAGATGGATAAGCTTGTCAAGGGCATGAAGCTCAAGGCGCCCACAATAGGAACCATCGCGGACAACAACACCGTCATGCTGATGCCATACTACCTCACGGAGGAGCACAATTTCTGGCGCTCGACTGCGGCCATGGGCTTCGGCAAGAAGCTCGGGGACATCGCGTTCGAGAACGGCGGCAGGCCCGTTGGCCTGGGCATATTCTTCGCCGCGAACCTGTCGAAGTACCGGGGCAAGGATGGGGCAGAGCTCATCAGGAACATCAAGAAGACGATGGACCCGTACGAGATCATGAACCCGGGGAAGCTGGTCGAGACCGGCACCCGGTGGGGGATCTCGATGCCCGCGTTCCTGATGAACTTCGGCATGAACATGATGGCCGGCATGAAGCGGCTGATGCCCAGGGACAAGATGGGCGAGAGGGAGCTGTCGAAGCTCAAGAAGTGAGCCGATAGATGTTTCCGCCCGCTGGTCTCCGGCCGCGTGGCATTACCTGCCCAGAGACGGCATCGACTGCTTCACGTAGTGTGACAATAGAGTGCCGACCGCGCCGCCAATGGTCACCTGGGCGATGTTCGTCGGGATCTCGGCGATTGCCGCGCCCAGGCCGAAGTCCAGGAGCAGCCACTCCGAAAGGAAGTACGTGGTGATCATGCAGGCCCCTCCGCAGATGATGCCGAGAGCATAGGCCCATGGCTTCCCCCCCTTCATGCGGCCGATCGTGCCTGCGACGAGGCCCTCTGCACCCTTGGCCACGAGGGTCGTGGGCGCGAACATGCCGAATCCGGCCAGGAGGTCCGCGGCGGCGGATCCGACACCGCCACATATCGCACCAGCCCTCCAGCCGAATGTGAATGCGGAGAAGAACACCATCGCCTCGCCCAGGTTGAAGTATCCTCTGGTCGGGGGGAACGGGATGACGGTCATGTACGTGATTGCCGCAGTCAACGCAGTGAGCACGCCGTACAGAGCGACTGTCCTGGGAGACACGAACTTCGAGTCTCCGCCACTGAGTATCCTCGGCTTCTCCTTCACGACGTCTCTCTGCTCGTCTTCCGCCACGCCAACCGAGACCACATGGCAGGGATATACATTAAACCTCACTTGTGGCGCTGTCGAACATGGCATCAGGACTACGAATTCAGATCTGAACACCATATATGTACTTCGCCAGCGCCGGGAGGAGGAGTATCAGGACGACTACCGTCATGGCGACGTAATCCGACGCCCTCATGCGTATCTCCCTCAGATATGTGCGGTTGCTGAACGCGCCGTACGCTCGGGACTGCAGGGTGAGGGCGAGGGTGTCTGCCGTCCTCAGAGCGTAGACTATCGTGGGCACGAGGATCGACACATAGTTCCTGGATCTCCGCAGGATTGACCCTTTGTCGAGCTCGAGCGCGCGGGCCCTCTGGGCGTCCTTGATGGATTCGATTGTCAGGCCGAAGGTCGGGATGAACCTGAACGATATCGCCAGCGCCAGGCCGTAGTCGAACCTCAGGCCGAGTTTGACCAGCGCGCGGACCAGGTCACGCTGCGACGTCGTGAACATGAGGATGTACCACACGGTCGCGAAGCAGCCGACCCTCACGGCAGAGGTCGCGCCGCGCCACACGGCTGGCTCTGTTATATCCAGCGGTCCGATGGAGAAGA
>Ga0208953_1001707_pt1 | contig 11706 bp, 11 predicted proteins | sample RifOxyB2_FD_184033 | JGI IMG/M metagenome (GOLD analysis project Ga0208953, IMG submission 184033) | Groundwater microbial communities from Rifle, Colorado - Rifle Oxygen_injection B2 (SPAdes) | ecosystem: Environmental > Aquatic > Deep subsurface > Groundwater | place: USA: Rifle, Colorado... | reverse complement strand
GGAGCCTGTCCGACATAAGCAATTTCGCCTGCAATTGCCGCTTTTTGCCTGCGCCTTCGCACCGCTCAACTTACAGGTTCATTGGAGCCTGCTCGTTTCGCGTTGCTTCGGCTCGGCTTCAAAATCGACAATTTCGGCATGAAAGCCTTATGTCGGACAGGCTCCTAGTCTAGTTATTTTGCTTTCTTTTCTTTTTGATTATCCTATGGATAGTGTTTGTAAGCAAGACGCTGGCGCTGATGGCACGCGCCGTATCCCCAGATACGATTTCCTCCAGGGATGATTTTTAGCCGGTTTATTGAATCTGGGCAACCCTGCGGCGCTTGCAACCTCTTTCTTCCCGGCGTAGAACGGCCTGTACGGCGGTTTCGCTAGTATAAAGGAAACTCATCTTTAAACCGCAAGTGCCTTGAGCCGTCCAGCCTAATTTCCACCAACAGCTTATCTTTAGGCTTCACGCGAACCGGCTGCTCCGCCAGAATCTGAAAGAACCGGTTATCCTGCCTACCACAAAACGGGCCCTTGCAACAATCGCTTGGATTCCGCCGGTACAACATGGCGGACTCCACACTATCCACAATACAGCGATGAAGGTTCTGTTTCGGTGGAAAACAGGTGTGCACTTTTAACCTGAATTCCTCAGTTGCCCCCAAAAATAAGGCACGATTTCGTATCATCTGTTTGTCTAGAACGGAGGTACGAAACCGTGCATATACAAACTACAACATTACAAACCGGAAAGCCAATAGTATGAGATATTCGAGCCTCTGCGCGCCTGGCAATTGAAGCTGCTGATGGCGCCGGGCGCCTATACGCTGGACCTGGACTCATCAGTGTTCGAGCGTTACGGCAAACAGGAAGGGGCCGTGCTTGGATATAATCCGAAGAAGCATCGCCGGCCGAGCCATCATCCATTGCTTGCCACGCTTGGCGATAACCAGCTTGTGGTGCATGCGTGGCTGCGCAGCGGGAACACGGCGAGCATAACGGGCGCAGTGCAATTCTTCGCCGAAGCTCTTGCCGGGCTGCCGCCGGGTGTGGAGGGTGGTGTCGTCAGAGGGGATTGTGGGTTCGAGAGCGGTGCGTTCCTAGACCATCTTGAGGCAGGTGGCCGGCGCTATGCGATATGCGCCCGGTTTACAGGTGGTGTAAGGCGGGCGGTGGCTGAGGCAATGGAATGGCGCGAGTTGGACGCGGACACCGCAGTTGCTGAAACCACCTTTCAGGCCAAGAGCTGGTCCCGACCCCGGCGACTGGTGCTTATCCGGCAGCGCAATCGGAAAGGTGATTTCATAAGAGGCAGAGAACTCTTCGACGATCCGGCTTACCGGTACCAGGCCATATTCACGGATCTGGCGCAATCGCCGGAAGAGGTATGGCGATTTTACCGTAAGCGGGCGGTACTGGAGAACAATATACGGGAGCTGAAGTGGGATTACGGGATAGACGGGTTCTGCATGAAGAAGTTCTATGCGACCGAGGCGGCATTCCGCCTGGTTTGCTTCGCTTATAACCTTATGCAGGGGTTCCAGCGGGCCATGGGGATAAAGACGAAGAGGACGCTGGGCGTTGTCCGGAATATGGTGCTGGCTTGCGGCGCGGAGCTTGGGCGGGACGGGCGCAGGATGGTGCTCCGGCTTTCAGCTGCAGGCAAAAGGCGGGAGATGTTCGCGGAGTGCTGCCGAATGATTTTCTATTGGGATAATCGCGACTTCGTTGCAGTTGAAAGCGGATAGAAAGTGGCCGGGGAAAAGGAGGATTATCGAACAATAAAACAGGGCAGAAAATGCGGGACAGAATTATCCCCGGCTTTCATTGACGAAAGCACGGGCAACTGGGATTTTTAGGTTAGTGCAGGCCAAAATCCGGGAATGCCACGGCAGCCGAAAGCCGGTGATTTCGTGAACGCAAAGATAACCAGCGCCTCCGGCTATCTTCGGCGCGGCACCATCATCTAAGCACCCCGGGGTTGGATTTATGGGGAAGGAAACCGTGATCTTCCGCCGGCTGTGGAACGCAACGGCCCGCATAGCGGTCCGTTTTGAACGGTCCTCGGAACTTTCCCGAAATCAATTATTATTGCGTATTCTCCGTGTCGTCGCTGCCCGCTAATGCGCGGGGGCGGCCGGCGCGCCAGTGGAAGTTGAAGACGCTTCTTTGGCTTTGACACCGGCAAAATCTCCGGCTTGTACAAAAGTAAATTTAGCGGGTACGATATGGCGCGCAAAAGTGTCCTGCAGCTGTTGTGGTGTTAAAGCGGTAATTTTGCGTTCCAGTTCGGCAGACCAGGCCATAGTTCGGCCTAGGTATTCATTATGTGCCAGACGCGAAGCCAGCCACTGGTCCTGTGAGCGCTCAACCTTGCGGGCCTGCAACCAGCCGTCTTTGGCCTCCTGTATCTCGTTAGCTGTAAAACCGTTTTCAATCATGCGGGACAGTTCTTCACGGAAAGCTTTTTCAACCTTGACCAAATTTTGTGGATTAAATATGGCGTCTGCTGTAAATTCCGCATGCTTATCCAAAGAATCCACGCGTAGGTAAGAAGCAACGCGATAGCTCAGTCCTTCTTTTTCGCGGATACGGCGTGGCAGACGGGAATTGTGAAAACCTCCGCCGGCCATGAAATTGGCGAGCAAAAGCGCGGGATAGTCTGGGTCATCTTCGCGCATCGCAAATTTTATGCCTAATTTAATATAGGCATTGGCCTTATTAGGGGTTTCAAATGTAACCTGCGCCGGCGCAACATCCTGAAACGGAGTCTCAATGCGAACGTACGGTTTTAAACTTGTCCAGCCGCCAAATAATTCTTCCGCCAGAGCTGTTATTTCCTGCTGGTCAAAGTCTCCGACTATCGCCAATTGTCCAGAAGATGCTCCATAGAAATCTTTGTGAAATGTCTTTATTGCGTCAAGATTGGCAGTTTTGATCCATTCAATCGCTTCATCCGGAGTTGGAACGTAGCGTAAATCATCGGGAGGGAAAGGATTGAGATGCCGCATAAATGCTGTATTTGCAATAGATTTTGGCTGATTTTTCTCATTCTCTATGGAAGCCAGTAATTCCTGTTTAAGGGTTTCAAATTCGTTTTTCGGAAAGGAGGGCTTGCGCAGTACTTCGGCAGCTAACTGCAGCGCTTTGGATAGATTTATTCTATCCGTTTCCAGTCTTACAGTGCCATCCCCGATATAAGCGTTAGTTTTTAGCTGGTCAAACGTATCCTGTAGCTGCTGGCGGGTATGGGACCCTGTTCCGCGCATTAGCATTTGGCCGGTAATAGTCTTTATAATTGAAAGCCCTTTTAGGCTTTGTTCTGTGCCCATGTCCAATGAGAGAATAACCTGCACAGTAGAGCCACGGGTTTTTTTAGACAGCAATGCTAGTTTTAGTCCGCTTTTGAGCACGGTACGAATGGTGCGCTTGTCAATGTTCCCGGTGGAGTTGTCAAAAGCTTCTCCTGCGGCCAGCGTCTTTTCACCCTTATAGTTTTCAACCAATGCTGTCACATCCGGTGCAGAGGGGATCTCGGAGAGATCCGGGTTTTCAGTGGGGTAAAACAAACCCATGGTACGATTGCTGGATTTAAGATAAGCCGCTGCTACGCGCTTTATGTCGGCAACAGTAACGGCTTTAATGCGGTCCCGGTAAATAAAAAATAGCCGCCAGTCGCCTTCAGCCATTGACGCGGACAAGTTCATGCTTATGTCTACAGAAGATTTTAGAGTTAGATCAATTCCATTAAGCAGCGCGACACGCGCTCTTTCCACATCCTCCGTGTTAAATGCGGTCAATGCCGCGCCTTCCACTGTATTCAACATTATGTCACGGGCTTCCTCCAGTGAGTTTTCTTTGCGTACAGTGGCGTCGAATATCATAAGGCCCGCTTCGCGCAGTGAATAGTTCAAACCGTAGGCAGCGGAGGCTTTCTTTGTTTCCACCAGAGCCTTGTACAAGCGGCCGGATGGAGTATCGCCAAGAATATACGCGAGGATGTCCAACGCTGCGCTGTCTGGGCTCGAAGCCGCCGGAACATGATAGATGGCCATCGCTTCCTGGGTGTTCCCGACCCGCCGCAGAGTGACCAAGCGCTCTCCGTCCTGTGTGGGATCCTGGGTATAAGTCTTTTGCAGTACTCGTGCAGGCTTTGCTATGGCACCGAACTTTTGCTGGATAAGCGGCAGAGTTTTTGCCGGGTCAAAATCACCCGCAACAATCAGTACAGCATTGTCCGGCTGGTACCAGTTCCTATAGAAAGCCTGAAGCCGCTCTATTTGGACACTCTCTATATCCGTACGGGCGCCGAGAGTGTCTTTCCCATAGTTGTGCCATAAGTAGGCTGTAGCCATCACCCGTTGCGTGAGAACTTCCGACGGATTATTTTCCATCTTCTCTAATTCATTGCGAACGACCATCATTTCAGAGTCCAGGTCCTTCTTTGCGATGAAACTCTTGACCATCCTGTCAGCTTCCAGGTCAAGCGCCCAGTCAAGATTTTGGTCGGTTGCGGAAAAAGTTTCAAAATAATTGGTGTGGTCATAACTGGTGCTGCCATTTGACGATGAGCCGTGCGCAGTGAGTTCCTGAGGGATATTTGCATGGCGTGGAGAGCCTTTAAACATCATGTGCTCAAGCAGGTGGGCCATCCCGGTTTCTCCGTAGTTTTCATTGCGTGAACCGACCATATATGTGATATTGACCGTTATCGTTGGCTTCGTCGGGTCCGGAAAAAGCAGGATTTTTAAACCATTGGAAAGTTTGTATTCGTCTACCCCCTCCACGGAAACGCCCCGGGATACGCCCGGCGGCGGCGCGGCGGGATCGGCCGCGGCGGACGCGGCGGCAGGGAGCAGAAACGCGGCGAAGATAAGGGCACAGAGTTTAATTTTCATAATGTTCCTTGAACTAAGCGCAAAACACATCTATGGTGAGGCGGCAGCCGTACATTTATCCGCTGTGCAACAAGCCGGGATTTGAATTCTGACCGGTTAGCGGCCGGTTCGCCGAACCCGTTCAACTATTATGCGATAATAATGGCGGCCCGGTAAAACTGAAATCTGCAGACGACACAAGTCAGTATAAACCTTTTTGGTGGAGTTCGTCGTCGTCGATGCCGAAGTGGTGGGCGATCTCGTGCATCACGACATGCCGGACTTCCGCCTCTATCTCGTCAACTCCGGAACAACGCTCTTCTATATTGTTTTTGAAAATAGTTATCTTGTCCGGCATGGCCCCGCTGTAGCCGGCTCCCCTGTCAAGAAGGGGCACGCCCTCATATAAGCCCAAAAGATTCCGCCCGAAACGCCGCAGCTGCGCCCGGTCTGGCGCCTCTGCGATAACCACAATAACATTCTGCATTTTGGATTTGAAAAACTTCGGCAGGCTTTTTACGGCCTTCCCCACCAGTTTCTCAAATTCTTCAGGGGTCATAAATCGGGTGGTCGGCTGGGCGGCCGGACAGCGGTTGTTACTTCGCTAGGAAATAGATCCCGCCGGAAATGAGCATAGTCCCTATGAGCTTGCTGACGGTAAAACTCTCCCCCAGGAACAGATAGACCATTATAAAAGTTACGAAAGGATAAGTGGAGCTCAAAGGGACTATCTTCGAGGCCTCACCTCCACTCATAGCCTTGAGGTAAAAGAATACTCCCCCCATCGTCACCAGAACGCTTGCGATTATGAACCACAAGGCCAGTTTATGAGAATCCAAAAGCGCCTGCCTGGTCGGCAAAAACTTCCACACCAGGAAGGGAATGAACAATATCAGCATGAAAAGCGTTCTAAGGCAGAACGCCGAAGACGGATCCACGTACCGGAGCGTCATCTTGTCAAAAAAAGCGCCCATACCCCAGGAGAGGATAGCCAGAAGAAGGAATATTATAGTGGATATTTCCATAACATAATACCTGGAGGGCCGGGCATGTAATTGCCGGCGGGACGGCGGGCTTGCAAAACCGTACCGGAAGGAGCCGCTTGCGTAGCGCGGCGACTGAGGTCCGAAAGCGCGGCCACGGTGTGGCCGACGCTGTTTTTGCGTTCCGCCGCCCCGCCGGCGCCCCGAACTAGCCGCCGCCGAGAAGATCCCATGCCTGACCCGAACCTACGGCGGGGGCAGCGAACCGGGTAATTCCAGTTCACTAAAAGGCTTCTTCAGGTATCTGTCTATGGACTCATAGAAGCCCCACTCGTCCTTGTAAGCTCTGGCTTCTTTGTATAACTCCACGGCCTTCTCCCGGTTCCCCTTCAGATCCCAGACATTACCGCCCTTAACCAGCGCCCATACCGCCCATCGCGCAGGATGCGCTTTTGGGTCTTCTTTAAGCGTGGCGGCGGCTTTCCGGAAATAGTTGAACGCTTCATCGTAATTTTTTTCAACCAGGTAGGTGGAACCGATAGCGGAGAAAATGCGCGGCAGATAATTCCTGCGGTACGCCGGCAGTCCGTCCTGAACGCGTTTAAGATATTCAAACGCCTCTTTCCTGGTTTCTTCGTATTGTTTGTTCTCGAACAGCGAAACTATCTGCACAAAATGCATTTGAGGATGGTGCGGATAGATCTTGCGCAGTTCGGCCGACCACTTCACCGCGATATCAGGGCCCCTGAACTGGTTGCCGGGCTCGGTGTATATCTCGATCAGCAGGAGTTCGGCGGCCAGAGAATTAAAATATCCTTTCTCCTTGCACAATTTTATATATTCCACGCCCTGTTTCGCGTCGCCGCTCAGAAAAAGTTTCGCCAGTATCTTTATCACGCTCGGCAATGTTCCCGCGTAGTACTCATACATGCCCAGGCCCAGATAGGCGTCATAGACCTCCGGATCCGTTTTCAGGGACTTCCGGGTATTGGAGATAGCTTTCTTGCCGTCAAAATACGCCTTGATCCAGCGGTGCTGCATTACCGCTAACCGCGCCCGCAGGCCGTACATGCCGCCCAGGCACATGTAGGCGTTTGCGTCAGCCGGATGCTTTTTGAGCCAGCTTTTAGCCGTATCTATGGCTTGATCGGTCAAAGCCCCGTATTCTTCCGCGAGTTTAGGATTTGATTCATCTTCCAGATATTCCAGTTCTGCCCACTTGGTCATAGCTATGCCGAAACGCGGGAAAGGATGATCCGGATATTTCTGCACCGCCAGTTCAAAATTTTTCTTGGCCTCCGGCAAGTCCACGGCGTATATGGAATCTATCCCCTTTTTGGACAGAAGTCTTAATTCTTCCGGCAAGGGTTCAGGAACCGCCGCCGCGGCATTAAGCTCCGGCGCGAAAGCGAGGACGGCGAAAACAATCATGAATAAAATTCTTGTCATAATGTTATTTTATCCACCCCCATGTATTTTCTGAGAGCCTCGGGCACGGTCACGGAACCGTCCCCGCACTGGAATTGCTCCAGGATAGCCGGGAACAGCCTGCTGGTGGCAAGGCAGGAACCGTTAAGGGTATGCACAAACTCGTTTTTACCGGTTGCGGCGCGTTTAAAACGCATATTTCCGCGGCGGGCCTGGTAATCTTTGGCGCTGGAAACGGAACTAACCTCTTTATAGACTTGCATGCTAGGGATCCAGACTTCGATATCACAGGTCCTGGCCATCGAAGCGCTGCAGTCTTTAGCCGCCAGCTTTACGACTCTGTAGTGAAGCCCAAGCCGCTGCATAACGCCTTCAACGTTGGAGACCATCTCATCGAACGCGGCCGGGGAATCCTCCGGGCGGGTGAACTGGATCAATTCCACTTTATTGAACTGGTGTCCGCGTATCATCCCCCTTTCATTGGAGCCGTAACCGCCGGCCTCTTTCCTGTAGCAGGGGCTATAGGCAAAGTATCTTTTCGGGAGCTCATCCTCTTTTACTATTTCATCTCTGTGAAGGCTTATCAGCGCAGTCTCGGAGGTCGGGAGCATGAACTGAACTTTCCCCTCTCCGGAGGCAAGAAGGAATACATCGTCCTTGAATTTGGGGAACTGGCCGGCGGTATAACCGCACTCGTAATTAAGGATATGCGGCGGTAAAACAAAAGAATAATTACTATTGAGATGTGTGTCCACAAAAAAATTCAACAGTGCCCATTCCAGCCTGGCGCCAAGGTCCCTGTAAAGCCAAAACCCTGTCCCCCCCAGCTTTGTGCCGCGCTCATAATCAATAAGCCCAAGGCTTTTTGAAAGCTCAAGATGGCTTTTAAACTCAAAATCGAAGTTCGGTTTGATTCCCCACTCCCGCAGAACGGAATTATTCTCCTTACCGCCGGAAACGACGTCGTCCTCCGGCATATTCGGAAGCTCCGCCATAAGTCCGCCCAATTCGGTTTCAACCACGGCGGCTTCGGCGTCCAGAGCCTTTACCTTCGCGGATATTTCCTTCATTTCCGCGAACAACGCCTGCTGGGCGCTCTTATCCTGTTTCCCGACTCCGGCGGAAACGCTGTTCTTGCGCATTTTCAGCTTATCGCTTTCCACTATAAGTTCCCGTCTTTTACGGTCCAACTCAAGTATGGCGTCAAGGTTCACGGAGTCAAGCCTTTTAAGCAAGGCCTGTTTCACTTTTTCAGCGTCGGTCCTGATGAGATTTATATCAAGCATTTATCGCACTCTGCTTAAGGGGGTTTAAAAGAGTTTAGGGTTTAACGATGCTGATGACCGCTTCCTTCATTATTTTAGCCGGATCGTCGCCCGGCTTGGGGTCCAGCATTACCTGAAGTTTGAGCGCGTCCACCCAGAAACCGGTGTTTTTAAGTTTACTGAGCTGTTCGTTAAGCTCAAAATGGATAAGTTTGGCGTCATAAACGCCCCCGGGCTTGATCCGGGAGATGCGCAATTCTTCAACGCGGAACGGCACCGCCCAGAAGCCTCCGTCCGAGGCATCCGATATCTTTATCAGGTGCAGGCTTAACGCGCACCTGAGCACCAGTCCCCCCGCAGGCTTAGCGGAAGCGTTTTGCGCGGTCACCACAGCCCGGAATTTGTTCAAGTATTTCTGATACGGCGCCAGTTTCAGCTCTGTGATGGTCTCAAAAGGCCGCGTAATCTTGCCCTCCGCGCGCGAGGTCTGCCAATCCACCTTATTTATCTGAACTTGTGCCCGGAGCGGGGAGCATAACGGCAACGACAAAACCGGTAAAACAAAAAAGACGGCGGCAAACCTGGAGCGCCTGTTCATAGTTAGTTATCCTTTTTCAATACTTACGCGGGAAGCGTATCAAGCACGGGGCGCCCCGGACGGCCCGATATTCAAAATTTCCTGCGCCAGCTTTTCCGGGATCAGGCCCAACACCTCGCTCCTGGTAACGCTTTTATCGCACTGAATGTCCATCTTAACGCTTATAATGCGGTAACTCTGCTCTATATCCATGGAAACCCTCATGGCCTCAAGCAGGTAACGCGGCTCACCGCGCACGCATCTGGGCGCGGAAGGCATGAATACCCGCTTAAGAGCGTTGGACAATGCGCCGACAAAAGAGTTAAGGATGATGTTCCCCAGTTCCGAGAGGAGCAACTCCCCCCCCTGGGTCAGGACCGGCGCCGGGGAAAAAGAATAGCCGAGAAGGCACTTGGAGATGCGGCCTATATCGCGCGTATCAAAAAGTATGATGGCGATGAAAGGCAGATCCCCCTTCACGGCAAAATAGATAGCCGTGGACTCCGCGCCGGCCACGCTATGGCGCTTCACGGCTTCGTCAAGCGACCCCATAGACACATCGGCGCCGGCGATTTTCCAGATCCCGGTTGAGCTCCGCGAAAGTTTTTCCGCGCACTTTCCCAGACTGGCCACAACTATGCGGCCCAGAATTTCATTTATGCTCTCGCTCATAATTTATCACAGCGCCATTCGGTCAACGACTTCCCTTAATTCCTCGTAGGAAAAAGGCTTGCGGAGAACGGCCGCGGCGCCTTTTTTGGAAAGTTTGCAGTCCAACTCGGCCTGATCCACCGCTGTGATGATCACAACCCGGGCCCCGGGATCTATCCCGCGGATCTCTTCCAGGATCTCCACGCCGGACTTCCCCGGCAGGATAAGGTCCAGGAATACCGCTTCCGGTTTGAGCGCGGCATAAGCCTGCAGCGCGCTCTCCCCGTCTTCGGCTTCGCCCACCACCTCATGCCCCAATTTCTGCAAGAGCGATTTGATGGTATAACTCATCAACGCATTATCTTCCACTATCAGTATTTTCATACCTGCAACCCTCAACCGTTTCTCCGAACTGTCAATCCAGACTTCTTAACAGCAGGAGCAGGCACATTTGGATTTGGGAGCGGCTGCGGCTTTTTTCCTGAGCATCTCGGCCGCATTTGTCTTTTCCCATTCAAACCCGGTCCGCCCGAAGTGGCCGTAAGCCGCGGTCCTCCTGAACACAGGCGCCCGGAGCTTCAGATTATGAATAATACCCTTCGGCGTGAAGTCGAAGCTGGTTTTCACTATGGCCGCCAGCTTTTCGTCGGCTATGACGCCGGTGCCGTGGGTATCCACATAGAGCCCCACAGGCTCGGCCACACCGATAGCGTAGGCCACCTGGACCGTGCACTCTTTCGCAAGCTTGGCGGCGACTATATTTTTGGCCACGTAACGCGCCATATAAGCGGCTGAGCGGTCAACCTTTGTCGGGTCCTTGCCGGAGAAAGCGCCGCCGCCGTGAGGGGCCACGCCGCCGTAGGTGTCCACGATTATCTTGCGCCCTGTCACGCCGGTATCGGATTGGGGGCCGCCCACCACGAACTTGCCGGTAGGGTTAATCAGGAACTTGGTGTTTTTGTCTATCATCCTCTTGTCTATAACGGGCATGATGACCGCCTCTATGATCTCTTTTCTGGACTTCTCGGTGATCTGGTGGCCGGTTTTATCAAGGATCTCCTCGGTATGCTGGGAGGAGATAACTATGGTCTCGATGCGCACGGGCCGGCCGTCGTGATATTCCACGGTGACCTGCGATTTGCCGTCGGGGCCAAGATAGGGGAGAATATTCTTCTTGCGAACTTCCGCAAGCCGCATGGACAGTTTCTGCGCAAGCATCAGGGGGAGGGGCATAAGCTCCGGGGTTTCGTCGGAAGCGTATCCGACCATCAGCCCCTGATCTCCGGCGCCGCCGGTATCCACTCCCTGGGCGATATCGGGGGACTGGCGGCCTATAACGTTGATGACCGCGCAAGTCTCGTAGTTAAAACCGTATTTGGTGTGGGTGTAGCCGATATCCTTTATCACCTGGCGGGCCAGCGTGTCGATATCCACGTAGGTCTTGGTGGTGATCTCTCCGCCCACGACCACCATGCCGCGGGTGATGAAAGTCTCACAGGCCACGCGGCCGGTGGGATCTTTTCTCATGATCTCGTCAAGCACCGCGTCCGAAATCTGATCGCAAACCTTGTCGGGGTGCCCCTCGGTCACCGACTCCGAAGATACGAATCTCTTACCCGTAAAGTTCATAACATTTCCTCCATTTAATTTGGCTACGCCCGTTGCCGGGGGTCTAGCCACAGGTTGATACCCCACACCGGTTTCCCGTCTACTTCTGCTCCATAATCCTGGCCGCGAATTCAAGGAACTTCTTTGTGTTTTCCTGGGATTCGGTTTCGGCGTAAGTCCTCAATAAAGGTTCGGTGCCGGAAGGACGTATAAGCAGCCAGCAGTCATCCTCAAGAATTATCTTGAGGCCGTCTATGGTATTCGTATCCAGCACCTTCCTGCCAAGGATCGTCTTGGGCAGCTTCTTTTTGAGCTTTACCGCGAAAGAG
>Ga0208953_1001700_pt1 | contig 11771 bp, 13 predicted proteins | sample RifOxyB2_FD_184033 | JGI IMG/M metagenome (GOLD analysis project Ga0208953, IMG submission 184033) | Groundwater microbial communities from Rifle, Colorado - Rifle Oxygen_injection B2 (SPAdes) | ecosystem: Environmental > Aquatic > Deep subsurface > Groundwater | place: USA: Rifle, Colorado... | reverse complement strand
AGTTTCCAAAACAACAGCGCCGTTAACGGCGCCTGCACATAAGACAAAACTTCCATAAATATCAGAAGCATATAGTATCCTCTTTTACGCAAAATCTGTAATATCTCTTTAGCGTTCCGAAGTTGTCATTGTCATTGCGAGCCCAAAGGGCGCGGCAATCTCGCTTTTCGTCAGGAGCCAACGTCGAGATTGCTTCGCTCTCGCTCGCAATGACCTCAGACACAATCTGTCAAACGTTGTAACGTTTCATCTGCTGCTTGAGTAACATCAGAAGTTATTACTCAAACGTTCCCTGCCAGTAGCGTACGAAAGTTGGGGCTATAAGCATCAGCAGGCAGTAGCCGATCATCACTTCGTATGGCATATCGAACACCGGTATCCGCGCGGGACTCCAGTGGAGTATCTCGTAGTGATACTCCCACACGCCCGTGGCAAGCCCGAATTTTTCAAACGGGAGGCCGATAAGCACCGCCGACAAAATGTCCGTAAGAAATATGCGCTTGTCATGAGGCTCTATGGTATTTTTATTGAATAAAAAATAATAGAGTTTTTCCGAGACGAAAACCGCACAGGCGAACATTACGCCCCAGCCCAGCGGCACGCCGGGAGGAATGTCTCCGTATATGTTGAACTTAAAATGATACGTCCAGAGGGCGTCGGTGGAATATTCCCAGAAACAACCTATTATGACGCCTGCCGCCATGTCTCCCAGCACGTTGCGTCGCGCCAGCTTGCGGAAAAGAAACCAGCACAGCGGAACCTGGACGTACGACCATATCTCCATTATTACGAGGATCACTGCGTGGCCTTTCTCCGGCGGGGTTTTTTGCGCAGGCGGCGGTAAATGAGGAGCATGGTTGCCACTACGAACAACTGGGGTAGCCAGTAATATATAAGCGGTTCCTCAACAGGCACATCCCATATTTTCAGGCCGAGTATGCGGTTTTCATTATAGACCCAGTGGCCGCGCCCTACGGAGATATGTTCAACTATCATCAGCATTATCTCGGAAACAACCACCATGGCCGCGGCGGCGCGCCAGTTAATCTCCTTGCGCACGGCATGCAGCACGTATACGCAGACTAAAATGAACGGTAGCGCCAGCAAAAACCATGCCGGCCATCTTGCGCCGCGGGCATACTGGATAATGCCGCGAACGTCCCGGCGCATAAGAGGCCTCAATGCCCACAAATATTTATTTGACATGTTTAAAACCCCTGAAATAACGGCGGTCAATGTAACTAAAAGCCAGGTACAACAACGTGAAAAACACCGGCGCACCGAACCAGAATGCGAACTCCTCTATCGGCGCGCCAAAAATTGAGATGCCCAGAAGCGGGTCAAATTCCTCGGAAAAGTTCCATATGTCCGCCCAAAGGTAAAGATACTCGGCGGCAAACGTTACGGGACACCATATGGCGAGATTTATCCAGAATGCTTTTTTCTTCAAAGCGGTGAGTTTATTGCGAAGGAAAAAATAGAGAAATACTGAAGGTATCCAGAAAATAAACAGTACTGTCAAAAAATAACGCGGCATCGTCTCCCCTGGCGGTTATCATTCGGATTTGGCAATAAGTGAATAAAACCGCTATTCAATTATAAGGTATCGGCGGATGATTATCAAGTTATTTTTGCGGGTAGACTATTACTTTCATTGACTGGCGGGCGTCGGCGACAAGCTGGAAGCCGCGCACGGTTTCAGAAAGGGGCAGCCTGTGGGTTACAAGGCATTCGGCCTGCACACTTTTGGAACGTAAAAGTTCCAGGGCGATCATAGCATCATGCGGGCTGTTGGCGTATGACGTGATAAGCGTCATCTCGTTGCGCCAGAAATCGTTGACGGGAACGGAAAGATTGACGCCGGGGTTAGTGGGCGCGAAGCAGAGAATCACGCCGCCGGCGTCAACGGACTCAAGCGCCTGATTAAACGCGGATGTGGCGCCGGTGCATACAATGGCGCACTGCACCGGCCTTCCGCCATTGGCCCTGCGAATGAGGCCGGGAACATCGTCTTTTGCATTTATAACGGCATCCGCGCCCAGCTTGCGCGCAAACTCCAGGCGGTATTCATCAATATCGGTTACAATTACCCTGCTCGCGCCGCACGCCTTTGCAAGCAGAAGATGCAGAAGCCCGGAAATACCGCCGCCCAGCACTACAACACTCATGCCGGGCTTTACACGCGCAAGCCTCTGGCCGCGCACAACGCAGGCAAGCGGCTCGACGAACACGCCTTCATCGAAAGAGACTTCATCCGGAAGCGGAAATACCCCGCGGTCAACGTTAATCGGAGGGATGCGTATGTACTCGGAAAATCCGCCGGGATCATAATTCGTTGTATGCAGCGTGTGGCAGGCGGTATGATGGCCGCCGAGGCAATACTCGCACGTATTGCAAGGCACGTGGTGAGACACGAATACGCGCTCGCCCTTTTTATACCTGGTTACGCCTTCGCCAACTTCTTCTATTACACCGGCGATCTCGTGGCCGAGAACAAGCGGCGCTTTTTTTATGCGGTACCACTCCATCACGTCGCTACCGCATATTCCGCTTGCCACAACCTTAACAAGGATCTCCCCCCGCGCCGCCACAGGCCTGGGGCGCTCCTCGACGCGCACATCGCTATTCTTGTAATATACCGCCACGCGCATATTCATTATTTTTTTGCCTCGTTGAATATCTCAAAGGCTTCTTTGGATGATTTCTTTTCGTGTACGATAGCCCACAAGGCTTTGGCCACGGCAACGGGGTGCGGATTCTGCCATATATTTCTGCCAAGATTTATGCCGATGGCGCCATTTTGCATACCATCGTAGACAAAATCGAATACCTCTTTTTCAGTGTCGCATTTAGGGCCGCCGGCCATAACCACCGGCACGGGGCAGCCGCGCACAACCTTATCAAAATCCTTCTGGCACCAATAGGTCTTAACTACACGCGCCCCCAGCTCCGCCGCGATGCGGCAGGCAAGCGCAAGGTAGCGCGGCTCCATTTTGCCGATCTCTTTTCCGACGGCCGTAACGGCCATGACTGGAATCCCGTAGCGCTCGCACTCGTTGACAAGGCCGGAGAGGTTCATAAGCGTCTCATGCTCGTAGTCGCTGCCTACGAAAATGGAAACGCCGACGGCCGCCGCGTTGAGGCGCAGAATCTCCTCGATAGAGGTTGAGATGCCCTCGTGCGCCAGATCTTTTCCAACCATGCTCGTGCCGCCGGAAACCCTTAAGATAACAGGTTTATCAACGGATGCGTCTATGCAGGAACGAACAACGCCGCGCGTGGCGAACAATGCATCGCAGTATTTAAGCAGGGGAACGATGGTTTTGCCGGGTTCTTCGAGGCAATTGGTCGGCCCCTGGAAATAACCATGGTCAATCGGCATAAAAAAACAATGGCCGTCTTTTGCTATCAATTTAGACAAACGGTTCTTCATTCCCCAATCCATGTCAGCCTCCACAGGTTTATTTGTGTCTCTTTAACATTTTTAGGTCATTGCGAGCGAAAGCGAAGCAATCTCGAAGTTGCTTCTGATGAAAAGCGAGATTGCCGCGCCCTTTGGGCTCGCAATGACGACGACAACTTCAAAATGCTAAAGAAACAGGTTTATTTTTTTCTTTTTTCTTCGGCCCACGATTTTCTAATATAAACAGGCGTTACAGACGAGAAATTTGCGCCGGCTCGGCTGCCTGCAAGCAGCGCAAGCACGCCGGCTCGCGGAAAATGCGCAAGCGGCGCGGGCGCGACAAGCTTTCCCGAAAGCTCTTTTTTGAGCAAATCATGATACGCGATGGCGGCGGTCCCGGCCACGAGGACGGGGCGCGCGCTTTTTTTAAGCCTTGCGCACAACTGTTCAACGCTTATAATGCCGATTTTCCCGCTTTTGGACATGACAAACACTTCATTGCGCAATGCGTCTATGGCAGGATATACCAGAGCGCCGGCGCACGCGGCCCCGGCCGCCAATATTTCCAGGGTCGAAACACCTGCCAAAGGAAGCCCGAGAGCCTGGGACATTGTGCGCGCACATACCATGCCCACGCGTATTCCCGTAAAACTTCCAGGCCCCGTGGAAACTGCAATTTTTTCTATATCGCCGGGCTGCCATTGCGCCTGCCCCAGCAGCCATTCAACATGGGGAAGCAGTTTTTCAGAATGTGCCAACCCGCCATGCCAAAACGTTTCGGCGATAACGGCGCCTCTTTCCGCCAGCGCCACGCTAAAACACGTCCCCGAAGTTTCAATCGCCAATATTTTCATTTTATTTCAATGACACGCTCGTTGTCGCTTTTCCATTTCATGCGTATTTCCCAGGATGGGCGGCGGCCGGCGCGGCGCAAAAGGCACGGCCACTCGATAAGCATAATGCCCGCCGCATAGCGGTAATCGTCAAGCCCGAGCATGGATATATCGTCCCCGTGCAGGCGGTACAAATCAACATGGAACAATGGCACGCTTTCTTTTGCGCGGTACTCGTTAATAAGGATGAAACTTGAACTGCGCACGGCGCCCCTGACGCCCATGCCGCGGGCTATTCCCTGCACAAGCGTAGTCTTGCCGCTGCCGACTTCACCTTCTATAAATACGGTATCGCCCGCTTTCAGCCGCCCGGCAAATGCTTTGCCAAGGGCGCGGGTCTGCGCCGCGGAACGGGAGACAACAATACCCCGGTTAACCGCGCCCGAAGTGTTCGAACCCTTTTGTGGCGATATTTTGTTTTTTGCCATTGAGGAAGTACTCTATCTTTTTTTCGCCGGCGATAACGCCTACGGCGGTAAGGGAAGGTATCTGCTTTTTCAGCAGCTCAAACCTGCCGGGGCGGACGGTGCAGACAAGCTCGTAATCCTCGCCGCCGGCAAGCGCCATGCGGTACGGGGCGATTTTTCCATCGGCTGCAACCCGCCGCCATGCGCGCGAGAGAGGTATTTTATCAAGGTCAATGCGCGCGCCGGCGCCGCTTGCCTGTGCGATAAAGCCGACGGACGCCGCAAGACCGTCTGAAGAATCTATCAGAGCCGTTGCCGCCCCCGAACGCGCCAGCGCCGCCGCTTCGGCAAACCGCGGCTCCGGTAAAAGATGTTTGCGGATAAGATAGCGTCCGTCCGGGGAATCGCCCTTGCCGCCTTTTTGCAGAAGATGCAAACCGGCGCCGGAATCGCCGAATGTGCCGGTTACCGCCACCAGGTCGCCGGGACGCGCGCCGGAACGCGTCAAAATATATTTTTTTTTCGCCGCGCCAAGCATGGTAACGGAGATGATTATCCCGCGTAACGACGATACCGTATCGCCGCCGGCAAGCGAAAAACAGTAACGCTTGCAGCAACGGTTCATGCCACGGTACAACCTTTTTACAAAATCCACGTCCGTACCGGCGGGAAGCGCAAGCCCTACCAGGGCGTATAACGGCGCACACCCGCCCATTGCCGCAAGGTCGCTTGCGTTCACCGCCATTGATTTATATCCTATCTCTTCAGGGCTTGCCCAATCGCGGCGGAAATGTATATCCTCAACCAGCAAATCCTTTGTCCCGACAATCGCAAAACCTGGCGACACTTCCGCGGCAAAAGCGTCGTCCCCCGGGCCGACGACGAGGCGCGCGCGCCTTTCAACGCACCGCCCGCCGACACCGGCGGCCGGTGTAATCGCCTTAAGTATCCGCTCGACTAAATTAAATTCGCCTATATCCCGGACTTCCAAGCGTTAATCTTCCTTTTTTTCTTCCGGTTTTGATGAGCTGTCATCCTTTGGTTCCATCGAATCCATCACGCTGGTCGCGCCGGCCACCACGGCTATCAAGCCGCCGATCATAATCATAATCGGCACAAACCCCTTGAATACCGCGATAAAATCCGGCCACCAGGCCAATAATCCGAGAAGCCCCAGAACCATAAACACAAGGCCGACAATAATAGCAAGCATTATTCCTCCTATTTACCGAGTAAATACGATACGGCGATCTCTTCCAAAACGGCGGCGCCTTTTGCGAGGGCGCGTTCATCCACGTCGAACAGTTCACTATGCCATGGATGAGGCACGCTAAGGCGCGCGCCCATGAATATGAAGCACCCCGGCACGTACCGGAGGTACTCCGAGAAATCCTCGCCGCCCATTGACGGCTTTTCAATTTCCACTATATTTTTTTTGCCCAGCGCTGCGCTGCCGGCGCGCCGGCACAGTGAAAGAACTTTTGCCGAGTTCTCAAGCGGGCGCCCCAGCGACTCATACTCGAAGCTGTAACCTGCGCCGTAAGCCTTTACAATCATCGCCACGTGCCGGCGCATTATGCGCTCGATGTCGCGGCGCATTTTATTATTAAGCGCGCGCACCGTTCCGGTTATTGTAACACTGCCGGCCAGAACATTGAACGCTTCCCCGCCCTGTATGGTCCCGACGGTAACTACCGCCGGATCAACCGGGTCAATCTGCCTGGCAACCACGGACTGCAACGATTGTATAACCTGCGCCGCGATCACTATGGAATCTTTCCCCAGGTGCGGATAAGCGCCGTGGCTGCGCGCGCCGGCAATCTTTATGGTAAAACGGTCAACCGCCGCCATCATCGCGCCGGCTTTTACGCCGAGGGTTCCGGTTTTAAGCCACGGATTTACGTGGATGCCCACTATACAGTCCGGCACGGGATTCTTTAACACGCCCGCGCGAATCATGCCCAGCGCCCCGCCGGCCGCTTCCTCGTTCGGCTGGAAAATACATTTCACCGTGCCTGCAAACTCATTTCTCCGGCGCGCCAGCAAGAGCGCCGCGCCGGCAACCATGGCAGTATTGGCGTCATGGCCACAGGCATGCATTACGCCCGTCGTGCGCGAGCTGTAAGGCTTGTTTGTTTTTTCAGCTATCGGCAATGCGTCAATATCGGCGCGTAATGCCATAACACGGGATGAACCGGCACCTTCTTTTGTGCCTGAGATAAGCGCCACCACTCCGGTTTTTGACGGACGACGCGTAACGATCCCTGCCTGCGAGAGAAACTTTTCAATCACGGACGTGGTACGAAACTCCTTGTTGCCAAGCTCCGGATGCCGGTGAATATCGCGCCGCAATTCAATAAGTTTAAGTTCCATTTTTTTATCCATAAATTAACGCACCGTTACCCCGCCAGGCGCCGTGGGAGCCACCGTGTCAGTCTCGTCAAATGCGCCAATATGCGGCGGACTTCCGCGCAGTACGCCGTAGAAATCCCTGTTAACCCCGACCCGGTAGACGCCTGCAATTGATTCTTCGGCTATTTCAGAAGACAAATCTACGCCCGCATTCCTGCACGGGCTTGTTTCCTGCAACCTGTAACCGGCGGCATTCTCCGGAGCCGCGACTACAAAACGGGGATCATTATTAGTCAGCGTGGACGTTTCATTCCACGGGTTGCCGCCATGGATACCGTCGTGAATCAAGTTGCCGTACCAGAGATTGTTGCTGCCAACAAGCCTGACTGCCGTATCCGCAGGGCAGCCGTAAAAGTTATAAAGCGTTACGGAATGATCCGAAGAACCCGAGAGATTGGCTACGACGATATTATTTTTAAACGCAAGCGCCGGATCGCACTGGTCCCACATAAACTCGCACGTCTCGTCGCGGGAATCGAACGTATTATTGTAAAATTTCAGGTTGGCAAGCATTTGATCGGTTACTCCCGCGCCGACGGACATCGTATTTTCGTTCGTGGCGCTGTCTTGCGGCCCGATGATATTGTTATAAAAATAAACGTTTCTTAGAAAATTCGGCGAACCGTCGCCGTTACCGATGGCCATGGGCTGCCTCGTCATGTGGTGCGCGTAATTATTGAAAATATACACGTGGTCTATGGTATCGGCCGCGGTATGCCCGTAAATATCGAATGCCCTGCTGCCGCCGTGTTCAGCGTCAATCATGGTGTTCGGCAACGGGCCGAATTCGTTGTAGCCATAGTAAACGTAATCGGTAATGCCGTAACCGTTAAGATAAATCGGATAATGACGGTAATGGCTGGGAGCCGACCCGGGACCCAAATCATGCACCCAGTTGCCAAGCCAGTACAAATGGCCGGACGTTTTGCCGCCCGTGCCGGTGTTGCCGCCGCCGGCGCACATGTTCCAGCCCTGCGCCTGCCATTCGCCGTAACTGGAAACGTCCATGCCGGCGAACCTGACGTTATTCGCGCTTGAATCCATGCTCATGGTCCAACCGAAATCATAAAAATACCATTTCAATTTTGAGAAATTCCAATAGCTTATATCCGACCACTGCATTTCCACGTTCTTGGAAAAATTATCTGCCGCATCCGGAGTACCTGTGTTCGGGGCATACCATTCGGCAACTTCTCCCGGGTATGATACCACGCTTATGGAACGCCCTTCGATCCCGTTTTCGAACCTGTTGCCGCGCATCTGCATATGCGCCCTTGCGTATAATCCGTCGTTGTCAACAGTCTCATAAACGCTTGTTCCTCTGAAATAAGCAATATCGCCGGCCGCGGCATTTGCACGAAACCAGCCGGGGGTCTTCTTAGGCCCGTTGCCCGCCCCGGCAACAGCGGAATACAATCCATCGTACGATGAATCATTGCCATTGGTATTATCGAAAAAATATATCTTGCTTGAAGCCAGCGCCCTTGTATGGAACTTTAACTGATTGGAAGGCACACCATTAACCGTAACCGTGATAGAGGTATTGGGGTATGCGCCGCCCGTTATCATCGACGAATTAAGAAAGAAAGTTATCCTTTGCATCCCGAGCCTGACATCCGGGTTCGCGGTCGCCCCCCATTCAGCGTAATCGCTGCCGTTCATTAGAGCTACGCCGCCCACCGTTACATACGAGGATCCTCTGGCCGAGCCAAAATTTCTTCCCCATATTGAAACGGCCGCGCCTTTTGTGGCGCTTGCCTCCCAGCCGCTGACAGGAGCGTCGGGCATGTCTGAGAACAGAACAAGCGGCGCATCGGCCGCCAGGGAAGATAGAGCCGGCGAGATAACACAAATAGGAAGCATTAAAAAAAATTTATTCATGCTATTTGGCCGCATGGGATGAAACCTCTTTTAGCACATACGGAAGATTTTCTGCAATATCGCCCGCAAGAAGCCCTCTTTGCCCCCTGCAATTTGCCGCCTTATCTCCGGCCAGACCGTGGACGTAAACCCCCGCAGCGGCGGCATTAAACAGGCACGGCTCCTTGACCTGCGCGATCAAACCGCCTATTACGCCTGCAAGAACGTCGCCCGCGCCGCCGGTGGCCATGCCGGGATTCCCGGTAGAGTTAATCAATATTCTGCCGCCATCGGCAACAACCGTGCGATACCCTTTTAAAACACACACTATACCGTTTTCGACGGCAAACCTGCGCGCCACGGCAGGGCGGTCGCTTTGAATCACATCAACGGAGATACCGGTAAGCCGGCTCATCTCGCCGGGATGCGGCGTAACAATTACCTGGGCGGCAGTTCCTTTAAGCGCCGGGATGGCGAACCCATGGTTTTCGCGCAGGCGGCTGAACGCATTTATCGCATCGGCATCCAGAACCACGGGCAGAGTAATATTCTGCAATATGTCTTTGATCAAACCGGTCATCTCGCGGTACAACCCTATACCGGGTCCCACGACAACCGCGGTTATTTGTTTTTCGTCTATACACCTGAAAATATCGGCAAGCGCCGCGGGGCTTATCATCCCGCTCTTCGTTTCGGCAAGCCCGAGTATCATCGCCTCGGGATGCAGCTGCGCGGCAACCACTGCCTGCACGCTTTGAGGCACTGCAACTGTTACAAGCCCCGCCCCTGAACGCAACGCGCCTGCGGCGCATAACACCGCGGCCCCGGTCATTCCTTTTGAACCGGCAATAATGAGCACGCGCCCGTAGTCGCCTTTATTGGAATCTTTCCTGCGCGGCAGTATCAATGAATGGACATGCGCACCAGTCAGTCGTGTGGTTTTCATAATATCAGCGCAACGGCTACCGCGTAGTTTTCGGTATGCGATAGCGACACGTCAATGCCTTTCCGGCGCCGGCCCCGGATTAATATCTGCGGCTTGCCTCCCGGCATGTTTACGACTCCTATGTCCTTCAGGGCCGTGCCGTTTTTACCGAGAGCTTTCCAGACGGCTTCCTTGGCGGCAAACCGTACCGCAAAATGCTGTGCGCAATTTTTTCTGGCGCGGCAATAGGCGATTTCTTCCGGCGTATAAACCTTCGCGAGAAACCGCCTGTTTTTCGCAAGCTTTTTCAAACGTCCCACTTCGACAATGTCAACGCCAATTTTCATATTAAAACCCTGCCCCGCACATTACCCGCAATTTTCTCTCCCCGCAGGGCTTGTCATTATACATAAGTCTGAGATTATCGTCGGTGACTCGTTTCCTCTCCCCTTCGGGGAGAGGATCAAGGTGAGGGGGAACCAAATGTTCTGTTTCCGACGACTTCCCCCTCATCCTGGCCTTCTCCCCGGCGGGGAGAAGGAACTTATGTATAATCGCAAGCCGCGGGGGAGAGGAAAACATGTTTTAAATTTTACTCGACCGTAACCGATTTTGCCAGGTTGCGCGGCTGGTCAACGTCGCAACCGCGCTGCACGGCCATGTGATAAGAAAATAATTGCAACGGGACAACGTTTATTATCGGCGAGAAAAGCTCGTCCACGTGCGGCACGAACACGTGATGGCTCGTTTTGCTTTTTATCGCTTCATCGCCTTCCGTCGCAACCGCGATAATAGTGCCTCCGCGCGCCTGTGCTTCTTCTATATTGCCCAGGATCTTTTCGTAAACCTTGCCGGCCGTCGCAACCACCATGACCGGCATGTCTTCGTCTATCAACGCGATAGGCCCGTGTTTCATCTCGCCCGCGGGATACCCCTCGGCGTGTATGTAAGATATTTCTTTCAGCTTAAGAGCGCCTTCCAGCGCAACGGGATAATTTATATTGCGCCCGAGATAAAGAAAGTCCCTGGCCTGTGAAAACTCTTTTGCCAGGGAACGCATCGTATCACTGGACTTTAGCGCTTCGCTCACCTTGCCGGGAACTTCCCAGAGTTCGCGGATAAGCCGCAGCAGCGTATCCCCGGTAAGAGTGCCGCGCTTGCCAGCCCAGTCGAAAGCAAGAAGATATAGCGCGGTTAACTGTCCGGTGAAAGCCTTGGTCGAGGCAACGCCTATTTCCGGGCCGCAGCGCGTATACAAGGTTGCATCCGCCTCGCGGCTCACCGTGGAACCGATTGCATTGCAGACCGCGATTACAGGGCATTTGCCTTGTTTTGACAGGCGCAGCGCCGCCAGCGTATCCGCCGTTTCGCCGGACTGGGAGATTACGATAGCGACGGCGTTCTTGTCGAGCACAGGCGAACGGTAACGAAATTCCGAAGCTATGTCCACCTCCACCGGTATCCGCGCAAGATTTTCGAACAAAAATTTACCGACCAGGCCGGCATGATAAGACGTGCCGCAGGCAACTATGTATATTTTTGAAAGCTGGCGCACGGCTTCCGCGGGCAGGGTGGCGCCGTCAAGATTTATCGCGCCGTCTTCCGGCGAGAGCCGGCCGCGGAACGTATCCTGTATGGCCTGGGGCTGCTCGAATATTTCCTTTAACATGAAATGCTTGTAGCCGCCTTTTTCGGCCTGAACCGCATCCCATGCTATGGAATGTTCCTTGCGCACCACAGTTTCACCGCCGCTGTTATATATGACCACCTTATCGGCGCTGATGGCCGCAAGGTCGCCCTCCTCCAGGAACACCATGCGCCGCGTGTAAGGAAGAAGGGCGGGTATGTCGGATGCAAGGAAATTCTCGCCT
>Ga0208953_1001699_pt1 | contig 11791 bp, 7 predicted proteins | sample RifOxyB2_FD_184033 | JGI IMG/M metagenome (GOLD analysis project Ga0208953, IMG submission 184033) | Groundwater microbial communities from Rifle, Colorado - Rifle Oxygen_injection B2 (SPAdes) | ecosystem: Environmental > Aquatic > Deep subsurface > Groundwater | place: USA: Rifle, Colorado... | reverse complement strand
GACGATCCGGATGCCGACCGCGCGTCCGAGCAGGTCGGAGGTCTTCGACGTGGGCACGCCCACGATCTCCAAGCCCTCGGCTTTGACCTTGTCACCTATGAGCTTGATCGCGATGCTCGCCGTCGAGCCGCTCCCCAGCCCGACGACCATGCCGTCCTCCACATACCTGACCGCCTCAGCGGCCGCCAGTTCCTTCAGATCCAAGGGATCATCCTCCTCTGCCGGACTTCTTGCGCTTGATCTTGAAGTTGTCAGCGACCAGCTCGCAGAGCGAGTCGACGACATAGTCGTCGATGGTCTCGCCCTTCTCGGCACTCGCACCCCTGGGGTCGCCCATCACGCCGGTCGGTATGTATGTCTCTGGGTCGGGCAGGACCATGAACTTCGGGGGTCTGGTCCCTCCGACGGGTCTGGCTTTCCCGACCAGTTCCGGGCGGATGTTCAGTATCCTCGATGTTTCGATCAGGCCAGCGTGGCCGTCGTCCTCTGGGAACTCCTTCCCCCTCAGCTCGTACGCGATGTCGTAGTCCGATAGCACCATCGCCCTGAGCTCCGGCTGAGCCTCGACGGCCCTCAGGACCCCGAGCCTGATGGCGGCCATGTGGCCGGAGCCAGCATGGCCCGTGATGACGAGGACCTTGGACACGCCGTTCCTCGCGAGCTCCGACACGATGTCCTGCGCGAGCATCCGGACCGTCTCGAAGCTCAACGACAGCGTCCCCGGGAAGTTGCGCGTGGACCTGCACTCGCCGTACCCGACCGATGGCAGGATGACCGCCCCGAGCTCCTGGGCGACCCTGCGGGCGACCTCCTCGGCCTGCATCATGTCAGTGCCCAGGGGTAGGTGCGAGCCGTGTTCCTCGAGTGAGCCGAACGGGAGTATGAACAGGACGCCCGCCTTGGCGAGTCTCGCGAACTCGGGACTCGTGACCTCGTCAGCCCTGATCGATCTGTCGGGTATCGCCGACATGTCTCTCACCTCCGGGCGGGACCTGGTCAAGATCGATGAAATCTGTGTCACACACGGGGCACCTCATCGTCGACAGGCAGCTCTTCCCGAACCTCTCGACCAGGTCCGCGTCGATCTGCTCGAGGCGCTCCCTCGAGATGGTCCGGTCGCACTTCGGGCAGTAGTACACGGATTTCTGCATGAACGTATCCATACATAAACCCAATCGAGGCCGGTTGACATGTCGCCTTTGGCGTGACATGTCATGAGGGGGTATTTCAGGCGTTGACGCGGTGTGAGACCCAGGTGAGCAGATGAGAAAAGCCGTCGCTCGGTTGGTATCTCGGGACAAGAAGAACAGGTTCATCATCACTGTCTTGACCGCACTATTGGTAGTGGGAGCGGTCGGGGTCGCGATCGAGAACATCGACGACGCCTACTTGGCGAACAAGCTCAACCTCGTCACGTATGTCCCCGACAGGGTGACTGCGGGCGGGCCCTCGACGATCATGGTGTTCGCAGTCGACAGCTCGGGGGATGCGATCGCGGGTCAGAAGGTGGATGTGAGGCTCGAGATCGGTGACACGAACACGCTTGTGTGGTCCGGAAGGACCGGCGAGGACGGTTCCGCCGCGCCGACCATCGACTTCCCCGCAATGGCGGGGAAGGCCAATATCACCATCACCTCCGGCGCGGACGTGATAAAGACCACGACCGTGCTGGACGACAGCATCAGGATAATCATCACGACGGACAAGCCCGTGTACAAGCCGGGGGACGTCCTTCACATGCGGTTCCTGTCGTATGCGGGCATGGACCCGCTGCCGCAGGAATCCGACCTCCTCGCCGAGGTGTTCGACCCCAACGGCGACAAGATATTCAAGAAGCTCCTGTCGCCGGACGAGTACGGCGTGTGCTCTTACGACCTGGGACTCTCGGACCAGCTGAACCAGGGCACATACACCGTCTCGGCGACAGTCGGCGAAAGGACGGTGACCAAGGCCCTCACGGTCAAGGACTACGTCCTGCCGAAGTTCCGGGTGGACCTTCTGGGGATGAGCGACTGGTACAAAGTCTCCCAGGAAATCAACGGGACTGTATCGGCCGAGTACTTCTTCGGCGAGATCGTCCAGGGGACGGTCGAGCTCGAGGCGAGTGTCTACCTCGGGGTCTGGGACACGTACTACACTGATTCCGGTTCTCTCATCGACGGCGAGTACGCGTTCGACATACCCGCTGTGCAGTACGCGGTCGGGATCCCCGCAGCGGAAGGGAACGGATACATCCAGATGAATATCACGGTGACCGACACCGCAGGCCATGTCGAGAAGAGGTTCAACGTCGTCCCGATCGCCCCGAGCGGCCTGGTCCTTTCCGTGCTCGCCGACAGCTGCGTCGTCAACGAGCAATCCACATTCTACGCCATAGCCCGGTCCCCCAGCGGGAGCGCCCTGGCGAATGCATCTATCTCGATGTACGTCTACGACGGGACTTCACAGCACTTGACAGCGTGGGCCACGACCGACGAGCGAGGCATCGGTGCGGTGACATTCACATACCAGGGGGAGTCGGAGGCTCGCCTGTACGGGGTGTATGAAGGCCAGACGACCGTCTTGGACATCGATCTCGAGACCAACGAAGGGTTGAAGGTCGTTGCGGACTCGACCTCTTACGATGTCGGCGACGCCGCGAGCTTCGATATCATCTACGCGGGCGAGTCCATGACCACGAACGTCTACTGGGACCTCGTCTCTCGAGGATACCTCATCGACAGGGGCGTCGTCCAGCTGGACGACGGCCGAGCGTCACTCCAGGTCGTCCTGGGACCGGACACCGAGCCTTTCGCGCAGCTGCGGGTGTACAAGGTCGAGGAGGACATGGGCGTCGCCAGAGACGCGGTGACCTTCTCGGTAGGCAGCTCGTCGATGCTCACAGTCAATGTGAGCACTGACAACTCATCGTACCTTCCCAGGGACACCGTCGACCTCTCATTCTATGTCGAGAGCGGAGGGGACCCGACCGCAGCCATCCTCGGGGTATCCGTCGTGGACGAGGCGGTGTATGAGGTAGGCAGCATGTTCCAGGGGTTCGAGGAGATCGTGTTCGGCCTCGACCAGGAGTTCATCATCCCGCAGTATCAGATCCTGACCTACGTCTACGGAGGCGTAGGCACCCTACCCTCTGAATCCACAGAAGTCGTGTACGAGATGGACGAGGCGCGCGTGATGTCCACGTGGCCGGACAACCTGGCCACAGCCGAGGACATCAAGGTGGACGCATCCAGGGGATACTGGTTCGCGCTCTATCTTTGCGTCGCCGTCGGCATGCTGATATTCATCGGCACGAGGCCGAGGAAGAGGCGCGCCGGGGTGAAACTCATCGCGGCGATCATCGTCGTGATAGCCGCGGCGGGCCTGGCGACCGCATATGTGTCAGTCCTCGGGTTCGGCTCGTCGACCAGCCAAGACGAACCTCAGCCACTCCTCCCCAACCGTAACGATGACGTCACGGACTGGGAGGCTGATACGGTGGCGCCGATAGGACTCGATGGCTTTGATACCGCCTACGGCGACGATGGTTCGCACGATACCAGCGGCGGCAGCGTATCCCAGCCCACAGTCGTCCGCCAGTACTTCCCCGAGACCTGGTACTGGGACCCGTGCGTCCTCACGGACGACAACGGATGGGCCAATGTATCGCTCACCGCTCCCGACTCCATAACATCGTGGCAGGTGGATGTGATTGCATCCACATCAGATGGCATGATCGGCACGGGGTCCGATTCGATCACGGTGTTCCAGCAGTTCTTCATCGAGCCTGACATACCCGTCTCAGTCGTCAGGGGGGACGAGTTCCCGCTCGGCATCATGATATACAACTACCTGGACACGGAACAGACGGTGAACGTGACCCTCGTCGATGACCCATGGTTCACGCTTCTGTCGCCCGCGAACCAGACCATCACGGTCCCAGCCAACTACGTCTCCTCGGTGTCCTTCACCATCGTCGCTGAGAAGGTCGGTTGGCACACGGTGACCGTCTCGGGCGCCTCCGACGAGGCATCCGACGCCGTCGTCAGGGCGATCGAGATCGTCCCTGATGGCAAGAAGGCCGAGACACTCTTCAACGGAGATGTTGGCAACGGCACCGTCACTGAGACGCTGTACCTCGACGAGGAGATGATCGAAGGCAGCGCGAACGCCTGGGTCAAGATACAGGGCGGCGTTGACGCCGTCCTGCTCGAGGGCGTGGACGAGTTCATACAGTTCGTGTCCGGCTGCGGCGAGCAGTCCCTCTCGATGCTATCGATAGACATACTCGCATATGCCACGGTCATGGAGCTCGGAACATCCCCCGAGACGATGTTCGAATACGAGAACATCGTGAACCAGGGGATACAGCACGAGCTGATGTACCTCGTGGAATCGAATAACGGCATCGGCAGGGGCATCGTGTGGTTCCCGGGTGATCAGGATGTCCACCCGTGGCTCACGTCATGGGGCCTCATCGCGTTCCAGGACGCCATCAACGCCGGCTTCGGGCTGGATGAGGACATCATCACCGACATGCAGGACTGGCTCATGTCGATACAGCAGGACGACGGTTCGTGGGAGTTCCCCGACTGGGGCATCTACGAGTTCAACAACCCGATCCTGAAGGCGAAGGAGGTCGCGGCGACCGGGTACATAGCCAGAGCGTTGCTGCACTCCGGTGTGCCAGGGTCGGACCCGCACATCCAGGCCGCGGTCGATTATGTGGAGGGCAAGATATCCACGATCGAGGACGACCCATACAGCCTCTCATTATCGCTGCTCCTGCTCCAGGCAGGGGACGGCTCGACCTCGATACGCACTCATATCGCAGAGAGGCTCGAGACGCTCAAGGTCGTCGAAGGCGATACCGTCCACTGGGACAGCGATGTGAACCTGATATCCGACGGGGATGTCTACTGGGGAGCATCTTCACCAAGAATCATCGAGACCACAGGCTACGCTGCCATGGCGCTGAATGGGGAGCTCGGACACGCGACGACCGTTGGTGGGGCCGTGAAGTACCTCCTGGACCACAGGGGCGAGCTGGGCGGCTGGATGTCCACTCAGGACACTGTCGTCGCTTTCCACGCCCTGGCCGAAGTGGCCGGAGGGAACTCCGTCGAGGACGTCCAAGTACAGGTCCTTGTCGAAGGGGCCATCATCGAGACGATCGACATGGGAGAGTTCAACAAGGATGTCACATACATCATCGACCTGAGGCCGTATCTGGCGAACGTGACCAACGTATCGGTCTCGTGCACAGGAATCGGCTCAGTGCTGTACTCGATCTATCTCGAGCAGTACGTGCCGTGGCCCGACGAGCCCGAGTCGTCCCCGTTCCTCACGCTGACCGTCACATACGATGCAACATCCATCGCAGTGGACGACAGGCTCGACGCGCACCTGTACCTGCTGTACGATGGGGACGCGGCCGTGATCAAGATGATACTCGTCGACCTGCGCGCACCCATGGGCTTCATGTTCGACCTCTCGGAGTTCGACGCGCTCGACGCCCAGGGAGTGATATCCTCGTACGACTACAACGACCGGCAGGTCATAGTGTACATCACCGACGTGGAGTCGGGAGTGCCGATCGAGTTCGACTACTCGCTCGTGGCCGAGATGCCGATTGAGAGCACGCTCCAGGGTGTGGTCGCGTGGGACATGTACGACCCCGAGAACCTGAGGTCGGAGACGCTCCCTGTAGTGTTCGAGGCCGTCGAGTGACGGCCCTGGCCGAAAAGGATTAACTCACCGATGGCTCATCAGGTTCGTTCACGGGGTTCGGGGCATGGCAGCGGGAACTGGAGGACAGAACGGGTTCAGGCTCAAGGCGAGGGAGAAGATCCTCGTCCAGCTGTACCTCCACAGGTGCGAGCCCGACGAGGGCGTATTCCCGTTCGAGGTGACCCAGAAGGGGCTCTCGGACCACCTGGGTCTCCGCAGGAGCCATGTGGCAGTCGCCCTGCAGGAACTCACCAAGGACGGTTTCGTCGAGGTCGTCAAGGGCCACGTCGAAGGCGCCGAGAGGAGGCAGAACGCCTACTGCGTCACTTCGAAGGGCGCCGACACGGCCACGACGGTCCGGGAACGGCTGCTGGATATCGAGGTCTCGTTCGAGGACGCGAGCGGCACGAGCACGGTCAAGATCTCAGAGATCGTGACATCGCGCAGGGCCAGCCTCGCATCCATCATCAACCAGCTGGACAGGGGCGGGCCGGTCAGGGACGAGATCGCCATCATGACCAGCCCGGAGAAGAAGCTCATCTCGGTCTTCTGTCCGACATGCAAGAAGCAGATCGAGGTTGACAACGTCTTCTTCGAGGAAGAGGTCGGGTTCGACTGCCCTGGCTGCGGAAGGCCCTACAGGATCGTGCCAGCGCTCAAGAAGGAGGAGCCATTGCAGGAAGGGGGCGCTTCCCACGCCCGTGCGCAGTCGAACGCAACGGCCGTCATCGTTATGGCCGTGATCGTCGCGATGGCTGTGACGTTCTTCTCGGTATCGGTTTGCCTCTCGACCGTATTCATGGCAGCTGCGGGGGCGGGCATCGTGGTCTGGGCGCTGCTGAGGACGCAGGAGCACAGGGTCCCCAGGCCGAGGACTCCCTTGAGCGCGCTTACATGGACGGCCCTGCTCACCCCGGTACTCCTGCTACTGTGGCACTTGACGGTCGCCGAGGTCGATCTACCCGAGACCATGACTGTGATGGCCCCGATCTGGGCTGGACTCGCGATCACGTATGCAGGCGTGTTCTATTTCCTGCCGGAATTCAAAGGTGACTGCCTCCTGTCATCTGGCATCGTCCTGATACTCGTCGCCGCCACGACGATGTTCCTGGAGGAGTTTGGAATCGTCGACGTGGGGATGGCTTTGGTCGTCGGCATCAGCGGAGGAGCCATGGTCATCCTGTCGACTTTTCATCCCATCGACAGGGACGCCGCCGTGCTCGACGGGGCCATGTCCTTCGGGGCGTTCCTGCTCCTGCTCACAGGTGTCGTGCTCGTCCGCGAGAGCTCAGAGACCATCGACTTCGTGGCCGCGGGCGCAGTGGCCCTGCTGGGGGTCACATTGATAGGCCTCAGGATAGCGAGGGAGAAGACCGGCGTCAAGGACCTATCGTTGCACCTGGTTGCGTCCATTCCCCTGACCGCAGCCGCATGCCTGTTCGTGCTCGGACTCTTCCTTCTCAAGGGCGGGTCGTTAATCGCTGGCGCCGCGGAGCTGGCCGCTGCCGCACCCTTCGCGTACTTCGGCCACAAACAGGTGTTCAGCGACGACTGGCCATACAGAGTCCCTCTTGTCGTCGTCTTCGTCGCGGTCATCCTGATCGTGATGGCCGCGGGGCTCCTCACCTGACTGAAATGGTATATACGCCGGCCGAGGATACATGGACGAGTCCATGCGGGTCTCTGCTCTGTTCTCGGGAGGTAAGGATTCCGCCTACGCGGTCTATCTGGTCCAGCAGCAGGGCTGGGATGTGGCGAGCCTCCTGACCGTGATCCCGAAGGCCGAGGATTCGTACATGTTCCACGTGCCCAACATACGCTGGACCACGCTCCAGGCGGAGGCGATGGGCATCCCCATAAGGACGAGGGAGAGCTCTGGCGAGAAGGAGAAAGAGCTCGACGATGTCGAGGCACTCATGAGGGCCGAGGATGTCGACGGGTTCGTGTCGGGCGCCATCGCGTCGGATTATCAATGGTCGAGGCTCAACGGCATATGCCACAAGCTTGGAAAGCCGCTCCACTCGCCCCTGTGGAGGAAGGACCAGAGCATGCTCCTCGAGGACATGGTCCATGCGGGTTTCAAGTTCATGGTCGTGGGCGTCTACGCCCACGGGTTCGACGAGGGGTGGCTGGGGAAGGTCATCACGTCGGCCACCATCAAGGAACTCGAGAGGCTCAGGGACAGGTACAGGATCAGCGTCTCCGGGGAGGGCGGGGAGATAGAGACTTTCGTGCTCGACGCGCCCCACTTCTCGAAATCAGTGCACATCGAAGAGGCCGAGGCGAGCTGGCGCAGGGACTCCGGCACGTATATCATACACAAGGCGTCGCTGGAGAAGAAGGGTTAGGAAGGGTTTTGGGGGAAGGTATTTCGGCCGTCAGAAGTTCGTGCACTTCGAGGCCTTGTCTTCCTTGCCGTAGGCCTTCCTGCGCTCCGCCCTCATCGTGCCCTCAGGTATGAGGCACAGCTTCTTGCCTGACAGGACGCCCGCAACACCCTCCTTCGACTCGAGGTACTTGTGGGTCTCGCACAGTTTGCACGCTGGCGGGCATCTGCTGACCCTGTCGCCTTCGACCTCGGGGAACTGGAATATGCCGCCCTCGTAGTTCCTGAGTATCACGCGTTTGTCGGACATGGATATGAGGTACTGCGGCCCGACCGGGATCTTCCCTCCGCCCGTCGGGGCGTCGATCACGAACTCGGGGACGGCGAAGCCGGATGTGTGACCCCTGAGGTTCTCGATGATCTCGATGCCCTTCGCGGTCGCGGTCCTGAAGTGCTCCAGCCCCTTCGCGATGTCGCACTGGTAGATGTAGTAGGGCCTGCACCTGATGTACACCAGGTCCTGGACCAGCTTCTTCATGATGACCGGGCAGTCGTTCACGCCCTTGAGGAGGACGCTCTGGTTGCCCACGGGTATGCCGGCGTCGACGAGCATCTCGACCGCCCGCCTCGATTCAGGAGTGACCTCGTTCGGGTGGTTGAAGTGCGTGTTGAGCCAGATCGGATGGTACTTGCGGAGCATCCGGACCAGCGCGGGGGTTATCCTCTGCGGCATCACGACAGGGGTCCTGGAGCCTATCCTGATGATCTGCACATGCTTGATCTTCCTTAGCTCGCGTATGACCTTCTCCAGCAACGCGTCCGAGACGAGTAGGCCGTCGCCGCCAGACAGAAGCACGTCCCTGATCTGGGGCGTGTTCCTGATGTAGTCGATACCCTCTTCTATCTCATCCCAGCCACGCGCGTGGTCCGTGGTGCCTACGATCCTGCGCCGGCAGCAGTGCCTGCAGTACATGCTGCACTGGTCAGTGAGCAGGAACAGGACCCTGTCGGGGTACCTGTGCGTCAGGCCTTCGTGGGGCGCATCGGTCGTCTCGCCGACCGTGTCCTCCATGTCGTCCTTCGATATGTGGAGCTCATGGGACGTGGGGACGGCCTGCTTCCTCACAGGGTCCTCGGGGTCGTCGGGATCCATGAGCGACGCGTAGTACGGCGTGATGGCCATCCGGAGGTACTTCACGGAGTCGCGTATCTCCTCCTTCTCCTTGTCCGAGAGGTTGATGACCTTCGCGAGGGTGTCGACATCCGTGATGCGGTTCTTGACCTGCCATTTCCAGTCCGACCACTGCTTCGCAGTGACGTTCTTGTAGAGAGGTATTTCCTTCCACTTTCTCATCGCCAGGCCCCCTTTGACCTATGTCTCTGAAAAAGGGTATAGGTTCCCCCTATTTAGATTCCATGCAGGTCGGCGAGCGCGTTGGGAACCGAGAAGGGCGGCCGAGCCAGACCCATGAATCTGGTGCGGACCACCAAGGCGCGTGTCGAGGACGTACGGGGGGGAGTCCGAGCGAGCCCAGCTTCTTTGACTCATCCCTGATCATGACCTCCGTCTTGGCGCGTCCGAGCAACTCAATGCCTTTCCGAGGCAATTGAACCTGCCCGATTAATATCTAGGTACGGCTATATCCGTTTCGGAAGGATGGCAGGGGAACCGCATTCAGGTGCACCAGGAGATACTCCCAGGAACGAGGATACCGCCCTCGCTAGCAGGGTCCTCGACATAGCCTTAGCGGTGTTGTATAACAAGGATGAGGACCGGATACTCGAGGTCGTCGGCCGATCCATGATGACCCTGTTTCCTATCAAGAAGTTTGTGATATATGTCACGGACAAGAAGACCGGGGAGTGGAGAATCAAGTTCATCGTCGGATATCCGGAGGATCAGGCGAAGGAGATCACGGGGGTCGTGTACTCCCGGGATGCCTGGGATGAGTCGCTCCAGGTCTACAGGAAGCTCGGAGCACTCACTTATCTCGCGCCCGGGGAGGACGTGAAGATAGACGACTTCGACACCGCGTTCTACAGGGGCTTCCCCAAGGAGATGCCCCCGAGGAAGTCCCCGGAGCACTGGCACATGATGGATTTCATCGACACCATCCTGTTCGACAAGGACGGCAAGGAACTCGGCGCGTTCGAGATACTCGAGACGACAGACGGGATGATCCCGTCGAAGGAGGTCATTTCCAAGATAGAGGTCCTGGCATCCATCTCGTCCATCGCACTGGACCTTGCCAACCTGTCACGGTCCCAGGAGGCCCTGATCGGAGCGAACAGCAACAGGGCCAGGATATTCGCCAAGATGCTCAACATCGCGAACAGGATGGTCTCGCTCAGAAAGGGGGAGCTCATCCTGGTCACGGCCACTGACTTCCTCAATTCCGAGCTCGGGTTCAGGAACGCGAGGGCGGCCATCTGGAACCAGAGGTACAACAGGTACATGTTCATCTCACCCACCGGGTTGCCTGACAAGGACGAGACACTCACGAAGGACACGGTGTACGATGATTGCGAGGACACTTACCGGTTCACTGAGGACCTCTACTGGATACCGGCCAGGCAGCTGAACGAGAAGCGAGTCGCGCTCATGCCATTCTCGGCCGCGGAGGCCGATGGGATAATGACCGCGCGCGAGTCGCAAGGAGAATCGACCCCCCATGAAGACAGGTTCGATCTGTTCACTGTGCCTCTGAGGGACAGGACGAACGACGTCGTCGGCGTGCTCTACGGGACCGACAGGGACAGGGACAACATGTTCGAGAAGGACCTCCTTGAGCTCATGGGGGTCTTCAGCTCGATGGTGTCTCTCGCGTTCAGGAACAGCCAACTCATCAGGGAGACGATACAGACGAGCGAGGACCTGGACATGATGAACCGGCTGCTGTTCCACGACATATCCAACTACAACACGGGCATCGGAAGCTACCTGGATGTCGCCGCGAGGCCCGAAGCGTCCCCCGAGCTGGAGGAGAAGGCGCTCGGTCTTGCGATGAAGCAGCTCGAGCTGAGCAACGACCTCATCAACAGGATCAGGAAGCTCATATACATACGCGAGAAGGGCACGGAGAAGATGCTCACGATAGACCTCGTCTCCACCATCGCGAGCCTCGCGGAGGAGATGAGGGCGGCCAGGATGGACAAGAAGCTGGACATCACACTGAAGTCGGAGGAGAGCCAGTGCCTCATCCGCGGCAACGAGCTCATCCATGACCTCTTCCAGAACCTGCTCAACAACTCGATCAAGTACGACCGGAGCGAGACGGTCAAGATAGACATCTCGATCAGTAAGACCGTCGAGGATGGGAAGGAGTCCTGGGACATATCCGTCGCCGACAGGGGTGTGGGCGTCCCAGACGACAAGAAGGAGCAGATATTCGACAGGTTCGCCCCGAGGATATCCGGAGGGAAGGGGATCGGCCTCGGCCTGTCGATCGTGCGCACGATCGTGGACAAGTACGGCGGGATCATATGGGTAGAAGACAGGGTCGAGGACGACTCATCCCAGGGCGCCGTGTTCCATGTCCTCCTGCCAGCTGCGTGACCCACACACGATTCCGGTATCTGGACCCTTTTCACAACGGATATATATGGCCATCGGGGATTCACCGCCACATGGTTCGACTCTGGTCCGTATCTGTGGCGATGGTATTGACACTTTCTTCGGCCCTTGCGCTCAGTGTGACGAACGTCCAAGGCACGGATGAGATATCCTGGCCAATTCAGAGTGCCTGGATATACGAG
>Ga0208953_1001693_pt1 | contig 11821 bp, 10 predicted proteins | sample RifOxyB2_FD_184033 | JGI IMG/M metagenome (GOLD analysis project Ga0208953, IMG submission 184033) | Groundwater microbial communities from Rifle, Colorado - Rifle Oxygen_injection B2 (SPAdes) | ecosystem: Environmental > Aquatic > Deep subsurface > Groundwater | place: USA: Rifle, Colorado... | reverse complement strand
TTTTAAGCGTGGCTCTTTTCGAGAAAATCCCCATTTTACAAGCGTTTGCGGAGGATCGCTATGTTGATGAAAATACCCAATCGTGGGAACAGCTTGAATTACAAGGAATATCACTGGGACAGTAGTGAAAGTGGAGTTAATTTAGCGACACTAGCGTCCATTTTAGTAAGCCTTTTGGCATTGTATGCCAGAGAGAGCACAAAGCTGCTTTAACATAGACAAAACATCATTCAAATAAACAGAACTTGGATATTTAGAGACAAATTGTTCATAGGCATCTACTGCTGCTTGATAATTTTTCAGATAAACATTAAGACTACCCACCTCAAACAGGGCAAGTTCTGCTTCAGGGGAATTAGGATAATCTTTTAAGAGAATTTCGTAAGTAGCGATCGCGCCCCCAAAGTTGTAGTTTTTCTTGTACAAGGCACCTAAATCATACAAAACAGTTTTCCTGAGTTGCGAGTTAGGTAGATCTTTTAGAAACTGTTCATAAAGACTTATCGCCTCATTGTTTTTATTGTCCAGTTTCAGACATTGAACAGCTAAAAAATAGGCCATTTCAGCATCCTGATGATTAGGATACAAATCAGAGAATTGTAAATAAACCAAGTAAGCATTACAATATTCCTTAGCTGTGTAGTAGGCTGTACACATTTTCAACCAGAGTTTTTCAGCATTAAAGTAATCTGGGGCTCCATAACACATTACCCCAACCTTGTATGCCGCTGCTGCCTTTTGATAATCTTTAAGTTCTTCGCTGTAGATATCGCCACTCGTTTCTGCCGCTTGGATTAAAGTTCCCTTAGAGGCAAAAACTTTGGCTTTGTATTTTATAACAAGGTCATAGTACTCTTTGGCTACTTTAGCCATAGCTTGCTGTCTTTCTGGCCCAGTTTTAGCCTTAGCAAAATCATATTTTATTCCCGCAACCTTTAAGGCTATTCCCATACAATAAGAACTATCATTAGTAGGCACAAGAGCCAAATACTGTTCATAAGTTGCCACTGCTTTGGTTAAATCTTGATAACCTGGCTCACCATAATAAATGTCAGCTAAATGCAATAAGGCCTTACTAACGGTAGCCAGAGTATCCTGATCCGTGTAACCCTTATAAGTTTCAATATGTTGTTCATATAAGGCAATCGCGATATTAATAAGTTTTAAATCGTTCTGAAAAATATAGGCAACAGCAAGTGAAGCTACAGGAGCTTGATCGGAATTGGAATATTCATCCATTATTTTTCGATAAGCCTTGATTGCTTCTCGAGGCAAACCCAACTCGTTCTTGAGCATCCCAGCCAAGGTCATTAATTTCGCCGGAGCAGCAACTGATTTTGGATAAATTTCAACAAAAAACTCATAGGCGGCCCTAGCTGCAGCGTAATCTTCTAAAAAATAGTGATAAATATAAGCTGCCTTCTCCGACATTTTTTCGGAAGAGTAATCAACATTCTTTGTTGTATATTGAGGATACTTACGGGCAAGCTCCAGATACCTATCGGCTGCCAACCGATAAAGCTTGTTTGCTTCCGTTGATTTCCCTGCTACTTTTAACTTATCTCCTTCAGCATAAGCATCATTGCCCAAAGCCATCAGCACATCAGCCTCTGTTGCCTCGGCCCAGTCTGGAAGACCACAACCAGCTGTTGCAGAAGCAATCGCAGCTCCAGCAGCCAGGCTGGCTGCTTGACAAAGAAAATGCCTCCGATCACCAGGCTGCCCAAGCTCAGACTTTTCAGAAACAGTTCTGGCTGGTTTAGTTCTTGGGCCGCCACATAAACGTAAGATCGAATATAACCGCATTTAGCTTCCTTTTCTCCTTTTGCTCTTCTTCTACCCTCTAATGCCCTCTATTATTATATCGACCAAAACAAGGAAAAATTTCGTTTCACTAGTAAAAATTCAAAAAACTTGCTCTTAAATACCACATCACTTTTTCGCCCCTCCTCCCTCCCGTCGAAAAATCAGACAGTGCTGACGAAAAATGCTACAGGGGCCAGTTATGCGTAACGCGAACAAAGTAATGAGAATGCCTGTTTTTTACTATTAAAACAATAAATTCTCATTACCCATTACGCATTACAACATTCTTCCTCACCCTGGCAACAACCTTGCTACTCAAAAATTAATGATCACCAACAGCTTATGTGCAATTAAAATGAACACTCAAGGCTGGCCAATTTATTTAGCTGGTCTAATTGACGGTTTTAATCCCTGTGTCTTTACTTTTTATATTTTCCTAATCTCGTTTCTCTTCTTTCTAAAGAAAGAGCGGCAAACAATTGTTTTATTTGGGACACTCTTCGTAGCCTCTGTCTTTACAACTAATTATTTAGTCGGCCTGGGTATTTTTTCCCTTCTTAATTCGGTCAACCATCTGGTCAATATCCAAATCTTGATAAAATATTCAACGATTATCTTCTTGCTTACTCTCTCGACTATTTTAACCCTGGATTTACTGGGGATTCATCAATCAAAAATGGGCTTGCCCACAAACATCATTCAACATATCCATTCCAAGGTCAGAAACGGACTGCAAAATAAATTTATGCTTGGCGCAGCTATACCAATTGGGGTCATCACCACTCTGGCAGAACTCCCTTGCAGCGGACAAATATATTTGCCAACCATTACTTATTTAATTCTTAAAAAGGAATCGCTTTGGACCGGCTTAATCAACCTATCCATTTACAATCTATTTTTTATCTTGCCCTTAACAGCTATCTTTGTTCTTTCAATAATAAGCACTGACTCGTTTTTCGTCACCCAGCTAATGCGCCGCAACTTAAAGGCTTTTAAATTTTTAGGCTTACTAATCATTAACCTCCTTCTGTACTACACCTTAACGTTATGAAAATAAAAAACACGATAATTAACTTAATTTTATTTTTACTAAGCTTAATGCTGCTCTATTTCTCTTTCCCGGCAACGCATTGGAGCAACTATCTGCTGATCTGGATAGCTTTTGTTCCCTTATTGTTTCTACTATTAAAGATCAGCAATCACAAAACCAGATTCCTGGTCAGCTGGTTTTTCTTTCAGCTATTTTTTATCCTGCTCTTTAGGATTAACCCCTTCAATCTGGAGACCTGTTTTTATCAACCAGGCAATCTCTGGGGCACACTCTTTTTAGTCTTATCAATCCCTCTCCCCTACGCAATCGTAATCTTTGTGATGACCCTTTTCTCAAGAAAGCCACTCCTACAAACAGCCCTTTTCACCTTAACGGAAATGATAATATTTCAACACGTGCTCAGCTATCCTATGGCAGCAGCTGTAACCCAATTTAACAATCTTTATTTATTGCAACTTTGCTCTATTACCGGGATTTACGGCCTTAGTTTCCTGATAATTTTCTTTAACACTTCGCTATTTGCCAGCCTGTTTCATCGCAACAAAAGCAGCTTCTTATATTTAACGGTTAGCCTTCTTCTCATCACAATAGCCCTTGGTTACGGCTTCCTGCATATTAACAGCTCTTCCGATCAGACCAAGAAAACTTACTCTCTCGCTTTAATCCAACCCAACCACAGCTGGATGTTTGCGATTATGGCTCAACAAAACCAGGTCATTAAAGATCAATACCTTAATAATTATCTTAAGATGACCAAGCAAGCTATCGAAGAGGACCAACCTAATTTAGTAATCTGGCCTGAAGGAGCAGTCAAAACCACCTCAGCAAGTGAGATTGCTAAACATTTTAAAGAGTGGCATCAGGATGTTATTTTTGGCGGTTTCTCAATTGATCATAAAACCAAAAAAATCCAAAACTCCATCTACTTATATTCTGCAGATAAAGACAGCTTAAGTCTTTACTCCAAAGAAAAGCTGACCCCTTTCTTTGAATCGGGCCTGTTTAATCCAAAAAAGGACAACCATCCACTTCTCCTAAACAACAAAAAACTCTCCATTGGCCCGTTGGTTTGTTTTGAGGCCCTTTTCTCTCAGATCGCCAGAAAACATGTTGCCCAAGGAGCCAATCTACTTATCTGCCATTCTGATGATTCTTTTTTTAGAGGCTCAAATCTGGTTATCTTGCATGCTGTTTACATGGTTTTTCGGGCGGTGGAGTTTTCTCGGCCCGCAGTTTTTACCAACAATAACGGGCTTTCTCTGGTTGCCGACCACCTGGGCCGGTTACAACTTATTTCTCCCTTTGAACAAGCCAGCCTTTCCCTAACAGCTATCGTTCCAAACAACGAGATAACTTTTCATTATTTTTATCCATATTTAATGTTTTTTATTTGTCTCGCGCTAGTCTTAGTCTTTGTCGTAAAGGAGGTGGCCAGAGGTAGGGGTGGACAGTCGGATCCAAACATTATTATTTAAAAAGGAGGAAACTTAAGTGTCTAAATCAAAATGCGTTTACTTACTAGTATTCTTAGTTGCGCTCACGCTAACAGTTGGCTGCGGCAACAATAACGTTAAACCAAGCGGAGACAACACGGTAATCAAGAACAATCCTAACAATGCCAATTTAGCAACTTTAGATAGCAAATTAGCAGCCATTAATGACGAGGAATCGGCCTTAGATGCGATTAATACTTTTGCCAATCATGTGGAGGCCAATCTCGATAAAAATGTCCCTGGCAATGAGGAGGTTAAGGCTTCAGCTCTTTCCTTGAATGTAAAAAACAAGTTCGCGGTCATAGAAGCTGCAGTGCGAAATTATGCCAACGGAGCCTCGGCCAAAACTTTTTCCGATGATGATTTGGTTTCGCCTGATAAATTAGAGCGGACTCTTCAAGATGTACAAGGACAAACAAATAAATTAGCAGTCAATGCTTCTCAAATCAAATCCACTCAAAAAGTTATGCGAGAAACAGTTCCTAATTTAGCTTCTAGTAAAGAGGAAAATATGACCCCTCTTGAGGCTTCAATTATTACTTACTACATGATGACTGGTGATGACGGCAGCAACTCTGAAGACAAGCTCCCTTTGCAAGCCAGTCAAGACAAAGTAAGTGAGTTTGCCGAAAGACTGGTCTCAAAGGAGGTGCAATAATGTCAAAATTCAAGAAAGCAATAATTATCGTACTGACTGGGTTAATTCTTTTTTCGGCGACTAGTGCTTTTGCTTGGAACGTTATAGTATATCTACCACTTATTGAAACTGTTCACGACATTTATGTTGGTATGCAGGAAAGTATCCAATGTACCTGGAAGGGTGCTTGTACAAAGTTTTACCGTCAAGTAGACGGAAGAACCGATATTTATTACAATGTTGATGACCTGATTGCCCATTTTAGAGAATATGAGGACAGCTATGGCTTTAGAGCTTCTTCTCCCCCAATTAACGCTGTTGCCTCACTGGGAGAAAGAAAATTAAATGATGGAGCCAGAATGGCCAGTGCTTCCGGCACAAGAACAGAATACTCTTTTGAAAACACACTAGAGCCACATTGGCACAAATTTGCGAAAGGAGATCTCATTTTTAACGCTGGCACACACAAAAGCAACCAGGTTTTAGAATTTATCTCGAACTGGACTCATGTGGGCATGAAATACGATGGAGCATATATGGTATATGATTCTATCCCAGGCAGAGGCAACGGCGTTGGGGTTAGGCGCGTCCAGGAATCTTTTGGCAAAGGTTATGCTTATGCCATTAAAAAAGTCCAAGGTCCGTCTCAAATAGCCATCAGCGTTGCCGTTGAACATTCAAAATGGAAATATAATAACCAGCCATATTGCCCCCCTTATTTCTCCGCCATATTTGAAAGAGAAAACTTTATCCGAAGTTGGGCCGACAAAAACGACGTCAGCAATATACATTGTGCTAAACTTGTTTGGTTAACATTCAAATTGGCCGGTGTTGATCTTGATTCCAATCGCACAATCTCAAATATTTTTAAAAATTTCCATGAAACATTTGACGATTTGGGATTCTTGGTTGAACAAGCCTGGGTTGGGGTGAGCCCAGATGATATCTATTATTCAAAACACCTGGGTATGGATCAGTATCTTATTGGCCGGCTTGCTGGCAAATATAGTGATTTGCCACATATAACACCATAATCATGTCAAAAAAGAGTATTGTTTTAATACTTGCCTTAGTTGTGGGGGCACTCCTCTATCTTTGCCATCGGCTGGATAGAGGAGATAACTTGCCTCCACAAGAGGTTAAAAAATATGCTTACGCATACTTGAATACTCCTTTAGGTAATTTTCTAGCTAAACTAGACACTTCAACAGATACAATAACCAAAAAATATCCTATTAGAGGAGACATCTCTCTTTCGACCATAGATCAAAAAGGAAACATCTACTTTAAGCAAGCCCTGCCCGGCAATCAAGCTTTTGTTTTTTATCCTCAAAGGGAAAAATTCCGAAAACTAGTTAAAGCCAAAGGCTCTCTTTTATCAAAGATCTTTCGTTATAAGGATAAACTCTATGTCTTGACCGTTGAGCAGAAACGCTCCACCCCTCCCTATCAATCCGGTCTAGATATTTATAGCCTTAGATCTAAGCGCCACTTAAAAACCATTTTTTTTGATGACTTTGGTGCTAGCACAGAAAAAGCTTGCGCTATAGATTACAAAAGGGGATTGCTTTACACCAACACAATAAACTTAAACTCTTATAACTATTCTAACGACGACGGAAGAACATTTCTACACATCGTAGATTTAAACAGGGACAAACGAATCACCAAGCAAGATTTAAGCACTTGGACAATGTGGGATGGATTTCTTTCCTATGGAAACGAGGAAATTTTCTTGGCCAGCTGGCGCAAGAAATATCTCAAAAACGACAACAAAGCCAATCAGCGCTCAGCCATCTTAAGCTATTCATTAACCAATAGAAACATTACAGAGAAAACAAGATTCAAAGATAAACGAGAAACTATTTGGCAGCTTTATTATGACAAAGATAGCGCCAAACTATACCTTAAAGTCTCCAATCCATACGGTTTTTCAGGAATTAGAGTAATCGACTGCAACACCTGGAAAATTAGCCGAGAAATCCCCTTCTGGACAGTAGCGGGTATTACTAAAGTAGCAGCTAACAAAATATATATCGAAGCAATCAAAAAAGAAGGCAACAATGAGACTGACGGGATTTATGTTCTTGATACTACAACAGACCAAATAACAAAACTTATTAAAGGCAACTTTATGGGCATCGCCCAGAACGCCTGGTATTATTAGATTTTTGGCAAGCGAATTGAGAGGACTAAATAGAAAACAGAAAATTTCACTCACTTTACGTCTCTAAAGTTTACATTGACTTTCTTCTAGTCGCCCTTCATAATTGCTATTAAGAGGTGGAAATTATGCGTATAGCCCAACTGCACTGGGGATTTCCCCCGATCATTGGCGGAGTTGAAACCCATCTTGTCTTTTTGATGCCAGAATTAGTAAAAATGGGTCACAAGGTTTCTTTGTTAACAGGTTCTGCTGAAGGATCGCCAGATCATTTCGATTTCCACGGAGCAAAAGTTTTCCGTAACCAGTATTATGATCTTAACTGGCTATTTAAAAGCGGTTTTCAGGAGGTCGACGACAACGTTTCCGATGTCACTCGAGATTTTTTTGACAAAACAAAACCTGACATCATTCACGCCCACAACATGCATTATTTTAGTCGCTACCATATCAGGGTTGTAGAACGTTATGCCAAGCAACACAATATTCCCCTGGTTTTAACTGCCCATAACAGCTGGACGGACAAACTCTTCCTTGATCTAACCTGTAAAGTGGCCTGGGATAAGATTATCGCTATTAGCCATTACATTAAAAGAGAATTAACCGCCGTTGGCTTTCCCGAATATAAAATTCCAGTTGTGCACCATGGCATCGACAACAAAAAGTTTTTTCCAGGAAAAGTCTCCAGTAAAATTTTTAAATGGCACCCACAATTAAAGAATAAAAAACAGATCATCTTTCACCCTGCCCGCATGGGTATTTCCAAGGGCTGCAATGTCACGATTGAAGCCTTTCGGCTGGTTAAAGAAAAATTTCCTGACGCCATGCTTTTAATGTCCGGCAGCGGCAACATTATTGACTGGGGACTATCCCAAAACAAAGACATTGCCTATTTTGTTAGCCTGATCAAGCATCTTGGTCTTGAAGACAGTGTTTACATCAACGCCTTCTCTCTTGATAAAGAAATGCCCGACCTATATCGTCTGGCAGACGTTGTTGTTTATCCGTCCAGCAGCGAAGAGCCTTTCGGTTTAACCATGCTTGAGGCTATGGCCACAGCAAAACCAATCATCGTCACTGATTCTGGTGGCATGCCGGAGATTATTCAAAGTGATGTCAACGGCTATGTTATCCCCAAAAACAACTATGAAGCCCTGGCAGAAAAAATGATTAAATTATTGTCAGACAAAAAGCTCTCCACTAGACTGGGCAATACTGGGCTAGAACAGGTAAAATGCCTTTACAGCAAAGAAATCTACGCCCGAAATATTTTCAAGATTTATGAAGAGGCAATCAGAGATTACAAAAAACAGAAAAAAAGCAAAAAAAGCAAAAAAACTAACCGTAGTTCTGTTGTGGCCAGGGAGGAACTCGGGGTCTGATGTCAATTAAAGCTGCCATTTTTGATCTTGACGGCGTGATCGTCAACACAGTTCCACTGCATTTCAAAGCCTGGAAACAGATGTTTGAGGAGGCCGGACACTCTTTTACCATGCAGGACTACCTGGAAAAAGTTGATGGCAAACCAAGACTTGAGGGCGCGGCCGCTATCCTGACTGATCTCAAAGGGGAAGCCCTAATAAAAGCTGGCGACATTAAGCAGTCATACTATCAAAAATTACTGGCTCAGGAACCTCTAGAACAATTCGATAGCACCATCAAACTTATTTATGAAATGAAGAAGCAAAACTGGAAATTAGCAGCTGCTTCCTCCAGCAAAAACGCCACTCAAATCCTGAAAAAAATAAATTTACTGACCGTTTTTGAGGCTAATGTTTCCGGTGCTGACTTTAAAAAAGGGAAACCTGATCCGGAAATATTTCTAACCGCAGCAGCCCGCTTAAAAGTTAAACCGGAAGAAACAGTCGTATTTGAAGACGCCAATTCCGGGGTTAAAGCTGCCCTGGCAGGCGGATTCCTCTGCGTTGGAATTGATCGGCATAATAACCCTCAATCACTTGCAGGAGCTGATATAATTGTACAAGATTTAAGCGAATTAACACTGGAACAAATCATGAATCCGGAAAGGAAAAGCTAATATGTCAGCCAAATTTAATTTAAGCTCGGATGAGTGGTTAATCAAAGAAAAAGGTTTTATAGCCAAGTATCAGGGTAAATACGAATCAATTTTCACCTTAGGCAATGGCTACCTGGGGGTCAGGGGTTCTTTGGAGGAAAATCCCAACCACAGCCATCGGGGAACTTTTATTGCCGGTGTTTTTGATCAAGCCGAAGGCTATGTCAGGGAATTAGTTAAAACTCCGGGCTGGACAGATTTTTGTTTTTGGGTTGGCGAACACCGCTTTAGCGTTGATTCCTGTAAAGTTTTATCCCATGAGCGGATTCTAGATCTGCGCAAAGGCATTTTGCATCGCACTACCCGCTTAAAGGGCCCTCAAGGCAGAGTTGTTCGTCTGGAAATTAGACGGGTAGTTTTTACCCATCAGGTCAGAGGCGCCATGTTAGACGCAACTATTACCCCGGAAAACTTCTCCGGTCCTATCCGGGTTTTTAGCGGACTAAATGGAGACGTAACTAACCTTGGTTATTTTCATCAAGAAAAAACCAAACATTTAAATTTGGTTAAAATGGAACGGGATAAAGGTCTGATTTACCTGGAAATGGAAAACAGGGACGATAAAACCAGAATTGCCCTAGCTGCCCAAACAGTTTTCAGTAATGCTCCGGCAAAAACCTTTAAAGTCAGCCGCATCTATGGAGAAAAACTAACCCAGGTTTTTTCTTTTGACGCTGAAAAAGGTAAAAGCTATCATTTTACTAAATTTATTTCTACTTACACCAGTCGCGAAGGCTATGAACGACAATTAAAATCAGCCGCCAAAGATTTAGTTTTAGACATGGTCTATGAAGGGCTGGAACGGCAACTCAAGCAACACCTTGAAGCCCGCAACAAACTATGGGAAGCAGCAGCAATAACTATCAAAGGGGATAAAAAAGCCCAAAAAGGGATTAACTTTAATCTTCACCATCTGTTAGCGGCTAAACCACATCATGATCCCACTGTCAGCATTGCCGCAAAACTCTTAACAGGAGAAGGTTACAAGGGTCACGTCTTTTGGGACACGGAAATTTTTATTCTGCCTTTCTATATTTATACTTTTCCCGAAGATGCCAAAAATCTACTTATGTACCGTTACTACACTCTACAAGGTGCCCTGCAAAACGCCCAAGATATGGGTTATCAAGGCGCTAAGTTTGCCTGGGAGAGCGCTGATTCAGGCTTAGAAACAACCCCCAGTTATGGGGTTCGCGAAGACGGTTCGGCAGTCAAGATTTTTACCGGGGAAGAAGAACACCACATTGTTTCGGACGTGATCTATGGTATCAATAATTATTTCAACGCAACCGGTGATACAAAATTCCTTCACGAACACGGGGCTGAAATAATTTTCTCAACAGCTGTGTTCTGGATGTCCCGAATTGAAAAGCGGCGCGATAGGTATGAAATCAGAAAAGTTATTGGTCCGGACGAATTTCATGAACATGTTGATAATAATGCCTTTACCAATTATTTGGTTATGTGGAACCTGCTCTACGCTTACGACTTATACAAAAAAATGAAAAAATCAGATCCAGAGGGACTGGCTATTTTACTTAACAAAATCAAGCTCAAAGAAACTGATTTGGAAAGAATGAAACTCATTGCTAAAACTATTTATTTACCCTACAACCAAAAGACCGAAATCTTTGAACAGTTTGAAGGCTATTTTTCTCTTAAAGACTTTACGATCAACCAGACAGATCATCACGGCATGCCCCTCCTCCCCCAAGGTGTTGATGAAATGAGTCTGGAAAAAACCCAGCTATTAAAACAAGCTGACGTTATTTTGTTGCTATATTTATTCACTGATCGCTTTAGCCAAGAATTAAAAAAGAAAAATTACCAGTACTATGAAAAACGGACCATGCACAAATCTTCCCTTTCACCCTGTATTTACGCCATCATGGGACTGGAAGTTGGTTCGCACAAGCGGGCTTATGATTATTTCATTAAAACTTCCTATATTGATCTGGATGATTTCAACAGAAATGCTGCTGACGGCATCCATGGCGCAGCTACGGGCGGAGCTTGGATGACTATTGTGCATGGTTTTGCCGGTATGAGAGTTAGGCAAGGCAATTTATGTTTTGATCCCTGGCTGCCTAAAAATTGGCAAGAGCTGACTTTTATAATCAATTGGCAAGGCAGCAGAATAAAAGTTCAAATTGACCGCCAAGCAATAACCTTTCAGCTTCTCGACACTAAGGGCAAGAATATTATTGTTAAAGTTCAGGATCGACCGATCCAACTGGATTATAAAAAGAGTAAAAAGATCAAACTGAAGAAACAATAAGCCCAATTTGCCTCGTAGTTGCCTACCTTAGACATTGTTCTGCTGAAAGGATATTATATCACGCAAAGAAAGGCAGATTAGGTGGGAGGATTTTTCTTGAAACCGCAAAAGGTCTGTCTACCCGACTGTTCTCCCAGCAGGTAAGCAGATCAAATAAAAATACTGCTAAAAACCCATTTTCCACCCCCCGTGTCAAATCATATAAGAACCTAACCCAAATGGATATCGTTAAATCAATTAAGACCTAACCGAAATCACCTCCCTCCTTGGCAGGGTTCTTTTAATGCTGTTCTTACGTTTTGATTGATGGGTTTG
>Ga0208953_1001684_pt1 | contig 11877 bp, 10 predicted proteins | sample RifOxyB2_FD_184033 | JGI IMG/M metagenome (GOLD analysis project Ga0208953, IMG submission 184033) | Groundwater microbial communities from Rifle, Colorado - Rifle Oxygen_injection B2 (SPAdes) | ecosystem: Environmental > Aquatic > Deep subsurface > Groundwater | place: USA: Rifle, Colorado... | reverse complement strand
AAGTGTTTTCAGCCGGTCCGCTTGTTTGTCGGGGACTGGCCCACAGGGGAATTTTATCCCGCGGTTGGGCGCGGCCAAATTCTACTTTCGATTTTCCTGTTCAGGCCCTTGGGCCCTTGACAAGGGATTGGGAAGTTGTATAATTGGAGTAAGGAGTACAAATGCTCAAAATTTTTGCCTCTCTTTTGGTGGTCTTTGCCGGCGGAGCCTATGCGGCCGAACGTCCCATGCAACTGGCGCCGTTCAGCCTTGAAAGCATTAGTAATATGGTTATCCCCCCCGTAGGTCCGGTTGTGTCTCCGCTTATTTTTGCTGAGCCTGCCCCGCCCGAAGAACGCTATTTTAACGCTTATATCCTTAAGGCTGTCGATTACCTGTATTCGAAGTACGGGCTGCGCGGTTATGATATAAATTCCATACTCACTCACAATATAAAATACTACACTTACGGAGTGATCCCCGCCAGGCACGCTCCTCTCACTATGTGCGTGGCCGCTCAAATGGAAGTAATACTTACCGCTTACGAAATATATTCCCGGGAAACCGGGGATTACTCCGTCTATTCCTATCTCCCCAAGAGCAGTTTTGAGGGTTTGAGCGTTACAGACATTAAGGGGCATATCTGGGTTAACTCTAAATTTAACGCCAATGGTACCGCGGATGCTCTGATAAATTTTGGCATGGGCGAACGACGCACCTTCGAAAATCTCAAACCAGGGGATTTCGTAAATATCAACCGTACCACCAAGACCGGCCACGCTGTGACTTTTGTCGCATATATTAACAGTAGCGGCAAAGTTTTGCCCAAGTATGACCCAGCCACTGTTGTCGGTTTTAAGTATTTTTCATCCCAGGGCCTCTTAGCAGCGGGTAAAGGCGGCTTTGACTATAGGTATGCCGTTTTCAGCGTGTTCGGTTGCCCTGAAATGCCGTATAAGCGCGACTGCAACGTTATCTATTCTGCCGACCAGAAGATGCTTAATACCGGCACGATGACGAGCCCCAAATTCTGGACCCATGTTGCTCCGAAGATTGATGCCGATACGGCGGAAGATACCGTGCTTAATCCTGATTTTTTTGACGGTATAACCACGGACGATTGACGTTTTCTAAGACTCCGGCCCCGGATATAATAACCCGAAAATTATTGTTGAGATAGTCTTGTTGACCTACGCATAAGTAATGGAATTTTTGGAGGCTTGGATTTGAGATGAATGCAAGGCGCGACGAACGAGCATACCGTTGGTCTGTGAGCGAGGAGCAACGAAGCAGTCGTTCAAAGGCAAGCCTCCCTTTCCCGGCGGGAAAGGGCCGGGCGCTTTTGGCCGTCTGTAGGCCAGAGGCCCTTTATACGGCACCTGCGCAGGCATTGGGCTGCAACTGCGTCACAAATCGCTTACATAGCCCAGCTATGCCGTGCGATTTGTTCCTTGTTTCGCTCCAAACTCGCCCGGCCAGCATTTCCATTACTTATGCGTAGGTCAATAACATGGCACACCGCTATGATTGAGAATATTTATGTAAATTTATCGGGTCCCGGCCTGAGAATCCGGAGAGGCTGATGGGACAGCGTAACGCATAAATTTGTAGGATATGCGTATGGAATGGTATATCGGGCTGGTGACGGCAAACCCTATCGGTACGGCGATGGTCCAGTTCGCCGTGCTCGGAACCCTCGGCGACATGGTCTCAAAATGGCTGATCGCGCGCAGGCTGTTTATGCCGTTCAGCCCGCGCATGACCGCGTTGAAGATGCTTGAATGGGCCGTTCTAGCCATCTGCATTAAATACGCTTTTGTGGGATTTAATGGTTTTGTCGACGGTTTAGCGGGCCATGGGATGACTCCGGAGTTAGGAAGGCTGGGCAGGGCTTTTGCGATATCCGTTTCTATGAATCTGCAGTTCGGGCCGTTCCTGGTCATTGCGCACCGCTTATTGGATAACGCTATAGCCCGGAAAAGCAACTGGGCCAATCTGGACAAAGGGATGCTCTCCCTTCTCTGGTTCTGGATACCGGCCCACACCGTGACCTTCATTCTGCCGAAACCTTTCCAGATAGGCTTGGCGGCCGTTTGGTCCGTAGCCCTCGGCCTGATCCTCGGCTTCTACAACCGCCGGCAATCATGAAAGACCTTACCACCGGTCCGGAAGGGCGGCTCATCTGGAACTTCACCGTGCCGATGCTCATCGGCAATGTTTTTCAGCAGTCCTATAACGTGATAGACAGCGTAATCGTAGGCCGGGCCATCGGCAAATCCGCCCTGGCGGCGGTGGGCGCCAGTTTCCCGATACTATTCCTGCTTGTCGCGCTTATTATAGGCGTTACGATGGGCTTCTCTATCCTCATTTCGCAGTATTACGGCGCGAAGGATATGGCCAAAGTCCGCAGGGCCATAGACACCTCATACATTTTCCTTTTCTTCGCCTCGCTCGCCGCGACCGCGATCGGCATGACCGCATCCGAACCTATCCTGAGGCTCCTGAATACGCCGCAAGAGATCATGCCGCAGGCCGTGACCTTCCTGCGCATTATGTTCGCCGGGATCCTTTTCCTCTTCGGATATAATTCCATAACCGCCGTGCTGCGCGGCCTGGGCGATTCCAAGACCCCTCTCTATTTCCTGATAGTTTCCACCAGTCTGAACGTTATCCTGGTCATGCTGTTCGTGCTGATTTTTAAATGGGGCATAGCCGGCTCCGCTTGGGCGACGGTGCTGGCGCAGTCGGCTTCCTTCATTATGGGTGTTGTTTATCTGAATAAGACACACCCGGTGCTCAACTTCCGCCTGAAAGGCATCCAGTTCGATCGGAAGATTTTCAGGAAAAGTCTTGCCATAGGCCTCCCCACAGGCATACAGCAGGTGATGGTTGCCGCCGGTATGATGGCGCTTGCGCGTATAGTGAACGGTTTCGGCACCGATGCCATAGCCGCTTTTACCGCGGCCGGGCGCGTGGATACTTTCGCCGTGATGCCCGCCATGAACCTTTCAGCCGCCATTTCCACTTTCGTGGGACAGAATATCGGCGCCGGAAGGATGGACAGGGTCAAGCACGGTCTCAAAGCCGCGCTTCTGATCTCAGGTGTGATTTCTTTGTGCACCACTCTGGCTATTGTCCTTTTCGGCTGGCATCTGATCTCCATGTTCAGTTCCGACCCTGTGGTGATCGCTATCGGGACGCGCTATTTGTTTATTGTCGGCGGTTTCTATCTGGTTTTTTCAAGCATGTTCGTCATCACCGGGGCGCTGCGCGGCGCCGGGGACGCCTTTATCCCCATGCTGATCACTATTCTTGCGCTATGGATGATCCGCATACCGGTTTCCGTCTGGCTATCGGCCAGGCTGGGTACGGACGGAATTTGGTGGGGCGTTCCCATAGCCTGGACCGTCGGGTTGCTGCTTTCCGGGGCCTATTATAGGACCGGCCGTTGGAAACGCAAAGGAATAGTCAGGGTCCCATTATCAGCGTCCATAGAGCCTGAAGGCGAAGAAGCGGAATGGAACGTTTCTAAATTCTAAGTATAAGCGGTTATTTGAAAACAGAACCCTTAGCCCCTGAACAGGGTTTTCAGGATCATCAGGCGTTCACCGATTTTTTACTGAATAGAAGGTTTTTCAGGTACCACGAATATGGCTATTATATAGGCTATGAGACCCGGGATGAAAGCCGTGAAGGCCACAAGAAAGATGTAGCCGATCCTTAGCAGTACCGGGTCCACGTCAAAGTATTCTCCCAGTCCTCCCAGAATACCGGCGAACACCTTGTTTTCCCTGCTTCGGTAAAGTTTTTTCATAATTTCCCCTCCGTTATATCCCTGCAGATCATTCTATAATAGATTCCGGCGTGCCGCTATTGCTTTTATCCGAGGACGGCGGTGGAAGCGATTTTGAAATTGGGGCGGATTCGGCCTGGGTTTCTTTGGTTTCCAGCTCGGCCCGCAAAGCGGCCGGCATGAAGTCTCTCTCGGTATACTTTCTCTTTCTGACGAGCGGCGGCGGCGCTGGCTGCGGGCGATCTACCGGGTTGAATTCAGGGGCGGGTTCCTTCCGGGTGGGTTTCTCGCTGAAAAAATTCCTAAAACAGGCGGAAATAAAGGAAATGAGGGCAAAGCCGAGAAAGATTATGGAGAAAAACTGGATGGACTGGCCGAGAGCGACTTTTGCCGGCGAAGGATCGGCAAGGTCGGAAATTTTAAGCAGTTCGCCGAAAGCTAGCATTCCCAGCCCTATCAGGAGGTTTATCCACCAGGGTAGTTTTATAATGGGAACAATCGGAGATTCTCGCATAAATTCAGGACCGTTTGGTTTAGTGGATTTTCGAATGGAGCAGTGCCGCTTCGGTTTTAGACCTTTTCATCCCCCCGCTCCATTATTATCAGTAACTTTAATTATAACAAAAGCTGTGGAATAATTCCGTCCGATGTTAAACTGCTATAATATGCGGAATCGTCGCGCATATTCTTATGAAGAAGACCTTTTTGCCGCTATTTTTCTTCCTCCTCTCCCAGCAGGGCGTCCGGGCTCAGGAAAGCGTGCAAAAACGCGTGGGCAACCTTGAGAACAGGGTAGATAAAGTAGAGGACCGGGTGACTACCCTTGAAAAGATCCAGAACCAGGCGCCGGCCGCGGCGGACCCGGAAAGTCTGAAAATCCAGCCGCTAACTGTGACCCTTATAAGCAAAAAGCAGGTTATGGGGTCCGGGCAGATCGGTATTAAACTGGTATTGGAATTCAAGAATCTCACCGGCTACGGCATAAAAGGCTTTTCCGGCGCTTTGGTCTTCAAACCCGAAGGCGGAGATATTTATACCCGAAGAATATCCTACACCCATCCCCTAGCGTCGGACGACACCGCAAAAATAGAACTGATAATTACCAGCGGCCAGACCAGGCAATACCTCAAGTTTGTAAAAGCCAAAATCGTCAAAGTGGTCCTTATCAACCAAAAACTCTTCTGACCGGATCCCCCCGCCGCGGGAGCGGAATTTAAAAGCCGCCAATGATGGCGGCTTTTGCGGCCGGCAGCTCTTCAGCCCCAGCCTGGGTGCAATTTGCGGTTTGGATCCTGAATCAGTCGGTTGAAGGATTCATCTTCTCAGCGCTCAGGAGCCGCTGCGCGCCGGTTAATACTTTTTGTTCGGCAGCTTTCTGCGGCCCATGCGGAAGCTGGTCAGCAGGTTTTTCCCGCCTTTGCCTTTAAGCGCTTCCTGGTTCTTCTCAAAAAGTTCGGCGCCGGCGCTGAACTGTTCGGTAACGATGTCGGGGTGCGTGGCGACGGAAATCTTTATACGGCTCAGGTTCTCTATGGCGCGCACATCGCCGCCCTGTCCCGGCGTGGCCAGGGAGATGGCGCGGCCAGAATGCCCCGCCCTGCCGGTGCGCCCGATGCGGTGCACATAGTTGTCATATTCGTCGGGCAGGTCGTAGTTGATGACCAGTTCTATGCCGGCCACGTCTATGCCGCGCGCGGCGATATCGGTGGCCACAAGGATGCGGTATTTCCCGGTCTTAAAGCCCTCAAGCGCTTCTTTACGCTGGTTCAGAGAACGGTCGGAATGTATTTCGGCCACGCTGTGGTGCATGCGCTTCAGCATTTCAGCCACCCGCGCGGCATCGTAGCGGGTGCGCACGAACAACAGCACGCTGCCCCAGTATTTGTCCAGGATCTTGCCGAGCATGGCCGGTTTTACGGACTTACTGACAATGTAAAGTTCATGTTCCACGTTGGCCGCGGCGGTACCGGCCCGAGCCACTTCCACGCGAACGGGCATTTTCATATTCTTTCCGGCCAGTTTCATGATCTCGTCCGGCATGGTGGCGGAGAAAAGCATGGTCTGGCGGTCCTTGGGCAGAGCCGCGATCACGCGGTTGATCTGCGGGGCGAAGCCCATGTCGAACATCCGGTCCGCTTCGTCCAGGACCAGGATGCCTACGTCGCCGACCTTTACCGTGCCCTGGCCCATGTGGTCCAGGAGCCGGCCCGGGGTGGCGATCAAAATACGCGGATTATGGCGCAGATCGCGTATCTGGCGGTCTATATTCTCCCCGCCGATAAGCACTACGCTGCTCATCCCCATCCTGGGGGCGAACTGCTGCATTACTTCATGTACCTGGATCGCCAGCTCCCTGGTTGGCAGGAGTACAAGGCCTTTACCGCGCCTGGCGGCCAGTTGCTGTATCATGGGGATGGCGAAAGCTATGGTTTTGCCGGTGCCGGTCTGGGCTATGCCCACCACGTCCTTGCCTTCGGTCGCGGATGGTATGGCCTGTGCCTGGATGGGGGTAGGTATGGTGAAATGAAGCTGGTCCAGGACGTCGAGCAGTTTCGGCGCTATGCCGAGGCCGTAGAATCCGGATTCTTTGTCTTTCTCCGCGATTTTTACCGGGGAGATGCTGAAAATGTTGCGTGTCAGTTCTTTCAGGAATTTCTTCATATTTACAATTATCTCATAATTTAGCGGACAGTTAAAGTTAACGTGACGTCAGCGCGGTTATCGCTTTTTTGTACCGATGAACCGCGAGAACCAGCTGCCTTGCCCGGAGGATTTCTTAACTTCTCCGCGGGGCTGTTCGTCGCTGGTCCTCCGGGGGCCTCTGGATGGGCCGCGGCGCTGGTCATAACGTCCGCTGGCCGGACCCTCTCCCTCAAAATATGCGGAACTGGTTACCCGGCCTCCGGAGTTTCCGCTGCCTGAGCGGAACGGCCGCCTGGTTTCCGGCCTGCTTGATCCGCCCGATCCGGGTCTGCGGCCGGGAGCGGCGTTGCCGCTGCTTCTACCGGCCTCCGGGAAAGATTTATGCGCGGGCCTCGGCGCGGAAGGCGGGCGCTGGTAACCGGCTCCGGGGCGGACGCGCCGGCTGCCGGAACCGCCCGGTCTTTGTCCGGACGCGGGGGCTTGGGGCGTGTGGCTGTGGAACTTGGCCGGCGGCATATCCGGGTGGACTATTACAGGCAGCGGCATCCGTATAAGTTTCTCGATGCTGCGCACTTCCTGCGCCTGGTCGGGGGCGGCGAAAGAAACGGCCCTTCCCCCCTGCCCGGCCCTGCCGGTGCGTCCGATGCGGTGGATGTAATTATTTTCGTCGTCCGGCAGATCGTAGTTTATGACAAGCTCTATGCCCGTTACGTCTATGCCGCGCGCGGCGATGTCGGTGGCCACCAGAATGCGGTACTTTCCGGCTTTAAAGCCGTCCAGAGCCTCGCGGCGCTGGTTAAGGGAGCGGTTGGAATGTATCTCAGCCGCGTTATGGCCCATCTCGCGTATGCGCAGAGCTATCTTGCGCGCATTGTGCTTGGTGCGCACGAACATGAGTACGCTTCCCCCGTAAGTTTGCAGAAGTTTGTTAAGCAGATCGGGTTTGGCGTCGCGGTTGACCACGTAGAGTTGTTGTTCCACTTTTTCGGCGACCGTGCCTTGTCTGGCCACTTCCACGCGGGTGGGCAGGCGCATGTGCTGGCCCGCCAGTTTCATGATCTCGTCTGGCATGGTGGCTGAGAAGAGCATTGTCTGGCGGTCCTTCGGCACGGAGCGCAGTATGCGTTCTATCTGCGGGGCGAAGCCCATGTCGAACATCCGGTCCGCTTCGTCCAGCACTATTACTTTTACATCGTTAAGTTTTATGGTGCCTTGTTCCAGGTGGTCCTGGAGGCGCCCCGGAGTGGCGATAATAACGCGGGGATTCCGGCGCAGTTCGCGTATTTGTCCGCTTATGCTTTCGCCGCCGATGATCACGCAGCCGCTTAGTCCCATCGCGGGGGCGAACTGCCTGAAGACCTCGCTGACTTGCAGGGCCAGCTCGCGCGTGGGCGTCAGGACCAGGCCTCTGCCCGGCGCCGCAGCCAGCCGCTGTATCATAGGGATGGCGAAAGCGATGGTTTTGCCGGTGCCGGTTTGGGCGATGCCGACGAGGTCCTTGCCTTCGGCCGCATGAGGGATGGCCTGGCGTTGTATGGGAGTGGGTATTTTGAATTTGAGCGCGTCCAAAGAGGAGAGTAGTTTAGGGGCGATACCGAGGCCGTAAAAGCCTGCGGCAGCCTCAATCGTTTTAGTTGTCATACCCCCATTATCCCATATATCGACGGCAATAGCGAATGGCTGTGGAGGCCCTTACACCGGCGGCTGCAAGTTCGGGGTCCTGCCGGGATCAGTCTTTTTTGCGTTCCCTCGGCCGCCTGCGGGGTCAAAAAAGACTGACACCCGTCACCCCTCCACTGATACCCGCCGGCCAGCGGTTGGGTAGCTGTATTTTTATGTTTTTTCCCTCGCCACTAATTCGGTCCCAATTCTTTAGCGTATTTTTGTCGTCGGTTATTAAAAGCGGGTTTTGTTCCTTCCAAGACATCAAGCGCATGTTTTTTAATTTGGGGATTTTCCAGACTGCCAGAGTAATAGGAAATTTGATTATTATTATGCTTGCCCATTTTCGCGTAAACGACCTGCTCGGCATCGCATACAACAGCTAAATTGGGATTATGAGTAACAATAATAATTTGTCGTAATTTCTTGGCAGCACGTATAAATGGAACCAGTTTTTTGTAAACAGTTTCATTATCAAGATTTTCTTCAGGCTGGTCAATTATTATCGGAAGCCTATCTTTGCTTACAACTAAATAGAATATTAAGAGCAGAAGCCCTTTTTCTCCAGGAGAAAGTTGTTCTATTTTTTTGTCTGCGAAGGTGATTGCGAACTCTGGCTTAATGTATCTAAATGAAAATAAAAAATAGTATAAATCCAATCTGCTTTTCCCTTCCTTAAGTTGTTTTTCAATAGTTTGTCGTTTGCTTCCTTTTTTATCAGGGTCATCGTCGACGGAAGATTTAAGGGTAGCAATCAGTTGCTGGGGAAGTTTCAGAATACTGTCTGCATCAGATAAATCAATATCTTTCTTAAATTGTTTTAGAACTTTTTGCGCATCCTCTCTTCCACAAAATGCGCCACGTGTCCGGCTAGTTATGTATTCAAAAAATTTTATTTCGAAGTCGGGTGAGAAAACCATGGTTGCCTGAAACTTTGCGAATTCATCCGCCGAAATATTAAAGTGCTTGCATTCCTCGTCCAATTTCTCAAGCATGGGCTTATAGATTTCAGTCAAAATATTCTGCTGAAGGGAAACATGTTTGAGTATATTGTTCGCTAACACATTCCGTTGCTGACATAAGGATTCGAGTTTTTTTGGGTATTCTACAGCAACATGGCCTAATTCTGCCTTAAGAAATTGGATTGTCCCAGGGGTGCTTGTTGTTCCATTTAGAATAGCTTTCTTCTTTTCCCATGCTTCAAGAGCTTGGATATAATTTTGATAAAGTTTTTGTGCTCCTGTTATTTTGGCCCTTAGCGAGTCAATCGAGGCTGTGACCTTTATTTTTTCTTCCTCAACTTGTTTTATTTTTAACTGTATCGCATTTTGTTTCTCTTGTAGCGTTGCAACAGCTTCTAGTATTGGGGTCGGATCATAGTCTAATTTGAAAACATCTCCAGCTTTAATTGCATATTTGGTTAGGAGTGGGTTTCTTTTTAGACTGTCACTTAGTTCCGAAAAGCGATCCTTAAACGAGCTTAATCTGTCAGTTATTTCAATAAATTCCGATTGCTCCACTACGATAAGATTGAGATTGGTTTGTGAAAGGTTAAATTCTGATTCCAACTGTATAATTTTTTCGGTTAGTTTGGCGATATCTGATGTTGTTGTTAATGTCGAATCGTCCTTTGGCTTCTCGACCTTGACGGGTGGTTCTTTTTCTAGTTCATTTAATTGACGTTCTAGCTCTTGAAGGGTGTTGTTTATGGATTCCTGATAGCTTGCCTCCAGCTTTAACTCCAAATCAACAATTTCTTTGTTTAACCCGTACATTTGGGTTGTTAACTCATCCCGCCGTTCTGTGTTTGCCTTAACTTTTGTGTCAACTAATTCCCTTAATGTTTTCTTCCCTATGCGATTCTCTTCTGGTAAATGTGAAAAGATGACATTATTGATTTCGTTTTTAAAATTTTGATTATCTTCTTCAATATCACAAATTTGATTCACAAAATGTTGAGATAAATATATCACCTTTTCTGTTTTTGCTAAATCGGGTTTCTCAAATAATGTTTTACAATTTTTAAAATTATCCCAAAAATCTATTTGGGCAGTGTATTTTTTAGCTGCCGGCGATTTCAAAAATTTCTCATCCGTTAGAAATGTGAATGTCGACTTGTGGCTGTTTCCGGTCAATGCCAATATATCAGCTAAAGCACTTTTCCCACTACCTTTATTGCCGATAACTGCTATTAATCCGGGGTTGAATGACAATGTGGGAAAGTCATCAAACCACTCTGGGGTTTTATTGGTAGCGGTGAGACTTAAAGAATTAATGTATAACGCCTTATTGCTTTTGACTTCGGTTATGACTGATGGCTCTTTCCCGATAAATACTCTTTCTTCTGGTTCAACCAAAATCTGCTTCAGGCCTTCAAATGTCGGATCGGATTTAATCCAGCAATATTTTTCAATAGGCTGAGAAGCACTATCCCTAAGTCTCCCTATCGGGTAGGTTGCGTCATGTGAATCACTGCCTTTAATTGAGGGCAACTTCCTACCAAACCACTTCTCGTACTGGGTTTCTGTAAATTTTTTATTCTTCCATAAAAAGAAGTTAATCTCGTCTGGGTTAGAAGTTCCTATTACGTCTGCTGGCTTGATGATGCCTAGTTTTAGGTAATCGCTAGCAGGAATCCCATCAATACCCCCATATTCGTTATATGGCACCCAGATTAACACTCTATCCCGCAAACTTAATCCATTTAGTTCCTCTACTACATCAAAATAATTAATTGAAATGTTTGGATAGTCACTGAGTGGTATATTTGCCAATAAGTCAGTGGCACCTTTATTGTTTATAAATTTAAGTGAATTTAAAAAGTTCTGTATGACACCGATTTCCAGAGTGTTGTCAAATATTAAATGAAAGTTTAACTTGGATGACACACTGTTGGACCGATGGCTGATTAGATTGTTGCTTCTGAATTCAACAATAGGAAAAATCACTTTTTGAGGAATTTTATTTGCGATATTAACAAAACCATCAATTGTGTAGTAGTCATTTAATCCAATTACATCCGCCTCACAATTTTGTAGGTTCTTTATTAAATCTTCGGGTTTTCCGCTGAAGCCAGAAGACTTGTCAGTATGTACATGTAAATCCCATTTTCTCCATTCTGATCCTTTTGGAAAAGTCATGTGTCTCACCATCCTTAAAAATATTGCTCATTCGCCACTTTTTACACGTTGCCATTCGCGTTTTAATATTGCTTGGGATATGCTGATGATTTTGCCAACATTTTCCTTGATCTTAGATGCAGCATCCTCATTCGTTTCGTGAGCGGTTTTCGGTAGAAATGACACTTTGAGGGCCTTGTGTAAAACTTCTATAAGTTGCTTGTGATCCGTCTCATATGGGTTTATAAGGAGCCTAATTTTGGCTTCATGTCCTAGAAGTGTTAATATAGCTTTTTCCTTTTCCTCTTGTGAGAAAATGTTCTGTGTTATACAGGAAAAACCTGTAACTTCAAGGGCCGCGATACAAGAAGAAATCTCATCTCGAAGAGAGTTAATCCATGCTTGCCTGTTTGTAGAAATAGTTGTAGATTTAATTTGTTGGCGATTTACATGTAGTGCAACGAGAGCTCCGACTACGACTCCCCCAAAGCCGGATATAAAGGCCGTCATGTGTTTTACTCCTTTGAAGATACAAAACATTACAAAGCAAAGGCTGCGGTGGTCGGGAAAAACTGGACCGAATTTTAGGCTGACCTAAGGTGTATTCTGAAAAGGTAGAATACACAAGGAGGCCAGCAAAATGCGTAAAGTAATAGATGCCGGGATAAAGTTGCGGGCAGC
>Ga0208953_1001678_pt1 | contig 11924 bp, 10 predicted proteins | sample RifOxyB2_FD_184033 | JGI IMG/M metagenome (GOLD analysis project Ga0208953, IMG submission 184033) | Groundwater microbial communities from Rifle, Colorado - Rifle Oxygen_injection B2 (SPAdes) | ecosystem: Environmental > Aquatic > Deep subsurface > Groundwater | place: USA: Rifle, Colorado... | reverse complement strand
TAACGGCAAGAAAAAGGAAACCGTTGACGTCGTTTTTTCACAGGACCTCGGGCTTGCATCCATGGGAATGGTGCGCAGCAACGAGGCGTATTCAAGCCAGTATATTGACCATGAGCCGCTGAAACATCCAAAATTCGGCTATTGCATATCTTCGCGCCAGGGGCAAAAGCAGGACAAGGGGTTCCCGTGGATTATGCATGGCTGCCTTGATTCAGCCGCGGGTTATCTTGTGGACGGTTTCCAGTTTTTCGGTTTGGGCTACAAAGCCGGCGGCGCGCCGCAAGCGTTGCTTCAAAAAAAATTGCCGAACAAGCGCGTGCAGTACGAGTTTGCCATGCCTGCGCTTCAATCAAAGCCCGCAACGCTTGCCCCGGGCGAGAAGATGAACAGGGTGTTCTTCGCCTGCTACATGGATAATCACCCGACTGCCAACGGCACAAAAGACCTGTCCGTAGCGGATAAAGCGTCACGTGAATGGAAAAAGCTGAAAATACCGTCGGCCACAGGTTTTTCCGCCGTAAAAGGGTCGGCTTCCCTGTTCGACATATCTCCCCTTTTTGAGTCCCGTAATTTGTCCGCCGCCGAGATAACGAAATATTTCGGGAAGAACCTCCGGCACGAGGAAAAAGGGCTCTCATTTTTCTGTGGCCGGGACACGCACGTTGCATTGCGCGCCAAGGAACTTTCCGTGGAGCGGCCGCACGGCCACGTAATGCGTTCGGGGATGTACATTCTGCCGTCCGACGATACTCTTAGTTCCACCGCGTGGATGTACGGGATTTTCAATTCACACGTTACCATAGGCAACACCAATTTCAACAAGCTGCTCTCGTTTTCGCGCAATCATCTTAACGTGCAGCGTTCAAGCGGCCAGCGAATTTTCGTCAAAACCGGCGGGGGATACGAGCTGCTGGGAGTGCCGTCCGCTTTCGAGACCGGATTAAACCATGCGCGCTGGATATACAAGGGCGCCGACGGCGGCACCATTATCGTAACCTCATGGGTTTCTGCCAAAAATCCCGCATGTTTCCTTGAAATCGAATCGGATCGTGCGCGGGAATTTTTAATATCACATTTGCTGGTATTGGGCAACAACGACCTCGACCATACCGGCAAGGTTATCATTGACGAAAAAAATGGCATTATAGAGCTTGAGCCTGCGCGCAAAGGGTTGCTTTTCGAAAAGTATCCCGGTACGCGTTTCTTTATCGTTTCACCGGACAGCGGCGGCATAGCTTCGATTTCCGGCGACGAGGCTCTTTATGCCGACGGCAAACGCCGCAACGGCCCTTTCGTGGCCGTAACCACAGCACCGGTCAAAAATTTTTCACTTGCATTATGCGGCAGCGTGCTTAGCGCCCCGGTGGCGCAAAAACTGGCGGGGGCATTGCGCGGCCGCCGGGAAAAACGCGCGGATTCGGCTAAAGCTTTCGCGGAGTTCTGGAGCGGGCTATCAGGCGGGGCAAGCCTTGCGCACAAGGATGAAGGGGTATCCAAACTTAACGATATCATACCGTGGTACGTACATGATGCCATGGTGCATTTTACCGCGCCGCACGGCCTTGAACAATACGGCGGCGCGGCGTGGGGTCTGCGCGACGTCTGCCAGGGGCCGGCTGAGTTTTTATGCGCTACGCGCCATTTCAACGAACAGCGTGCCGTGATAAAAATGGTGTACGCCAATCAATACAAAATTTCGGGCGATTGGCCACAGTGGTTCATGTACGACCGTTATGGAAAAATTCGCGCAGGCGACAGCCACGGCGACATAATCTTCTGGCCGCTCAAGGCGCTGTGCGAGTACATCGAGGCGACCAACGATTTTTCGATATTAAACGAACGCGTGCCGTACGTGGACGACAAAACCTGCGAACCGGCCGGGGAAGATGAAAGTATAGCGGCTCATGTTGCAAAGGAGATCGCCGCAATTAAGGCCGGCTGCGTAAAAGGAACTGCACTCTACCATTACGGGCATGGCGACTGGGAAGATACTTTGCAGCCCGCGGACCCCGCCATGCGCGAGTACATGGTAAGCGCATGGACTGTCGAGTTATGTTACCAGACGCTGCTCCGCTATGAAGAGATATGCCGCCGCAACGGCTCGCGGGACGAGGCCGATGCCGCATCCGGTTTTTGCGCACGTATACGGCAGGATTTCAATCGTTACCTTGTCAGGGACGGGGTTGTGGCCGGCCTTGCATTTTTAAAAGGCAAAACTCCGGTTTACATGCTCCACCCGCAGGATACCAAAACCGGCGTAAAATTCCGCCTGCTTCCCATGACTCGCGGCATTATCAGCGGGATGTTCAGCGCCGAACAGGCGAAAGCGCATTACGGGCTTGTTAAAAAACACCTGCTGTTTCCCGACGGCGTCCGCCTGACCGACCGCCCCATTCCATACAAGGGCGGCGTGGAGGTTTATTTCAAGCGTGCGGAAAGCGCCGCAAATTTCGGGCGCGAGATCGGTATGCAATACGTTCATGCGCACATCCGCTACGTCGAGGCTATGTGCAAACTCGGGAACGCGGACGAGGCGTACAAAGGCCTGCTGGCCGTTTGCCCGATAACGCTGAACAAAGTATTTAAAACGGCCATGCCGCGCCAGAGCAATGCCTATTTCAGCAGTTCCGATGCCGCATTTAACGACCGTTACGAGGCGCTCAGGCGCTTCGGCGACATTAAAAAATTAAAAGTGGGAATAAAAGGCGGCTGGCGGGTATATTCCAGCGGCCCCGGGATTTATTTAAACCAGGTTATTTCAAACTTCCTCGGTATCCGCTCACTTTTTGAAGATATCGTTCTCGACCCCGTTATACCGCACTCGCTTGACGGTTTGACTTACGAACAGCGGCGCGATGGTAAGAAAGTTGTTTTTAAATATATCGCAGGCAAAAACACAAGCTCGCCGTATGCCGTGCATGTAAACGGCAAGCCCGTTTCCGGCATTCGCTATTCCGAAAACCCATACCGTCGAGGCGGCGTCCTGATTAACAAGAATGCCTTCAACGCCTTGCTGCGCCCCGGCCAGAATACCGTTGAAATATTTTTGTAATTCTGTGTCTCTTTAGCATTTTGAGGTCATTGCGAGCGAGAGCGAAGCAATCTCGACGTTGCTTCTGACGAAAAGCGAGATTGCCGCGCCCTTTGGGCTCGCAATGACGACGACAACTTCAAAACGCTAAAGAGACACAAATATTTTTGTAATTCGTGACGATCAATCACTATATTGAGTAAAATTACTCATAATGTTGAGTAAAAATAAAATACCGTTTTTGGGAATTGCACGGAGTAATTTGGAGGTTTTATTTTGAAATTCTTTTTTGAGTTGTTTCCCATTTTGCTTTTTTTTGCGGTGTTCAAGTTCAAGGGCATATATTATGCGACGGCCGCCGCCATTGCGGTAAGCGTTTTACAGATTGTCTTCACGCTTCTACGCCGGCGCAAGGTTGAACCGATGATGTGGATTGGCATCGCGGTGCTATCGGTGTTCGGAGGCTTTACGCTGCTTTTCCACAACGAATTATTTATAAAGTGGAAGCCTACCATATTATACTGGATATTCGCCTGCGTAATCGCCGGGGCGCGTATATTTTTTAATAAAAATGCAATACAGTTGATGCTTGCTTCCAAAATTACTTTGCCCGGGCGCATATGGGACGGCCTTGCGGCGGGCTGGGCGGCGTTTTTTGCGTTTCTGGGTGGGCTTAATTTATTGATCGCCTACCGTTTTTCCACGGCTGTCTGGGTGAATTTCAAGCTATTCGGCATAATGGGATGCATGCTTGTATTTGTCATAGCGCAGGGTATAATACTTGCGCCATACATGGATAAACAGGAGCAATAATGCCTACGATATACTGCCCGAGCTGTGAGAGCCAGATGCCGGATAATTCCAAATACTGCGGCCGCTGCGGTATGTTCTTAAACAGCAAATCCGAGAGGCTTGAACGCTTGTGTTCGGATTTCGCGTGGATGTGGAGGCGAAGCTGGGGCGGCTTCGTATCAGGGTTTGCGGGTTGGATTGTTGTTTTTATTATAAACCGCATGGTTAACCAGGATATGTCGCCGATGATGAACAACCTTTTCAGCGGCATGATATGCGGCGTGTTCCTCGGCACCGCGGGCGGCATACTGGAAGAATCCGGCTACAAGGCGTTCTACGGCGGCCTGCTCGGCACCATAGGCGGCGGACTGGGCGGGATTCTTAACATACCGATTACAGGCATTTTTCAGCAGTATGAAGGAATGTTCCCGCTGCCTATACTGGTAACATGGGCTATCGGCGGAGCTTTCATCGGCGCTACCAGCGGCGCTATTGAGAAAGATCGTAAGAAAATTATTGCCGGCGCGCTATTCGGCATGGTGGGCGGCGCGTTGGGCGGCTACCTGGGGTCAGTGTTTTACGGTTCGGTACAGTTTGAGTTCGCTCCCAAAGGCTGGTTTGCCAGCCGCATGGTTGAAGGGCTTTCCGGCGGGCTTGTGGGCGCAATATTATGGTTTTTTGTCGGATTTATCGAAAAATTCTATATTTTCCGTCGCCGCGAAGACCCGAAACTCGACATAAAGGTATGTGACTATTGCGGGACGAAAAATTCGTTGAGATCCTGGTATTGCGGTTCCTGCGGACGGGTGCTTCAGACCGCCGCACCCCGGCAGAAAGTTGTGGTAACGCCGTTCGGAGGCATAGAGCGGATAATAAATGCCCTGCGGTTCATGTCGTGGCTGTTCGGAGTTACCGGCGTTATTACAACCCCTACCATATTTATAATATTTTTAATGCAGGATGTGTTCCTTGCGTTCATAAGCGTGGTGTTTTCGATACTGATAACCTATTTAATGATAGTAGGTTTCAGGTTTTTAGCCGATATGCTTTCCTGCCTTATAAAATTATCCACTCCTGAGCGCGGTAAAACCGGTGCGGCTTGACAGGCTTCGCTTATTATGGGAAAATTGAATATGGGGGTGTCGTCGTAACCCGCCTTATTTTTTACCGTAACGGAGGAAACCATGAAAACTATTATCGAAGACCCTAAAATAAAGGAAGCGCTTGACCTTATAAATCAGACCTTCAAGGATAAGAAGGAAGAGATGCAGAAGGTAGTCTCGGACAAGTATGTTGATATGCGCGACGCCATAAGTAACGTTAAAAACGAAGCGACCGGCGCCGTTCAAAAAAACCCGTGGATGTTCCTGGGAGGCATAGCCCTGTCTTTTCTCCTGCTGGGATATTTCATGGGGCGTTCAAAGGAATAAAGAGGATATAAATGGCCGGCGGCAAGGATGCTAAAGAACTCTGGCAGCAGGATGTGCGACGCATAGCGCGCGGCATCCGCCGCCGCGTGGCGGAACACGTGCTTCTAAACGGGGGGGGATATTTGAGCCAGGCATGTTCGTCCGCCGAGATTTTTTCCGTTCTGTATGCGCGGGTAATGAATCTTGCGCCGGTTGAAAAACCTCTCGTTCCTGCGCCGTTCGGCGGTGTGCCTTCGGAAAAAAATCTTTCCTATCGCACCGGCGGATATTTCAACGGCGCGCCCTCTGCCGGCGCCGACCGGTTTTTTCTTTCACCTTCACAATATTCTCTTGTGTTATACGCGGCGCTGGTTGAGACGGGACGCATGGCGCCGGAAGGCCTGCTCCAGTTTAACGGGGACGGCAGTTCCGTGGAGATGATAGGCGCCGAGCATTCGCCGGGCATGGAGATAATGTCCGGCTCCCTTGGCCAGGGTATAAGCCAGGCCGCGGGAATTGCCATGGCGCGGAAGCGGCGCGGCGAGTCCGGCAGGGTATGGCTGTTTATGTCCGACGGGGAATTCCAGATAGGCCAGACATGGGAGGCGCTGCAGGCCATGGCATGGCACAATCTTGATAACATGGGCATATTTATTGATGCCAACGGCTACCAGTGCGACGGCAGCGTCGCTTCCGTCATGAACATCGAACCGCTTGACCGGCGCCTGGATGCGTTCGGGGCCGCGGTTGTTAAAGTAAACGGGCATGACGCAGATGCGCTTGCCGAAGCCGCCGCGCAAATCGGGGGCGGCAGGCCGCTTGCGGTTATCTGCGCCACCTGCCCCTGGCAGGGGCTTGAAATACTGAAGGAAAGAGATCCGCGCTTCCATTACGTTCGTTTTTCAAGCGAAGAGGAACGCCTCCGCTACAAACAAGCCATATCATCGGCTTTTCAATAGCCGTAAAGTATTCCGGCGAGGATACGAATTCTCTTCTCCCCGGCGACTTCCCCCTCATCCTGCCCTTCTCCCCGGCGGGGAGAAGGAATTTATATATTTCGCAATGTCAGTCAATAATTAACTGGAGCATTTTTTTCTGTGAAACTCCTCTCTAAAGTTCATGCCAAAAATCTGATGCGCTGGGCAAAGGACAAGCCGAATGTGCTGGCGCTTTCCGCCGACCTTACCAGTTCTACCGAGATTGACCTCTTCCGCGACGCCTATCCTGATCGTTTCATCTCTATGGGTATAGCCGAGCAGAATATGATGAGTTTTGCCGGCGGGCTTGCGCGCGAAGGGTTTTTTCCTTTCGTGCATACGTTCGCGGTGTTCATCTATCGCCGGGCTTACGACCAGATCGCCATGTCCGTCTCATATCCCAACCTGCCGGTTAGGATGTTCGGGTTTCTGCCCGGCATAACCACGCCCGGCGGCGCAACTCACCAGGCCATAGAGGACATTGCGGTTATGAGGGCATTGCCCAATATGACAATCCTGGAATGCGGCGATGCCACCGACGTTGAAACCGTGCTTGATGCCGCCCATTCTCTGCGCGGCCCGGTATACGTGCGGATGTTAAGAGGTGAAATCCCGCGGCTGTTTCCTCAAAATGAGCCGCTTGTCTTAAACACGGCGCGCCAGCTCAGTAACGGCGGCGATATAACCCTTTTCTCAAGCGGCATTTGCACAGAAGAAGCCATGCGCGCCACGCCTCTTTTGCGCGAAAAGGGTGTTTCTATAAAGCACCTGCACGTTTCTACGCTAAAGCCGTTTAATGACCCTTTGGTTACCGAGGCCATAGCCTCGGCGAAACATGGCGTAATTACCATGGAAAACCATTCTGTTATCGGCGGCCTTGGAACGTGCGTGGCCGAAGTGATGGCAGCCGGCGGAATGGGCAAAAAACTTGTTAAAATCGGCTTGCAGGATACGTACGTCCATGGCGCAAGCCGCGCTTACCTGATGAAGGAATACAACCTTGACGCCATGGCGCTTATCGCAGCGGTTGAGCGTATGCTGGACACGCGGTTTGGTCTTACGGGCGATGAAATCGCCGCATCGCCGGCCGTCCCGCGGCACAGCGACGCCAGGCCCGAGGCATTATAGTGACGAGTTCCAACGAACGATTTTACGTGCAATACCGGATTTTTGGCACAAAAAACGCCGCGTTGGCGCGCGCAAAACATATATGTTTCGAGCAGACCGTTGAATTTCCGCAGGAGCTTATCGGTGGCGGATACATCCGCAGCCATATCATCGGGCGGGTGGAATCGTTTGAAGCCGCCGATAAAAAAAGTTTCAGCGCTGTAATAAGTTATGCGGCCGACATTACAGGTTTTGAGCTTCCACAGCTTTTAAACGTTATATTCGGCAACATAAGCCTTTTACCGGCGATACGTGTCGAAGCCATTAATCTGTCTCCGTCCATTTTAAATATTTTTGACGGCCCCCGCTTCGGCATCCGGGGCTTGAGGCGGCTGCTTAATGTGTATGGCCGGCCGTTATTATGCACCGCGCTTAAACCACTGGGAAAATCAGCCGCCGAGCTTGCAGAACTGGCTTACCTGTGCGCCCGCGGCGGCATAGATATTATCAAGGACGACCATGGGCTTGCAAACCAGCGATATGCGTTTTTTAAAGAGCGCGTTGTACGTTGCAGCCGCGCCGTGGCAAAGGCTAACCGTGAAACCGGCCGCCGCGCGATATATTGCCCGCACATAAGCGCGCCGTCGGATGAAATCGCCGGGCGGGCGATGTTTGCAAAAAAACACGGCGCAGGCGGGCTGCTTGTATCGCCCGGGCTTTGCGGTATGAGCGCGATGCAAAAGGTTTCTGAAAACAATGCTCTTGCGCTGCCGGTTATCATGCACCCGGCATTTCTGGGGAGCTACGTGGTAAACCCCGCAAGCGGGATTTCGCACGGGGTTATGTTCGGCCAGATTGCCCGACTTTTGGGAGCCGATGCCACTATCTATCCCAATTATGGCGGCAGATTTTCGTTCAGCATGGATGAGTGTAAAAACATTGTCCGGGGTGCAAATGTAAAAATGGGAAAACTAAGGTCGATATTCCCATGCCCCGGCGGCGGCATGACGCTTGAGCGTATACCGGGGATGCAAAAGATGTACGGCAACGACGTAATATTCCTGGTAGGCGGCGGCCTTTTCGCGCCCGGCGCGTCAGTAGAAGAAAACTGCCGCTATTTCCTCAAATTGATAACAAAATTCCCCCTCACCCTACCCTCTCCCCATAGGGTAGAGGGTGCAAAGCGATCTTCTCTCCCCGTCGGGTAGAGGGTGCAAAGCGATCTTCTCTCTCCGCAGGGTAGAGGGTGCAAAAGGATCTCCTCTCCCCGTCGGGGAGAGGATTAAGGTGAGGGGGAGTTGATGCGTTTTTTCAGGCAAATGTGAACGGATAACCAACATGTTTAATTCTCCTGGTGGAATCCTGGGTTTTCTTGCGGGCGTGGGCCTGACCGTCGGCCTGTTGTTGTCTCCGCATCTTATTCCGGGCGGGTTCGGGTACAAGCAAGGTTTCCTGTTGACACCCGCCCAAACGGTATTGTTGCTGGGCGCCTATGGAGTCATCCTGTTCGCAACCCTTTTTGTTGCAGGCAAACTTTTTAAAGGCGCCAATACATGGAAAGAACCTAAAGTCATTGCCGGAACGGTTTTAATCGCGTTTATCGCCAACGCGCTATATGTGTCGCTTGTGGAGTTGTTTGCGCTAAAAAGCGGCATGCGCGCGCTTATCGCAGTGGCCGGCGTGCCGGTTATTTATGGCAACCTTTCAGCCGTCCTGGGAAAAACTTCCCTGAAAGACGCCATGCTTTCACTTTTGACCGGAGCGCTCGCCACCATGGGCGCCGGCTTCATAATCGTAGCATTGATATAAACCAAATAAAAGGGGGATATTATGACAGTAACAGGGCTTGAGGCATTTGACAGTACGGTGCAGAAAACAAACTTGTGGCTTAAGGATATAATGATTGAGCTGAATACAGACGACCGGCATCATGCCATGATCGCATTAAGGGCGGTGCTCCATACGGTGCGCGACCGCCTTATGTTATCCGAGGCCGTTGAACTCGGGGCGCAGTTGCCGCTTCTTGTTCGTGGGATTTACTTCGAAGGATGGCACCCGGCAAAGAAGCAGTTGAAGGAACGGCATAAAGATCAGTTTTTCGCGCATGTTACGCACTATTTCCGCAATGAGCCGGATGTTGACGCGGAAAAAGTGGTGCGCGCCGTATTCAAGGTGCTGGCGCACCGCATCTCCGAAGGAGAAATAGAAGACGTAAAGCACCTTCTGCCCGTAGAGTTGCGCGAATTATGGCCGGAACCCATTGTAGCCGCGGGTTAATAATTGATGTTACGCAATAAATACCAAAGTTACTGTCATTGCGAGCGAAGCGAAGCAATCTTGCTGTTTCGTATCAAAACGACGGGATTGCTTCGTCGCCAAGGCTTCTATTGACACGTTGCGTAACATCCGTATCAGAAAGGATAATGAATGCACGCGATAACGCTTGTGATAACCGCTCTGCTTGTGTTTGCTCTCGGTTACAGATTCTACGCAAAATTCATCATCACTAAAATTCTTGTGTCCGACGGCAACCGTCCAACGCCCGCGCATACGCTTAACGACGGCCACGATTACCACCCTACAAATAAATTCGTTCTTTTCGGGCATCATTTCGCGGCAATTTCCGGAGCGGGGCCGCTTGTGGGGCCGGTGCTCGCGGCACAGTTCGGATTCCTCCCGGGTTTCTTGTGGATACTTATCGGCGCGGTGCTGGCCGGCGCGGTGCACGACATGGTTATATTGTTTGCGTCTGTCAGGATGAACGGCGTTTCGCTTAGCAAAATAGCCCGCGCGCACGTCAGCACAGTTGCGGGTGTTGCATCCGGTTTTGCGGTGCTTTTCATTATTATCACGGCGTTGGCGGGGCTTGCCCTCGTCGTGGTAAATGCTCTAAATGAAAGCCCATGGGCTGCATTTACCATTGCCGTTACGGTGCCTGCCGCGCTGTTTGTCGGGTTGTACATGTATCGTATACGTCCCGGGAAAATAGTTGAGGCGTCGCTTATCGGCGTTGCCATAGTGCTGGCGGGTGTTATATTCGGCGAGCCTGTTTCGAAGAGCGCTTTCGGGCAGTATTTTATCGTCTCGAAGCCCGCGCTTTCGATACTGTTGCCGGTGTACGGTTTTATCGCTTCCGTGCTGCCTGTCTGGCTGTTGCTATGCCCGCGCGATTACCTGAGTTCTTACATGAAAATCGGAACGGTAGCGCTGCTCGCGGCCGGTATTTTTATAGTAAATCCCGTCCTGAAGATGCCGGCGGTTACTTCCTATATTCATGGCGGCGGCCCGATAATTCCCGGCTCGGTATGGCCTTTCGTCTGCATTACGATAGCCTGCGGCGCGATAAGCGGTTTCCACAGCCTTATAAGTTCCGGCACCACGCCTAAAATGATAGGCAGCGAAAGCGACATAAGAATGATAAGCTACGGTTCCATGCTTGTAGAGGCCGTAGTCTCCATACTCGCGCTTATAGCCGCAACGGTTATGGTGCCTGGTGATTATTTCGCGATCAACGTGCCGGCGGGCGTTTTTGAAAAACTCGGTTTTTCGACGGTACATCTTGCCGAAATGGAGGCGATGGTCGGCGAAACGCTTGCGGGCAGGGCCGGCGGCGCGGTATCGCTTGCCGCCGGTATGGCGACGATTCTTTCCGCGCTGCCCGGCATGAAAACACTGATGAGCTACTGGTATCATTTTGCCATCATGTTCGAGGCGCTTTTTATACTCACCACGGTTGATACCGGCACGCGCGTCGCGCGCTACATCGTCCAGGAGATGGCGCGGCCGTTACATCCAAAGTTTGGAAGCGGCAAATGGATGCCGGGGGTAATGGTAAGCGGCGCGCTAATCAGTTTCTCGTGGGGTTACCTGGTTTACAACGGAGATATTTCAAGTATCTGGCCGATGTTCGGCGTTGCAAACCAGTTGCTGGCCACCCTGGCGCTTTCCGTCGGCACTGTTTTTATTTTGAGAACCAGCGGCCGCTGGCAATACGGGCTTGTTACATTCATTCCGTCCGTGTTCATGTTTGTTACCACGGTAACCGCCGGCATAATGAACATAACCACCAACTACCTGCCGCGCAAAACCTTTCAGGGAAATCTAAACGCCGCGCTTTCCGTCATAATGGTAACCCTGGTAGCCATAATCTATTTTGAGTCGCTGAAAAAAATGTACCGCATGAGAGCTGAATTATCCGCAAAAAACGCCTGGCCAACCGAGCAAGCACCGGCATAGAATAGTAATTATTGACATTAGCCGATGGGCTTTGTTATACTCTATTGTGTATTTTTACAGGCTATATTCGGAGGTTTATGATGACGAAAAAATTTACAATTTTAATTGAAAAAGACGAGGACGGAATTCTCGTGGCAAAAGTAACTGATTTGCCCGGGTGTCATACGCAGGCAAAAACACTTAGAATTGGCAATATGACCAGACTCCATCCCATCCAGAGAATTATGAAGGTAATATTTTAATGAAAATCATGAAGTGTTTTTTGGTGTCAGCGCTTGTGGGCGTTATTATTGGCGGGTGCGCTACGGTGCCTATAACGGGGAGGCGGCAGCTTTCGTTTATTCCGCAGTCGCAGTTGACTGAATTGAGCAA
>Ga0208953_1001658_pt1 | contig 12042 bp, 10 predicted proteins | sample RifOxyB2_FD_184033 | JGI IMG/M metagenome (GOLD analysis project Ga0208953, IMG submission 184033) | Groundwater microbial communities from Rifle, Colorado - Rifle Oxygen_injection B2 (SPAdes) | ecosystem: Environmental > Aquatic > Deep subsurface > Groundwater | place: USA: Rifle, Colorado... | reverse complement strand
GTATCTTTTAGATGCTGATAGGACAAATAATTTTTATCCCCGTAAAAACAAGATATCGTTTCTATTTTCAAATTATAGTGTAAGTGATGATCAATATTTCTACTATCCTTCCATTACTTATGGTCACGGCCGCACAATCTATTGCAGGCATTGTGGATCGGATGATAGCTTCCTATTATCCGGAAGGGATGATAACCGCTTTGTCGCTTGCATCGGGTTTATTTGGATTTGTTGTTAATTTGTTGTTGATATCGATAACGAGTGTCTTGTTTCCGGATTTCTCGAAGGCCCATTTTTCCGGCGGCTCTATACAATTAATAGAAAAATATCTGTCCGGTCTAAAGGCCGCGCTTATCGTACTCTTACCCATCGTCATTTTCATTCTTTTTTTTCATGACGAGATCATTCGCGGGCTTTATTTTAGACGAAAATTTTCCTTGGGATCCGCAGAACAGGTGTCAGGGTTTCTGAAATTATATGCGCTTGCGATTATTCCTTGCGCGTTTTATATGATTCCTTCTTATGTGCTTCAGTCAATGCAGTGTAATACCCGGGTTGGTTTCTATGGGGCTATTAGCTTTATCTTTAATATTGTCGCCTCTATTATTTTATCCCGCTTGTGGGGACCTGCTGGAATTGTTTGGGGTACTATATTGACCATGACAATTTATTCTATTTTTATGTTGCGCACGGTTTCTCGCAAATTAGGCATGAGATTGGATCGTAGTTTTCTTTTTCTTAGTATCCAATTGTCGTTCTTATCGGTCTGTGCTGTGTTCCTGGTTTGTTTCATTCCATCGGAGAAGTTTCTATCCTTTTTTGGAGAAGATATGCGTCATTTTGTTTCGTTATGCATCCTGACAGGGAGTTATCTGTTTCTGGCGACTATCGGCCTTTTTTTATGGAAAGGAAAAGAACTCAAAAGGACGTTTCTTAAAGCAAGTTGAAAATGAAAGAAAATCGTACCATACTCCAGATTATTGCGACCTTAGCTCCCGCAGGTGCGGAACTGCTGTTGCTCAATATTTGCAAGGGGCTAATGGAGTATCGACCCGGAAAATATAAATTTAAAGTGTTGGCCCTGATAGAAAAGGGGATATTGGAAGAACGATTCAAATCAACCGACATTCCGGTTGAAATTATCCCAAGGCCTAAAGCGAATGGTTTCTCGCGGTGTTTTCAGGTAATGCGGGTTATACGGCAATTTTCTCCGGACATTGTTCACACGCATTTGCTGCCATCCGATAAATTTGGATTGTCGGCAGCTCTGTTCTGCGGAATCAAGAATCGAATCTCAACCATTCATAATTGTGAGCCGGATCGCAGCTTAAAAGACACGCTCTGGGATGAGGTTATTGCGCGGATGGCCACTCGTTTTATCTCTGTATCGCAGAGCGCGAAGTCTTTGTGGGTCAGCAGGCATTTCCCAGAATCCCGAATTCATGTAATTCCGAATGCGCCCGCTTTTCAAGCAGCAAAAAATGTCAGATCTAAAGACCATCCGGGAAAAGGACATATATTGAAATTGGTCAATGTCGCAAGAATTAATCCTCAAAAGGGGCAGCTTTTTCTGGTCCGGGCGATGAAATATCTTTTAGACTCAGGATTTCAGGTGACCCTTGACATATATGGCATCGGGGAAGAGAAAGACGTCGTGATGATAAAGAACGAGATTGAATTATTGCATCTATCCTCATCTGTATATCTTAAAGGCCGAACGGATACTTTAGCTGATTTGTTGCCCGACTACGATATAATGGTGTCTTCGTCTTTATATGAGGGCATGCCCTTAGCCTGCATTGAAGGTATGGGAGCAGGGCTTCCCATTGTCTGTACGGATATCAGGCCTCACCGGGAGATTTTCGGATATTGCCCGGACGATATCTTTGCACAAGCTTCAGACCCAATCTCACTTTCAAATGCAATTTCCAGAGTGGCGACAGATCAATCGCTTTATAATCGTTTGTCAAGGGCTAACTTTGAGAATGCCCGTCTTTTTTCAAAGGAATCGATGATTCAACGGTATGATCAGTTTTATGACAGTTTGATCGATCCTTGTGTTCAGTGAATTGACATGTAAAAAAAGTGTTGATACAAGCCCCAATTTTGTATATTCTTATACTGTAATCTTAGCAATATCAACAATATGAGGATACATGGAGCCATCACCTTTCTCTTCTGTTTCGATAGGTAGTTATGTTACATATCTTGCAGAACACAAAAAGCTTATTCTCAAGAATTTTGTTGTCACATTGGTTTTGACAACCATTGTTGTTTTTTTACTTCCAAAACAGTATAAATCCTCTTTTTCCTTCTTGCCCCCAATACAAAGCAGCGGCTATAGCGCATTGCTTGACAATATGAAGATTGGGGAGTTTGGAGGCGGTAATCAGCCAAGTAGTGCACAGGTTATTTATATGCTCAATAGCCGTACACTGAGAGTGAAGCTGGTTGAAAAGTTTGACCTAATCAAACGTTATCGTTTAACTCGCAGTCGCAACAAGACCGAGGATGCTTTGAAAAAATTAGACAAGCGTATAAAGATTGAAGATGAAATTACCGGTGGATTTGCAACGGAGGATATTGTCGGTGTCTCTGTTGCGGTCGTTGATGATTCCCCGGATACGGCTTATTTGATGGCGAAGTGCCTGAACGAAGAGCTTGAGAAACTTTTTGTTGAAGTCTATTCTCGGAAAGCAGAAGTGGACAAAGATTTTTATGAGAAGCGAATTGGTGAGACCGAGAAGAGGTTGAAAGAGGCTCAGAATGCGTTGGAATTGTTCCAGAGCACGAACAAGGTTTTCAGCCCCGACGCACAGTTTGGTTATATGGTGAAACTGCATTCGGATTTGGAGTTGCAGATTGAACAGAAAAAGATTGAGCTAAACCTTATCAAACAAAATCTTGACGGTTCTTCTTCAACGGTGACCCGTTTGGTTACGGAGATTGGAAGTCTTGAAAGAGAACTTGAGAGAATTAGGACATTGTCAAAGAAGGAGATCATTCCATCACTGAGTACTGCACCGCAATTGTTTTATCGATATCTAAATCTTCAAAGAGATCTTGAATTGCAGGAAAAAAGCTATCTTGTTTTGTTTCAGCAATATAAACAGGCGGAATTGCAGAGCAAGAAGGATCTTCCTATTCTATTGATTATTGATCATCCCGTAAGACCGGAATACAAATTTCGCCCGAAACGTATATTGGTCATTCTGTCGATTATGCTGGTTGAGACGACATTTTTTCTGCTGTTACTTGCTTTTTTCAAGTATAAGGCGGAAAATCTGGACAGGAATGAGCATTATCGTGCCTTTATCGATGCCCTTCGGAAATAGGTTCTCCATTATTCTTGGCGTCACGGCTGTTGCTGTGATCTTGTGTGCGATCTCATTTGATATTATTCCGTTGATTCTTTTGCCGTTTATGGTGCTTTTGGTTCCTGTATTGATTTTTATGCCTCGCTGGCTGCTTATTTTATTTGTTTTATCATTCCCGTTTGGAATACCTTCTATTTCGATGTCCTTTAATATGGTTCTATTTCCTGCTGACGTTGTTTTAATGATGCTTGTTATTGCATTATTCACCGCTAAGCGAGAGCCTTTGGAGTTGCCTGATAACCGATTAGTAAAGCTTACTTATTTGCTATTTACCGTATTTGTTTTGTCGTTGATTGTGAATATTCCGATCTTATCATTTAAAGGTCTTTTACATGGAGCGTGGTATCTCTTTATGTTCTGCAAATTGGTTTTTATTTATTGGCTTGGAGTTTATGTCGGGCGGAATCCAAGAGAAAAACGGTATCTTCAGAACCTGTTCTTAATCGTATCGACTATTCCGGTCTTCGTCGAGATTGTGCAGGTGTTTATTATAAAAGATCCGTTATCAATAAAATGGGGGGCCTTAGGGACAAATGGCCAGCATCATTCGGGAATGGGGGTTTTCCTTTGCTTGCCTTTGTTTATGGCGTTTGGCAGAATTCTTGAGGAAAAGAGATTGTTCTCAAAATATACGTTGTTATTGCTTTTTTATGTATTGGGTATTCTTTTGTCGCAATCGAGATCAATGTTGCTTGGTATTATCGCTATCGTTCCATTGGTGATTTATTTGAACTGGCGGAAGTTTGGTTTCAAGAATATTGTTGTTTTCCTGACTATTATTATCTTTTTTGCGGTTGTTTCCGGACAAGCCGAAAAAGTTATGTCCCGTACATTGACGACCAAGGGGAAAGAGATAGATTATTCAAGCCTCTCTCGTTTAGTAATATGGAAAAGCGCATTTTTGACTTTCAGAGACTTTGAATGGCCTCAAAAACTATTCGGTTGTGGGATTGGAAATATTACGGAAACGATTCGGCTTATTTTTCCGATTGATAATGGGTCAAGACATCCTTCCGGTGGACATAACAATTACATTCATGTACTTATTGAGGCGGGGATGGTTGGTTTGGCCGTTTTTCTGGCATTTTTAAGTCGTATCGTTCTTATTTTATGGAAATCTGTAAAACAAAACAACGAGGTGATGGCATTCTTCCTATTGACTTTGGTTATGCTTTTGGGAGCGATAGTTCAAGAATTCTTTTGGATGGCCAGTTGGCATGCTTATTCGTTTGGTGCGTTCTTGTTCTTTTTAGGGCTTCTCCCGATATCTACAGGCAATCGTAAAGCTTCTTGAAAAAGTCGGTTGATTTTAATCGGTAGCCCCCATGCTTTGTATTTGTAGAACGACTGCAAACTTATTCAACCTTGTTATGGGTATTGTGTAAAACGGTGTTATATGCATTTATTGATTTTGCAAGAAATGTTTCTTTATTAAAGGTTTTGATCTTTTCCCTTCCCTTCCGGATGTATTCATTTCGTCTTTTGTTGATCAAGCATGATGACATAATTAATTCTGCTACTTCTCCGGAATCTGTTTGAGCATTATACCATATCGCTGCATCACCCAGTAATTCTGGTAATGAAGATGACATTGGACAGGCAACGGGTATGCCCGCAGCCATTGCCTCCAGCGGAGCGAAGCCGAAACCTTCCATCTTTGCGGCGTATATATGGCATATTGCATCAGAGAGTAATAGCTGGAGTTCATGATCGGAAAGGAAGCCCGTAACAACAATATCCTTGTTAAAGATAGAATTCTTAATAAATGGTCGAACATTGATTTCAAAATCAGTGTTCTGTGGTCCCATTAGACATAATTGATAACGTGTTTGTGAACGCATTCGTATTTGATTAAAGATGTCTATAACTCGGGAGACGTTTTTGTAGCTTCGAAAACCGCCGTGGTAAATAAAATATTGTGTGTCGATACTAAATCTGGCTTTTAATTGATATAGCGCGTCTTTCGACTCCTTTTGCGGATCAAGAAAACTTGATGGAAGAAAATGATGAATAGCCGATATTTTAGTGGGGGGTATCTTATAGCGATTGATAAGGAGTTGACGTGAAAAATTGGATACAGTTATTATGTGATCCGCATTTCGAATATTATAAGGCAATTGAATTTTCCATTTTAATCTACTTAACGGACGATACGATTCGGGAAAATATTCAATTATCAAATCATGCAATGTGACCATATATTTTGTGTGCCCTACTTTGAAAATTGGTAGCCCTGTATTACACGGTGCATGATATATGTCAGGCTTCAATTTATGCAAGATGTAGAGCAAATAACTATTTTCATGGAAAATGGCCAGACTTGAGATAGGTGGGGGCATGTGAACGCGGTTAATGGATGCCCAATCCAGTTCTTTCGGTAGAATATACTTAGCGTTGTTAAAGAGTAAGTAAACTTTATATTGATTTCTTACTGTATCAATGAGGTTGATGGTATAGCGAGAAATACCTTCCTTAAAGCGCTCTAAATGACGACAATCAAAAAGGATACTATTCATTATATTAATCCTTGTGAAGCTTATAAACTAAAAAATCAATTTATTACTGTAAGAAATTCAAGCTGCCCATAATTTGTGAATGAATTATGGAGTGGATGTTTGCGGCGCATACGAATCTGTGCTATAGATAAGCTTGCGACAGATGCTTGAAGACACTATTTTCTTAGAGAGGCAAAAGAAAGGTTATGATTTCAAAAAGAACGTTGAAAATTGCAGTTAATGTAGTGGGGGTTAAAGAATCCTTTGCTGGAATTGGCAATTGCGCCCTGCATTTATTTAACGAATTAGCTCAATTGACGCCCGATGTTCAATATTACGTCTATCTATCTGGAGGAATGCAGCGGCATTATCAATATTCAGCACCAAATATAAAGACAATCCCAATAACAATCCCTTTTAATTCTACTTTGCTTAGGATTGTTTGGGATCAGTTAATGTTTCCTTTTTCTTTGCGAAAGTACAACCTATTATTTTCTATAATAAATGTGGCCTGTTTATTTTCAATCATCCCACAAATAACATTCATTTATGATTTGGCAGAGAAGCATATGCCAGAGCGTTTTTCTTTCTTGAAAAGAGTATATTTGGAATATACTCATGCTATCACATTAAGGAAATCAAGGGCGGTTCTAACAATATCAGATTCGACAAAAGCAGATTTATTATCTCTTTTTCCAAAGATAATATCAAAAGTGACAGTCATTCCTTTAGGCTATAAGAAACTTAATACCGTCAGAAAACAAGAAGTGGAAATTCTGCAAAAACATCAAATTAAAGCATACTTCTTTTGTGTTGCTACTTTTGAGCCTGGTAAAAACCACATAAGATTGCTCGAGGCATTCAAGAGATTTGTTGCTATGAACAACAAGGCCGACTTTAGTCTTATTTTAGCAGGTGGGAAGGGATGGTATTTTGAGGAAGTAATGCAACGAGTCAGAGAATTGGAGCTTGAACAACAAGTTGTATATACGGGTTTTGTTACCAATGAAGAACTGGGATATTTGATGGAACACTGTACTGGTTTTGTCTTTCCCAGTCTCTATGAGGGTTTTGGCCTTCCCGTGCTTGAAGCGATGCAATTTTATGTGCCGATTCTGACTTCAAATACAAGTTCGTTGCCCGAAGTTGGGGGGGCTGGTGTTGTTTATTGTGATCCAAGAAGCGCAGATAGTATTTATGACGGATTGTTGGAATTATTGCGGGTTGATAGGCGGAGTTTGCAATTGCCTTATGATGAACAAATGAGGAAATATACTTGGCAGAATGGCGCTAGAGCAGTGTTATCGATCTTAAAATCCGCCTTAAATGAGAATTGTTTCAAATCCATTTAAAATCCGGTTCTTCCAGCCCACCATGTTCTTTGCAAAAGCAAAGGATGAGCTTTCTTCAAAACAATCCACCCCTTGTTTATCTGATTTATAAACTGAATCACGAATTCTACTGTATTGGCAAGATGGTGCTTGTAAAATCGCCATGAATGAATTGAATTCGATTTTGTTTGTCGGAATAATGTTGGTTTAAGAAACTAATAAGTTCTTCACTGTGATCCAGCCCTACGATTTTTGCTTTAGGATGGTCTTTCGCGCATCGAAATAAGAATGCCCCTAGACCGCATCCTACTTCCAGTACGGTTGCTGGATTTTCTGGAAAGTATTTTTTTACTGCTTGATAGGCATAGAATACGGGTATGGGGCCGACAAAAGGATGTTTCAAAATAATGTTCCTTGAAAATTACGGCGGCTGCAAAAATGGAATTTACTTGCAAGAAAAATAATAAAAGCGGTTAATTTAATTCAATAGCAATGGATAAAATGCGGAATCGTTCCCCAGGGAATAAACAGACATATTGCCAAAAGGCACACATTAAGGTATATTTGTGTATAGATGAAGCGTTTAGCCTGGAATCCCGAAAAGAACAAGAAACTGATTCTAGAACGGGGTTTGTGTTTTGAAGATATTGCTTACTTTATTGAAAATGGGCAGGTTTTAAATATTGAAGAAAATCCGAATAAAGAAAAATACCATGGGCAATGCATGTACATCATCGAAATTGATGGATATGCTTATCTTGTTCCATTCGTCGAAAACGAAGAGGAAATATTTTTGAAAACGATTATTCCAAGTAGAAAAGCGACCAGGAAATATCTGGCAGGAGGGGCAAAATGATCAAGTTAGATAAGGATGAACAGGACATTCTTGATTCTTATGAAAAGGACGAATGGCGCCCTATTCCCGCTTTTGAAAAAACTTTGAAAAGACATATGGAATACGCTAAAGCCTCCCTGCACAAAAACAAAAGAGTGAATATCCGCATTTCCAGCATGGATATGGAGCTGCTGAAGCGAAGGTCGGCAGAAGAGGGCATTCCCTGCCAGACATTGATGGCCAGCGTGCTTCATAAATTTGTGTCAGGCAGATTAAGGGAGTTGGCGGTCTAAAGATTTCATTTCTGCAAGAGGCACAACCTCTACCCGGTCGTGTATTTGGTAGCGTTTGGTTCCCGGATAAATCACAAAAATCCTGTCCAACCCCAGCTCCTCCAAGGCAATGCGCATGGAAGGGGTTATGGCAGGGGCATCGGCCCGCTTGCACTCCACCCCGATCATGCGACCATGCTTGAGTAGAAGCAGGTCGATTTCCGCACCGGCGTGAGTGGCCCAAAAATAAGCCTCATCGGGTTCTGTGATCTGTAGAATCTGTTCAATGACATATCCTTCCCAGGAGCTGCCGCATTTGGGGTGGTGAAAGAGGTCTTTTTGAGTCTGAATACCCATCATCTGGTGAAGAATACCGCTGTCCTGGAAATAGATTTTTGGCGCTTTTACCTGCCGTTTGTTCAGGTTGGCATGCCAGGGTAGCAGCTGGCGGACTAAAAACAGATCGGAAAGGATATCCAGATGTCGGCGGACGGTAGTTTCGCTGATGCCAAGGGAGCGGGCAGGTTCCGCGCTGTTCCAGATTTGCCCGTGATAGTGGGCCAGGATGTGCCAGAAGCGGAGCAGCGTGGTTGAGGGGAGTTTAAGGCCGAGTTGGGAGAGGTCATGTTGGAGATAGGTTTGCACAAAAGCCTTGCGCCATATCAGGCTGTCATGGTCGTTCTTGGCAAGAAAAGAGAGGGGGAAGCCACCGCGGAGCCAAAGGCGGGCAGTGGCAGCGGGCGTCACTTCGGACAAGTGGAAGCCGGTCATTTCAATGTGTTCAATTCGTCCGGACAGAGATTCTGAGGAGCATTGCAGCATATCCGGTGAGGCGCTTCCCAGAATCAGAAAGCGGGCCGAAAGGGGTTTGCGGTCTGCCAGGACGCGTAATATGGGAAAGAGGTCGGGTTTGCGCTGAATTTCATCGATGACGATAAGTCCTGTCAGTTCGCGCAGAGCGGTCATGGGTTCATTGAGGCGAGAGTTGCTTTCAGGATCTTCCAGGTCAAAGTAGTTTTGGGAATCGGGTTTCAGAAACTGTTGCGCCAGTGTGGTCTTGCCGCATTGGCGTGGACCCAGCAGAGAGACGATGCGGCTGCGCCGCAGTGCGGAGCGGATGCGGGATAAGAGGTGAGACCGATTTATCATGGCGAGAATATACTATATTGAAAATCGAACAAGAAAAGCAGGAATTTCAAGGTGCTGTAGGGCGCCACCAAAGAGTTAAATCTCATTAACAGGCACCGCAAAGACATCTTTTACGATAAGCGCACTTTTCTCCACAAGACACGGTTGTTTTCCGCAATACCAATTACTTTTCATCAGTTCGGCATAAACATAGGTTTCCAGCAGAAGAAGGCGCACCCTATCCACCCGTTCCTGTAACCGGTGGCGCGTTTTACAAGAGCCCTTGACACCCTAAACCATAATTAATTATGATTAGTTTATGTCCAAACTGACATTAATTAAGGATGGTTATGGATTCTCTGCTTAGGGCGTTGATACGCGATTTTCAACAAAATCTGCCGAATCCGGGGACGCCAAGAAGGGTGGAATATGAGATAGTGCCCAAAAAAGCCTTTGTCTGCATCGGTGTGCGCAGAGGCGGGAAATCCACTTTGTTATACCAGATAGCCCATGAACTGATAAAGAAAGGTACTTCGCCGGAAAATCTGCTGTATGTCAACTTCATGGATGATCGCCTTGCGGGACTTAGGGAAACCGGGTTACAACCGGTTTTAGAGGCTTATTTCTCAATGTATCCTGAAAAGAAAGAGACCGAGACCATTCACTGTTTTTTTGATGAAATACAGGAGATAACCGGCTGGGAGCTTTTTATATCGCGGATGCTCAGAACTGAAAATGGCCAGATTTACCTGACAGGCTCTTCTTCGCGGATGTTGTCCAGGGAAATCGCCACGGAAATGCGAGGGCGTTCGCTGGCGTGGGAACTATTCCCTTTTTCATTTGACGAATATCTCGATTATGCCGGATTGCCCAAAAAGGCCGGAACATCCAGGGAGAACCTTCTGATACGGAAAGCTTTCTCTGCCTGGTGGGAAAGGGGTGGGTTTCCGGAAACGCTGGCCGTTAATGAGAAAGTTCGCACTAAAATACACCAGGAATACATACAGACCATCCTGTTGCGGGATGTGGTGGAACGGAATGATTCCGCTCATCCTCGGGCGGTCATGGATTTGACCCGCCGACTCCTTTCCGCGAATGGTTCATTGTATTCCGGAAACCGCCTTTATGACTATCTGATTTCCTGTGGACATAAAATCAGCAAATCGTTTATCGGGGATGTCCTGCAATGGGTGGAGGATGCATTTTTTCTTTTTACGGTCAAGCTCTATGCTCGTTCCATTGCCCGTCAGAACACCAATCCCAAGAAGATATACTGCGTGGATCACGCCCTTCCGGATGCCATCCATGCTGTAAAGGGAGAGGATGGCGGCCATCGGCTCGAAAACCTGGTTTTCAACCAATTGCAGCGTCAGGGTTATACAATTCATTATTACAAGACCCGGAAGGAACGGGAAATCGACTTTATTGTGCAGAAGCCGGGAGGAGTCACTCAACTTATTCAGGTATGTTTGACGCTGAAAAATCCGGAAACACGGGAAAGGAAAGTTGAGGCGCTTTTAGAAGGTTTCAAGGAGATGAAGCTGGCCAGAGGGGTTATTGTCACCATGGATGAGGAGGAGATGATTCGGCAGCAAAATAACCGCATTGATGTCATTCCTGCGTGGCGATGGTTATTGAATCCGGTTCCGAAGAAGCTTTTTGCAAACTTTGTCCGAAGAACAGTTAAATGTCGTTCACGGGAATTGCAAAGACATCTTTTGCAATGAGTGAATGTTTTTCAACAAAACATACCACAGCACCCGGACCCCGTTTGAGATTCATTCTGTCAATAGTCGGAAAGGTCTTAATCCAATCAGCGGATATCGATGCTCCGCGTTTGACTTCAATGGGATGAAGCAATCCGTTTGTTTCAATCAGAAAATCGATTTCACGGCCATCCTTGTCCCGATAATAGTAAAGGGTCGGTTGTTTGCCAAGATACCAATAGCTTTTCATCAGTTCGGCATAAACATAGGTTTCCAGCAAAGCGCCGGCCATGGCGCCATTCTGAAGGCTTACCGAAGTCGGCCATCCGGCCAGATAAGCGCATAATCCTGTATCAATAAAATACAGCTTTGCGGCCTTGACGAGTCGTTTGGTGACATTAGTATGATAAGGTTCTAACAGAGCGATTTGGCTGCTGGCTACCAGAATGGAAAGCCACTGTTTGGCAGTGGGGACGCTGATATCCACATCTCTAGCCAATTCCGACAGGTTAAGCAATTGTCCCGTACGGGCAGCGCAGGCTTTGAGAAATTGGGTGAAATCGGTGATGCTGCCGACCTGGGTCAGGTCTCGTACATCCCGTTGAAGATAAGTGGCCAGATAGGAGTTATAAAAAAGGTCTCTCTCTTTAGCGGGTTTTGTCAGCAAGGCGGGCATGGAACCTCTCCAGATATCGGCATAAACACCCTGCAAAGTGGTCTTTTGAGATGAGGGCGTTTTTTGGGATTGTTTTTGGCTGCCCGGTAGGAAGGGTTTTGTCTCCTTCGTGCGCTTATGCCGTTCCCGATTGGAAAAACCGTGGAGTTGGAGCAGCGCAACACGGCCGGCCATGCTTTCCGTAACCCCTTTCATTAGCTGGAACTGCTGGGAGCCCGAAAG
>Ga0208953_1001653_pt1 | contig 12059 bp, 13 predicted proteins | sample RifOxyB2_FD_184033 | JGI IMG/M metagenome (GOLD analysis project Ga0208953, IMG submission 184033) | Groundwater microbial communities from Rifle, Colorado - Rifle Oxygen_injection B2 (SPAdes) | ecosystem: Environmental > Aquatic > Deep subsurface > Groundwater | place: USA: Rifle, Colorado... | reverse complement strand
AAGATCGAGGCGATGCCACGCATCACGCTGGATGGAAAGGTCCAGGTGCAGGACCTGGGCGAGTGAGGGCAGGGGTCGTGTGCTCGGGCACTGCAGTGGGCCGTGATTCACCCGCCCTGCCGGAGCGCAGTCTGTACGGGATTCCCGCCGTATGAGCTGACATTTGTGCAATTTTTGATAAAGTATATATAAGTAAGTTAACAATTATTGCTCAGAATGTATGTCATGAAGAAGAACGAGCTCAACATGTTCAGAGCAATATGCAACGGCCACATGTCGATGGCAGACCTCAAGGGTGCCACGGGCGTGTCGAGCATCTCGGCGTATAGGATAGCTCAATCACTCGCATCGAAGAGGCTCATTGTCGTTCGGAGGGATGGCAAGAGGTCAGTGATATCTCCGAGCTCGCACGGCCACTCCAAGGCTTTGGCTGCGTACCTGGAAGGGAACCGACGCCCCGTCGAGCCTCTCGTCGGCTCGAGGCTGCTGGTCATGCTCTCGGTCTCGAACTATCCGAAGGACCTGGGCAGGATCGCGAAGGAGGTACGATTGTCCAGCGAGTCGGTGCGAAGGCTCGCGTGGGTCCTCAAGGGCTACGGCGCCGTCAACCAGGAACGACAAATGGTGTCCATTCCTGAATCAGACGTGTCACTCGTCCGTTTCCTCAAGGATTTCTCGAAGGGCGCGTGCTCCGCATTCCTCGAAGACATGACATCGACGGGTTCGGTGCTCTGGAGCGAGGGTCTCGAGTTCATATTCGCGGCGCGTGGATTGGACAATGCGCCTTACGCCCGTGAGACTGGGATCACCGCCATGTCCCGCCGGGGTCTCGAGTTCATGTCTGACACCAGATACTACCATTATGCCTACTGGCGACCCAGGTTGAGACCGGAGGACATCGCGCTGCACAACATCCTCGTCGACCCGTACAGTGCGAGGAGCATGGCGTACAGCCTTCTCTTCCTGATGAAGGAGGGTTACGACCAGCGCTATCTTCTGAAACAGGGCGCCGCGGTCGGTATTGGCGAACTCGCCAGACAGATGATGGTGTACCTGGATGGCGAGGCGGTCGCAGGCGCGCACTTCCCCGACAGGGCGGATCTGGATCAGCTGCGCGCCCAGTACGGGGTGGATTGATTGGACCCGATGCAGATAGGTCGAGATGAGGTCATATCGCTCCTGAAGCGGGCAGGCGACACTTGTTCCATGCGCGTCATTGCCTATCTGATTGGCGGAGGCGCCATGGCCCTGAGGGGCGAGAAGGACGCGACAAAGGACATCGACCTGGTGCTGGATTCGGAGAAGGATGCCGAGGCGCTCAGGAGAGCCTTCGAGGCGCAGGGGTTCATGGTCAACTCCCGGCATCCAGCCGAATGCCATGCGATGGTAGACGCGGAGATACTGTCGAGGCCGACCGGGCTGCGCGTCGACATCTTCGTCGGCAGGATTTGTGACCGACTCCGCTTCTCCGAGGGGATGAGGGCGAGGTCGACCCTCGTTGGCGAGTTCGGGAATATCGTTCTGTACATGTGCTCCAGGGAGGATATCTTCATATTGAAGAGCGTCACCGAGCGGACCAGGGACCTGGATGACATGATCTCTCTGTTCAGGAGGGGACTCGACAAGGACTCGATCCTTGAGGAGTGTGAACTCCAGAGCGCTCATGTGGGCCTGAGGCAGAGCCAGATTTGGGAAGCGTTCCTGTTCGTGAAGGTCGAGGAGATGGAGAGGCGGCATGGGGTCAACGTCCCCTGGAAGAGGTCTCTCAAGGCGAAGGCGGAGATGAAGGTGGGCTCCCAGAACATCCTGGTGTATATGGAGAAGGGCGCTCGCTCGGTCACAGAACTCTCGCACGAATTGAAGGAGAGCCAGGAGTTCGTGAGGAAGTGCCTGCATTATCTGGAGGAAGCCGGCGAAATCGTGGCCGACCGAGGTTCAAGGCCCTATAGATTCACAATTTCAACAGGATCCGCCAGTGCGGCGACCAATCTGTGACCCTGGCACCAGGATTGGAGAATGTGATTGCTTGTCTGGGAGTATCTGAGTCCGTGAATGATTGCTTTTCAGTGCTCGGGCCCCATCTTGGAATGACATTCTGATGAGACCGTCTTCGGATGCCGGCTGTCGGAAAACGCCCCCCTTAATATCGTATTTACGCCAACCTTAAATACGAACGTATGGATGCCTCGGCCCAGAGGCATTCGGACTCAACCGAATACGCCCCCTCGTCCGGTTCATCGGGAGGGGGCGGGAAAGGGTGTTTAGGATGTATGAGGTAGTCAAGGCGGAGAAGCTCACACCGGACGTGACGAGGCTCGAGCTCAAGGCCCCGCACATCGCCAAGAAGGCGAAGGCGGGACAGTTCGTCATGCTCACGGTGGACGAGCACGGCGAGAGGATTCCGCTCACCATGGCGGACTTCTCAGCGGAGAAGGGGACTGTCACGATCGCTGCCCTGGAGATAGGCAAGACGACCAAGAAGCTCGGGACGCTCAAAGCGGGCGACAAGATGTTCAGCCTGGTGGGTCCGTTGGGCCTGCCGACAGAGTCGCACAAGTACGGCACGGTCTGCTGCATAGGCGGCGGCATCGGCCTGGCGCTCATGTACCCGGTCGTCAGGGCGCTCAAGGAGGCCGGCAACAAGACCATATCCATCATCGGCGCGAAGAACGAGAAGCTCCTGATCTACGAGAAGGAGATCCAGAGCGTCAGCGACGAGTTCTACGTGTGCACCGATGACGGCTCCAAGGGACACCACGGCTTCGTGAGCGACATACTCAAGAAGCTCATAGCCGACAAGAGGGACGTCAAGATGGTGTACGCGGTCGGCCCGATCATCATGATGAAGGTAATATCGAACATCACACAGCCACACGGCATTCACACTGTCGTGAGCCTGAACCCCATAATGGTCGACGGCACCGGGATGTGTGGCTCGTGCAGGGTCATCATAGGCGGCGAGACCAAGTTCGGCTGCGTCGACGGGCCCGAGTTCGACGGCCACAAGGTCGACTTCGACAACCTCATCGCGAGGAACAGGAGATACATGGCCGAGGAGCAGATCTCGCTCAAGAAGTTCCAGGAGGGGAAGTAGATGGCTGAGGAGCAGAAGAAGGCCCCGAAGAAGATCGTGCCGAAGAAGTACCCGATGCCCGAGCAGGACCCGAAGGTGCGTGTGCACAACTTCAACGAGGTCCCCATGGGGCAGGACGGCCAGACGGCCATACTTGAGGCCCAGAGGTGCCTCCAGTGCAAGCCATCCCCTAACAGGAAGCTGTGCATGGACGGATGCCCCGTCGAGATCAACATCCCCGGGTTCATCAAGCATGTCCAGGAGGGCGACTTCGCGGGCGCCATCAAGGTCATCAGGGAGAAACAGAACCTGCCCGCCGTGTGCGGCAGGGTCTGTCCGTACGAGAACCAGTGCGAGGGCAACTGCGTCGTGGGCAAGAAGAACGAACCCGTCGGCATCGGCAGGCTCGAGCGGTTCCTCGCGGATTGGGAGCGCAGGGAGCAGAAGCACGGGAAGATAGACATGCCCCCGCAGACCGGCAAGAAGGTCGCGGTCGTGGGTGCTGGCCCCGCGGGCCTCACGGTCGCGGGCGACCTGGCCAAGCTGGGCCACAAGGTCACCGTGTACGAGGCGCTCCAGTACTGCGGCGGAGTGCTCGTGTACGGCATCCCCGAGTTCAGGCTGCCGAAGGAGATCGTCCAGGCCGAGGTCGATTACATCCGCAGGAGCGGCGTCGATATCATGACAGACCGCGTCGTCGGCAAGGCCGAGACCGTCGACGACCTGCTCAAGGAGTACGATGCCGTGTTCGTCGGCACGGGCGCTGGCCTGCCGAACTGGACCAACCTGCCGGGCGAGAACCTGAACGGCATCATGTCAGCGAACGAGTTCCTCACCAGGACCAACCTGATGAAGGCGTTCAAGTTCCCGGAGTACGACACACCCATACGCGTGGGCGAGACGGTCGTGACCCTCGGCGGCGGCAACGTCGCCATGGACTGCGCCAGGACCTCGCTCAGGCTGGGCGCGAAGAAGTCGGTCATCCTCTACAGGCGTTCGGACGCCGAGCTCCCCGCGAGGCGCGAGGAGGTCCATCACGCCAAGGAGGAGGGCGTCCACTTCGAGTTGCTCGCGGCCCCCGTGAAGTTCATCGGGGACGACTGCGGCAACGTGAAGCAGGTCGAGGCCATCAGGATGCAGCTGGGAGAGCCAGATGCGTCCGGCAGGAGGAGGCCGATCAAGATCCCCGGCTCCGAGTTCAGGATCGACTGCCAGAACGTGCTCATAGCCATCGGGCAGAGCCCCAACCCCCTGGTCCCCATGACCACGGCGAACCTCAAGACGACCAAGGAGGGCACGATCGCAGTGGACGAGACCGGCAGGACATCGAAGAAGGGCGTGTTCGCAGGAGGCGACATCGCGTCCGGCGCGGCCACGGTCATCCTAGCGATGGGCGACGGCAAGCGCGCGGCGAAGGCGATGCACAGGTACATGACGGAGGACCCGTCTTGGCCCGCGCCCGAGGTCTTCGAGAAGCTCTCGTGCGAGAAGTGAACATCGTCGTTCGGCTCCGAAACCCTTTGAGCAACCCTTTATCCTTCTTTGTATCGTAAAAGTGCGGTCGGATGCAACTACTTCGCTGGAATTGCGAATAAAAGGAATATCCTTCGAGGCTCATCTCTGCTTCAGGGGCAGGGTGAAGTGGAACGTGCTCCCGGCCCCCTCCCTGCTCTCGAACCACATGTCGCCGCCGTGCTTCCTCACGATCTCGCGGCTCACGTACAGGCCTATGCCCACGCGCCCGTCCTCGCGCACGAGCCCCTCGTCGACGAGGAAGAATCGGTCGAACACCTTCTTCTTGTCGTCCTCGACTATGCCCCTCCCCGTGTCCTTGATCCATATGTGGACCTTGCCGCCGAGGATGTCCGCGCCTATCGTGATCTTCCCTCCTTCCGCAGTGTACCTGACCGCGTTGTGAAGCATGTTGAACATCACATCGTGGATGCGGAGCCTGTCCGCATCCGTGACCGGGAGCTCGTTTCCGAACATGATGGATAGGGTGTGCTTCTTGGAGTTCACGTCGTTCTCGAGCTCTTTCGCGACCTCCTTCGTGAGCATGGCCAGGTTCACGGGCTCGATGTCGAGCACGAGCGTGCCGTCCTGAAGCCTGGACATCTCCAGCATCTTGCCGACGAGCGCGTTGATGCGGTTGACGGAGTTCACCATCGCCTGCATCTTGTCCTTCAGCTTCGGGCTGGTGTCGCCGTACATGCCCTCCGAGGCCATCTCCAGATACCCTAGGATGGTTGTCAGCGGGGTCCTGAGTTCGTGGGAGATGGTGTTCACGAGGCTGTCCTTCGCCTTGTCCAGCTCCTTCATGTCTGCGAAGGCCTTCTGGACCGATTCGAAGTTCGTCCTGAGCTCCTCCCTGAGCATGGCGTTCTCGAGTGCGATCGCCGCGTGCGCCGCGAACGGCTCCGCGATCTCCCACTCGGTCATGGTGAACTCGTTCGTCTTCTCCCGGTACAGGTCCAGGACCCCCTCGACCTCGCCGGCCTTGCTCTTGAGCGGGATGCACATCATGGTCTGGCGGATCTCCTCCTCTTCTATTCCGGGGATGGTCTCGACCCGCTCGTCGTCCAAAGAGTCACGCACGATCTCCACCTTGCCCGACCTCGCGACGTCGCCTGCGAGGCCGCCGATGGGGCCGATGTCGGCCATCACTTCGTTAGCGTAAGGCCCTGTCGCGTAGACGGGCACCAAGAGGTTCTTCTCCCAGTCCAGGAGGTAGACGCTGATCTCCTCGAAGGGCACGAGCATGTTGAGCCCCTCAGCGATCATCCTGAGCGTCTCCTTGAGGTCCACGGGCTCCTGGAGCCGAGCCGTCGTCTGCGCGAGCGTCTTGTAGAACCTGACGCTCCTGTTCAGCTCTTGGACCGTCTCGGCGTTCGCGACGGAGATGGATGCCAGCGCCGCGAAGACCTCTAGATTGGTGATAGTGCTGCCGACGGGTATCTTCTGGTTCCTGGGTCCGTCGGGCTGCATGAAGCCCACGATCCTGCCCTCGCTGTCCTCGAGAACGACATAGAGCACATCCAGCTCGTGCCACGATTCGGGGCTCTCCCTCGGAAGGACAGCCCTATCCGGGTGGAGTAGACCGTAGTATGCTCCAGGGTCATCCCCTGGCTTCGACCTGTAGAGGCATGTGAACCTCCCCAGTTTCTCACACCTTTCAAGGTCCGCCCTGACGGATTCCTCGGTCTTGGTGAGCTTGCCGATCTTCTCCCGGACCTCCGCCGAGTATCCCTTGGACGCCCTCAGGACGAACGCTTTCTTGCCCCTGTCCAGAAGAAAGGCGTCGCACCCTTCGAAACCGAAGTCGTCGGTGATGATGTTGATGATCTTGCCGAGGAGCTCATTGATGTCTCTCGTGCTCATCATCGAGGTTGTGAACTCGAGGGCCTTGTCTAAGCGTTCACCTTGCAATGCGGGTCCAATCTGTTGATGTATATATCTCACTTTTGACCTGGGGGATTGGCCGTGATAACGACACACTGACTGCTGGGTCCATGGCCCTCAGATGGGTCGTGGGCGCTTGTGCATCATTCGTGCAAAACCATATCTAGGCGGTGTGCCATCGGCTCCTCGATGACGATGCAGGTCATGTTCGACAAGATGGTCTGTGACAGGAGCCCCTTCTGCCCGGTCGTGAGGACGTGCCCCACTGGGGCCATGCACATCGACAGACGCACTTTCGCTCCAGCGTTCGACGAGTCGAAATGCACAGGCTGTGGCACGTGCGTGGAGAGCTGCCCGCACGGTGCGATCCACGAGCGGTAGTCACTTCCCCAGAAGAACCCGCAATGGCAGCGGCCGTTCCGCTCCACGTCCCCGCCCCTTGTGGGTTTGCACGGGCACTGGTACTCGGGCGTGTGGAGCATTCTGCAAGGGCAGTAGAAGTCCCCGAAACGCTTCTGCTTCCCCACGAGGCCCTCGATGACCTCTTCCTTGATGTCAGTGAACCTGTAGCCCCTGAGCTTCGCGAAGTTCTCCGCCCTGTCCCGGATCTCCTTCTCCGTCATGGCATCGACCCTGTCGCCAGTCCAGGCCCCGCCCTCGGACCTGAGGGTCAGCCTCTGCCCGCATATGGGGCACATGACCGTGTCCCCTTCCCTCCAGCCATCGATGAACCTGAACTTGGCCTGGCAGACCGGGCAGTACACCCTCTCCTGCCCGTCGGTCATAGCTTGAGAGCCCTCCTGAGCCTGTCCTCGTCGTGCCCCACGATGACCTCGGGCCCTATCACGACCACCGGGAACGCCCTCTTGCCGGAGATCCGCTCTATCTCCTCCAGGACCTTGTCCTGCTCGTCATCGTCCAGCATGTCGACGTCGGTGCAGTCGTACGGTATCTTGTGCTCGTCCAGGAACTTCTTCGTGCGTTTGCAGTAGGGGCATGTGCTCAGGGCGTATACCTTGATCATCTCTTCCATCGAACCACTGTCCAGGGGTTGGACCCGATGGATGGATTGGAGTCGGTCGGATAATATGATTGTCCAGAACAGGTTCTCAGGACAATATGCTCCTGCACAGGGCCTGCTGCCTCTCGACCTCCGCCTGCTCGCGCTCGTCCTCGAAAAGCACTTTGACCCTCTCCTTGCCGTAGTCGACGCTGTTCTTCCCGGCCCACTCGCCCAGTATCGTCAGCCCACGGTTCTCGACGGATACGGCGCCGAACGTGACCGCGAGGTCGTACAGCAGGTCGGACACGGCCCAGGGGTCGATCCTGCCGTGCTGGGGCACCTCGTGCGGGTAGTCCAGCTGGATGGCCATGAGCTCGCTCGTCCTCGCATGGTTCATCATGTCCTCGTCGGCCGTGAGCAGGAGCACGTCGTAGTCCCCCTCCTTAGCCCACGAGCCGTATGACTGGGCGATCTCGATGTCGTTCCTCTCCTTCCCCCTGACCCCGGTGCCCTTGATCCTCAGCGCCCTGAGCTCGGTCATGAGGTAGTTCATCTCGTTGAACGCGAGCTTCGCGAGCCTCTCGCGTCTTCCGCTGCCGTTCCTGAACTCCTGCAGCAGCTCCTTGTGCGCGAACAGCTGGCTGAGCGCCTCTATCTCCCCTCTGGAGTACTTGTGCGTGATGCGCGAGTCGATCTCCACCTGGACGATCTCACTCAGGACATACCTGAAGTCCGTCGCCTCGACCAGCCTGCCAGAGTCGCCGTCCCTCATGGGCATGCCCCTCGACAGGAACCTGTAGTAGAGTATGTTCGTGTCCACTGCGATGAACAGCTGTCTGGGTCGCTTGTTCGGGTCCTTCGCCTCGTCCCTGAGTTCCCGGAGCCGGGTAGCGACCTCCGCCTGGTTCCTGTACCGGACGAACCCGGACGTGAGGAGGCATGTCTTGAGGTCGTTGTACGACGGCAGCTCGTCCGAGCTCACGGACCGGTCCACGGGCTTCCTCTGCAGCCTGGCCCTGTCGAAATCGCTGTAGCTCACGAGGTCCTTCAGCTCGGGCTTGTTCATGTCAAGCGTGAACAGCTCCAGGTCGAAGAACGGGTATGTCACATGCGCATACCTCGTATCGCTCCCGTAGATGCAGTTGGTGAGGATCTGCAGCTCGCGCCTGTCCATGACCAGGGGCTTCACTTCCACACCTCCTCCTTGAGGTCGACGAAGTGCTGCAGGTGGTACGGTATCATCGGGTACGGGTTCGAGGCGTTCCTCATGTCCTCGAGGTACAGGTAGAACACGTGGTCCACCTGCTTCTGCCACGCGGATATCAGCGCGGACGATACGATCGCCTTCCTCCCGGGAGTGATGTCTATCGCGACCTCGTTCCCGGCGGCCCTCTCGCGTTCCATCACGGCCGTGATCTTCTTCCCCGAGGACAGGAACTCGCCCTCCTCGATCTTCTCGGAGAAGACCTGGAGGTCCTTGCCATACGACTTCGCCAGTAGCTTCACCCATCGGATGAGCGTCTCCGCGTCCTTCTCGCGCCCCTGGGTCACGAACAGATGGAACCTGTCGGGCACATACCCTTTGCACATGGCCGCCCAGAGCCCGTTCAGGACTGGCCATCGGCTCACGCCGGTCATGGTGACGTATACCTTTTCCGCCATCTCCGCTCCTCGTGTAATCGCCGAGGTTGGTGATATATGCGACTGTCGGGCCGAGGTCATTTTATAGCCTCCCCAGCCGTTCCGCTCCTTGCCATGACTCAAGAGGTCCTTTACCTGTCGCGCGAGGATGTCGAATCCGTTGGTCTGCCCATGGCCGGAGTGGTCGACGCGGTCGAGGCCGTGTTCCGGGAGAAGGGTGAGGGCAACGTCGAGATGCCCCCGAAGCCCGGCATTCACCCGGTCGCGGACTCGTTCATACACGCCATGCCTGCGTACGTCCCAGGCATGCAGGCCGCCGGGATGAAGTGGGTGAGCGGGTTCCCCAGCAACCTCAAGCGCGGCCTGCCGTACATATCCGGCCTGCTGATAATGAACGATCCCGTCACTGGCATCCCGACCGGCATCATGGACGCGACTTGGGTCACCGCGAAGAGGACCGGCGCCGCAACCGCGGTAGCTGCCAAGTATCTCGCCCGCGAGGACTCCAAGACCGTCGGGATCCTTGGCTGCGGCGTCCAGGGGCGCACGAACCTCGAGGCGCTCATGGTCGTCTGCAAGTCGCTGGAGCACGTGAAGGCATATGACATAGACAGCAAGGTCATGCGCAAGTACGCCGAGGACATGAGGTCCGAGCACGGCGTCGCAGTGACCCCGGTCACCTCCCCGAGGGAGGCCGTCGAGGGCTGCGACATCATCGTCACGGCCGGCCCCATACTGAAGCACCCAAGTCCCGTCATCGAGCCATCGTGGTTCGAGGAGGGCTCGTTCGCATGCCCGCTCGACTTCGATTCGTATTGGAGGGCCGATGCGATGCACGCGGCGGACAAGTTCTGCACGGACGACAAGGACCAACTCGCGTATTACCAGACCGTCGGGTACTTCTCGGGCATCCCGGACGTGCACGCGGACCTCGGTGAGGTCGTGACTGGCAGGAAGCCAGGCCGTGAGAGCGACTCCGAGCGGACCATGTCCATGAACCTCGGCGTCGCCATCGAGGATATGGCCACGGCCGTGAGGATCCTCGAGATGGCCAAGGCAGAGGGCATAGGCACCTGGTTGCCGTTATGAGACACCGATGAGCCAACCTTTGTAACGGCCGAGAGTATTCAGGCACAAGAGTGTGGACCGTGACACCGCACAAGTTCAAGGCAGAGGGGGACTTCGTCAGCCGCCTCGACAGACCAGAGAGGAGGAAGGCCATACCTCCCTCCGACGTCATCCAACGCATGAACGTCTCGAAGAAGGATGTGCTCCTCGACTTGGGCGCGGGCATCGGCTATTTCTCCATCCCGCTATCAGCGAAGGTTAGGGCAGTGATCGCCGTCGACTCCGAGCCCAAGATGCTCGAGGTCCTAGGGCAGAGGGCCGCCCGTAGGCGCAGGGACAACATACGCACGCTCGTCGGCGAAGCGCTGTCCCTCCCGGTCCCAGACGGCTCGGTCGATCGCGTGTTCCTCGCGTTCGTGTACCACGAGCTCCCCCTACCTGCCCTCGTGCTCGAGGAGTGCTCTCGCGTCCTCGACCCCAAGGGAAGACTGACGGTCGTGGAGTTCCAGAAGTGGGACACGCCGTTCGGCCCGCCTGTGCATGATAGGAAGCCTCCGGAACATGTCGAGAAGAGGGCCAAGAAGAGGTTCTGGATGGAGGCCCACTACAGCGAGGCGGTGTACTACCAGCTCGAGTTCAGAAAACTGTGATTGGAGGGCTGGCGCCCCGGTCGGGATTCGGACCCGAGTCCCGAGCTCGACAGGCTCGGATGATAGGCCGCTACACTACCGGGGCATGTTGTGGATGCCCTGGACCAGCTTCTCCAATGCCGTGGGATGAGGCAAAAGCGAATGGCGTATTTAAGGGTTGGCGGATGACCTGCCTGGGGTCCGGATTACTATCTGGACGTGCTGCTCAGGCCTTCTTCTCCTCGGCAGGGGCCGTGGCGGCCTCCGCGGCCGGTGCGGGCGCCGGCGGGTCCTTGAACTCGTCGACGGGCTTGGTCGTGTAAATGCCGCACTTCATGCAGTAGAACGTGACGAAGTCGTCGTCCATGTCGTCAGCCTTCAGCTCCTTGCCGCACATCCTGCACTTCGTCTTCATCTCATGAAGCTTCATCGGATTCAACCCTGAACGCACTCTGAACATACAGGCATGAAATAAGCTTTACCCAATCCATCACCGGGACGCCATCAGTTTCAGGATGGCCTCAGCAGGGGCGCCTTCGCACTCCTCGAGTGCCTTCCTGGCCTGCGCGGCGGAACAGCCGGCCTGGGACATCACCAGCTTCACATCCTCGTCCGGTATGCCCCCCTCCTGCTCCTTCTCATCCCGCTTCCTCTCGCGCTCCTTCGGCTCCCCCACGACCTGGTAGGTCTTCTGCCCCTGCACGGTCATGGCCGTCACCGCGGCGCCCTTGAACACGATCTCCTTGGTCCTGGTCCTGATGATGACCTCCTCGACATCCTCGACCTCCTCCTGGGAGATACCCATGCGCTTCATCATCGCCTTCATCTGTCGAGGGTTCATCCGCCCGCCTGGCATCATGTATCAAGGCACCGTCCGCAATATCATCCCGGACAACTCGCCTTGCTCATAAAAGAGTTGTGCTCCGGACGCCGATATATACCGGTTCGGCAATACGAGACCAGGTTGATGGGCATGGAGCAGGCACAAGCTCAGAGGAAGCGTCCGAAGGCACTCTATCTGATGATTGGGATCGCAGTCGCTGCCATCCTGTTGTTCTCGATGTTGGCCGCCTTCTATTACGGACAAGCCGAGGATTACAGGCAGGCCAAGTACAAGGCCCAGTATGTGCTCGTCCAGGATATCTTGGACGCCATCCCGATGACGTCCGAGAACATCACGGACACGGTCGATGACCTGCTCGACAACGGCTGGAGGCGATCGTCCTCGCTCACCGCGTCGGGGCTC
>Ga0208953_1001634_pt1 | contig 12154 bp, 9 predicted proteins | sample RifOxyB2_FD_184033 | JGI IMG/M metagenome (GOLD analysis project Ga0208953, IMG submission 184033) | Groundwater microbial communities from Rifle, Colorado - Rifle Oxygen_injection B2 (SPAdes) | ecosystem: Environmental > Aquatic > Deep subsurface > Groundwater | place: USA: Rifle, Colorado... | reverse complement strand
GATCAAACATTAGCCAGACTCTGAGCACCTCCCTGTAACCCTCTTTCCGCTGTAATACAGGACTGTTGAGTTTTAAGGTTGTTGGCCGGGATATATCTTTAAAAAGAGTGTGGTTCAGATAGTTTTCGAGTTCACGAATAGTTATCTCAGACTCTTTTTCCATTTTTTTATGCCCGTACTCTTTTGCCCTTTGACTTATATCAGAGCAAAATTTCAGGAAGTTTTCAAGCGCATGTTTTATGAATCGGTTTTCGGGTGTGTCAACAGAATCTGCCTTTCTTATTGTGGTGATTCGTTCGGGCAGTGTCTCAATCCCGTAGTTTCTTAGGAAATGTGTCTCAGGCAACCTGCTTCTGCTTCCGCCTTTCAGAATCTCCTTTATATTGGTGTTTGAAAAACGCCTGGCGTTACGAATATCCTTTTCTTCACTAGTGTTTGTCCATCTGGTTACAGGGCTGGTAACAATTCTGTGTACAGCTTCTGCAAATTCTGATGTATGCAGAATAGATTTTATAAAGATAAATTTCTGATAAAGCGACTGACTGTCTCTGGTGTAATCAGCTTCAAAACTGTGAGATACGGGAGAGCTGGCCTGTAAAAGCAAATCTGTGCACTTTTCGGTAATCAGTTCAAGCATGTCCCGGTAATCGTCACGATATCCGCTTTTTACAGACTGAACTTCAAGTTCAATTTTGCCACGTTCCTGATTGGCTCCTTTCTCCAGCAGAGGGATTGAAAGGGTTCCTACAAAAATATTTGGTGAAATTACCCCAACATGTGTAGTGCGTCTGTGCTGCTGTATGATATTCTCTCCAACATCGCCCAATACATAATGATTGTCGTTTAACTCATAATCGTAAAAACAGCCTTCTTTCAGCTGATATCTGGCCTCATTATGTTCAGCAGCCTCTGTTCCTGCATCATATAAAGAATCGGGCATACGGGCATCAATATAAAGCCGTAAGCCCTCCTGAATTGAGTCAAGGTTAATCTCTATGTTTGAAACGGTTTCCATCTAAGCCTCTGCAAAACTGGCAAACCCATTATCATTTGCCCCACGATACATCCGGGAAATTTTCTCAAGTGAAAGCGGATACTTCACCTCTTTTGCGCCGAAGTCAAAGTCTGCCTTCTTGAAAACAGTTTTAACAATGTCTATATCTTCACTTAAGCAGAATTTTCCCAATGTTTCCAGAACCGGACAGAGCTTTCTCCGTGAGCCGTGAAGTTTGGGTAAAAGCTTCTGGATAATGGCAATATCAATCTTTTGATTAATTGTCAGACTGTTGTCCAGGGCTGTCAGGTTATTAATCAGACGCAATATTTCCGTAGCACTTCTGTACCCGAATTCTGCACCGGATTTTTTTAGTTCTCCAAAGAACTTAACCAGCTCATCTTTTATCTGGGTTATATCTTCTGTCTCCTCAGACCTGCCGGCTGCCATTTCAAGAAAGCTTTCAGCCATTCCTTTGCCCATGCCATTAAGAGCATCTATGTCAATTTCTTTTATATTACCCAGAAAGCTCTCCATCTCCTCTTTTGTCACACGAAACTCAATTGTATTCGCTCTGTCAAGTACTTTAGGGCTGAACATGTAAGTGGTTTCGTCAATGTTTACAGTGCCAATTATGAAAAAATTTGAAGGAACTTTCAGTTTTGCCGGAACTCCATTTTCTACAGTGCCTTTTGAGTAGAGTTGTATCTCTTTCTTAGACTCCATTACGCTCAGAAAATCTGCAAAATACCGCTCAACGTGACTTAAATTCATTTCGTCCAGAATCAGAAAATGTGGCAGATGGGGCCTGTTGTTAGCTTGTATGATTAATTCCAGAGCTCCGTTATCGGGTTTTACATACTCTTTTGGATTAAGTGCATTTGGGTAACCCAGTAGTGGCTCCCGATTGGTCCAGTCGGCACCCACGGGAATAATCTGGTACTGGCTCTTATCCTGGCAGATCCACTGTGCAAATGCCTGTGCAAGTTTTGTTTTTCCTGAGCCGGAGAGGCCAGTGAGAATTACGAATGGTTTGGTGAGGAGGGAGGCGATGAAGCGATTGCAAAATGATTTTTCAATGAAATATCCTGCTTTTGAGGCTGAATTATAGAATGGTATGTGGCTAAAGGTCTCTTCTTGTGGAGAAGTCGTACTTTTTATTTCGCTGGAGTTTGCCTTGTATATTGAAATCATCTCATTTAAATCTTTGTTAATTTCTTCTTCCACAAGATTTTGGGTTGTGTCATAACTCTTAAACACGAAAGAGCTGCCATATCTTTCTGGTTTGCCCAAGCCTTGTTCTTTGAAATATTGTTCGATGGTTTTAACGTCTGATATATTCCATTTTCTACCCGGCGGATTTGTTTCGCTTATACCAAAAGCGAGGATCAATAGATGTTTATCCTTGTAAAAAAGATAGACTGGATAAATTCCATTCTGAACTTTGTCCACACTATTTAGGAAGGCTATCCAAGGTATTTTGGCTTGATTTCCTTGCCCGAAGCTTACTTTAACTGTTAGTTCTTGGAATGTTTTTAGATAGCCTGATGTACCTAATTCACTGGTCTTAGCTTGAGAAAGAAATTTATTGAGTTCGGGGAAGTAGTTCATGGTGTTATCGGTGTTAAAAATTATTTCTATATCACGAGGGATTGGCTGGATTTGTGTTTTTTGTTAAATATGTTATTGTAGGTAAGAGATAGTGGCCCATTGTGGGAAGAGTCACTGTCCCTCTCCATTGATCATATTGCTTGTTGCTAACTGGTATAAATTGGTTGTTGTCAAATAACCTTCAAATAATATATGATTGATATTCAGTAATATTTGCAAGAGTTTGGTTCGGATAATCAAATAACCATCAAATAAGATTTTATGCCCATATTGGTATATAACTAACATATTTTCTTGATTTACTTTCTGGCCCATCTTCTTGAATTACTCTTTCTTCTAAAGAATCTCGAATTATTTTTGACGCAATAGCTGCATTTTGGTTTTTAATTTTAAATTCTTCTCGAAGTGATTGGTTTGTCATTTTTTAATTTGAAACATATTTAAAACTTCTGCTATAATGAAACATTGGGTATTGTGAGCCTCGTTCTAACTGCTGATAAAAGCGCTGATTGGGATAAGTACTATTATTTTAGCCTTTTTTAACCCCAATGTTGTATACGCGTACGCGATGTTGCGCCAGATTATTTTGTATATGCAACTCCTACCATATTAACATTATTGATCGGTGTTGCAGCAAATTCATCAACTGAAATCAATACAATTGATGCTCCAATCTTTGCTGCCTCCTTTTTAATTTTAATAGTCGTTTCTTCTCTCAATTTTGATTGTTTCCCATATAATTTACTTGTTTCGGCACTTATATCACCAACTCTTGTGTAGCCAACTATTTCATCTTTATTGAGAGTAATAATAACCTTTTTCCAATCTGTTTCCGTTATTTTTTGATTGTTAATTGGAACATTATTTGTCAAAGAATCATTTTTGTTATCCAGAAAAAAGGCAACACCTACCATATTAACATTGTTAATTGGAGTCATTGCAAATTCATCTGACGAAATCAAGACAATTGATGCTCCAATCTTTGCTGCCTCTTTTTTGATTTTAATAGTTGTTTCTTTTCTTAATTTTGATTGCTTTCCCAATACCATACTCGTTACAGCGCTTACATCTCCAGATCTTTTTAGACCTTTAACATCATCACTATTTCTTGTTACTATTACTTTTTCCCAATCAGTTTCTGTTTTTTGAGCAAATCCATCTAGTGAAAAAACGGAAAGGAGAAAGAGTATTAAAATCAATTTAGAATTTCTCATAAGGATAATTTTTAGTTTTATTAGTTAATTATATTTATCACTCTAAATGCTGTGTAGCTCTATAAATTGGCTATATGCGATTTTATGGGCTGGGTTTGTCACACTATTTTTTTTATTAATTCTGACACCCCAATAAAACATATTTTTGCCTTGTTTATACTTAATTCATCCGAATCTCTAAGTTCTTTCCCTGGGTGAACATAATTTCTATATATTCTCGCTAAGTTATTCAAATGAAAAAAATCAGATTTTAAGATGCTTTCAGCTTCAAAGTATTTTATTAAATCATCCAATACACAGTCATATAGCTTTTTAGTAATCGAACTTCCTTTCGGAGATAAATAAGAAATACTTTGTATCTTCTTTTTCTCGCAATAATATGTCAACAAATATTCTGTTAATGAACCTGCAAGAATTAAGGTTGCTTTCTCATTTTTAAGAAGATAATTTATACATAGTTCCTTATAATCCCTCAAAATAAAACCTCTGTATTTTTTATTGATTTTTGATATTCTTAAAATATTATCAGGATAGTTAATTTCTTCCAACATATCTTTAGTTATAGCAGAAAATCCATTAACCCATTTTTCATCTAATTTACAAGCATTTATTTTTTCAATAGCATTTTCAATAAAAGGATTTAGAAAATAAAAAAACACTTTATTTTCTGTCCTTTCATTAGTTTTGATAATATATCCTTTATCTAGCCATTGTTCCTTTAGTGAATTGGCAAGTTCTCTATTAGCACCAATTAATTTGGGAAACATCCAATTTGCAATTGGAATACTGTTATTCGTATAATTTGAATCCGATTTAATATTATTAATAAAATAACTCAACTTTGATATTGCAAAGTCTGTTTCATTTTCCAGATTACTTGTCGATTTCTCAAATTCTAATTTCCTTTGATTATCTTCATTTACTAGTTGCTTTATTCTGTTGAAATTACGTTCGTATAATTCCTTATCTGGCTCTAGTTTTCTTGCCTCACTGATACATCTTAATGCTTCACTAAATTCCTCATTCTTTTCATAGATAATACTAAGGTTGTTATATGAAGCACTAGATTCTGGGTTAATTTCAATTGCAATATCATATGCTTTACGTGCATTCAATTTGTCTCCAGTTTCTCCAAACGAATATGCTAAATCAAACCAAAAACCAACTTTTGAAATTTCGTCTGGGTTCAGTAGATTACCAATACGTGTAATTTTCCCAAAATCTTCTTTTGAAAATAGATGTTTAATAATAGATTTTAAGGTATAACTTGAAACGAGTTTCTGTTTAATTAAAAATGAATTAGATATATCATCAATTAAGTTTGAGTATAGACTTTCAATGCCTTTTTTTGATTCTTTAAGATATTCAAAGTAGTCAGAATATGAATCTATATACTCATCAACTATATAGTCTCGAGAATAATCATTAACAAGTTGCTTTAAAATTCTAAACCGATCATAAAATTTACTATTATTTTTAAGTATTACGACGAGTACCTGACTTACTATATCTTTACTCTCGTCATTTATTTCTTTTCTTAATTCTCTCAGCTTTTTTTCAAAAATCTTAAAATCAATAATGTGTCCAATGTCTGTCGGGTATTCACTTTCTAACCATACCAAATTATCATTTAGGTCAATTTGAAAAAAGCCTTCTTTTATTCTAAGCTTTTCAAAATATTCAATTGCTTGACTTTTATTATTCTGTAATAAGCATATGTAGGAAGCTTGAAATATCGAAATCGTTGAAAAAATACCATTATCTGTATCAGATGCCTTTCCATAAAACTCAAGGGACTCATCAAACTTTTCACTTTTAAAATATGTAGAACCTAAACTGTGATAAAAATATTTTTTCTCAGAGTCGTTTGATATTGCATTTAAACAAATTTTATAGTTTGTAATTGCTTCATCATATTTTTGATTTTCTTCATAATACTTTCCAATCAAAAATCCTATAGTGTAGCTTTTCGTATTGTTATATCCTTCTTTTAGAATTTCAAGTAAACTCTCATTATTTTCAATCTTAGAATTACTAAAAAGTTGGGCATAAAATGTCATGAAATCTGGAAATTCTTTGACTCCCCTTAATAAGAGTATTTCTTCTTCAGAATTTGTCTTATTTCTTAAGACCCTTAATATTAAATCGGGCGGATAATTGTTATGTTCTAAAGCTTTTGCAAAAAAATCATTTGCTTTATCTCTATCGTATATTGAATTTTTTGAATCAAAATCATAATAATCATATATGCGACCAATCCAATAATAAAAATACCCATGATTTTTTTGCTCTTTATCCAAGTTAAGGCAATTCTTAAACTTGTTAACTGCCTCTTCATATTTATTATTCTCAAAATCAATATGAGCAATTAGGGCAAATGCTCCAATTGCATCTGAGTACTCAGTAATAATTTTGTTAGCTATATTGGATGCATTTTCAAAATTATTTTCTCCAAATTCTTTCCAAGCTTTATCCAGTTCAATTTGATATGGTTTTTCTTTTTTAGTTTTTGACATTACTTTGCTCTATTAGATTCTGGATGCATTTTTGCCTAGCCTATAACAGATTGGGGGTATTGTCTACCTAATGATAGGCTCTGCAGTCCTATCCGGGGGCTGGACTATACTCCGTTTTAGCGGTAGTTTATACAATTTTTTGATTCATAATACATCCGAATTCATTTAATGCATAAATAGTCCCTGAATTTTCCCCATTAGTACCACCATCAAATCCATGACTTTCAAGAAGTCCTAAAGAAAATAAGTGATCAAGAATGTATGTTTCAATTAGATCATTAAAGGATGTAATTTCAGCTCGCTTATTGAAAATTGATATTTTTTCAACATCTTCAGTATAAGCTGAATTAATAATTGAAGACATGCGTAAAAAATGTTTTTTATCAATTTCTTGATCAATGAATAACCTTAAACATTTTGCAAGCCATTTGATTTTTGTGGCACTATCAGCTTTCTCTATTATAAGTAATAGCTTTGATCCAATTTTGGAGTAATCTTCATTCTTAAAGAATTTCGCTTTAAAATCATCAATTTCTTCTTGAGTTTTTAAATTTAAGTCATTAATAAAGTGTATTAGCCTAACTAATAGCATTCTATCATTTACAGATAGTAATAACTTGCTAACTGAAAAAACAGAGCCAATTAGAGGTAGGTCTTTAAACAAACCATCTTTTAATATACTGTCTAATGCTAATTCGCCTAAGTCTTGACTTAATGATAAAATTTCATTCTTATCCTTTTCGTTCATAGTTTATTGTTGAATTATAAATACTACTAACGCATGATAGTGAGGCCAGTAAGGGTTTGAGAGCGATTTTCTATCCAATTATACGAAACGTAGAATCGGGGGTAAAACCCTTCTTATACCTCTGAAACCCTTATTGGCAATATTGTGTGTTGTCAGTAATTAATTTTCCTTGTTTTATTCTTTTCTATTTGTTCGATAATTTTATGTAATTTGCATTCTCGATAACCTAATCCTTCAAGCTCATAATTAACAAATGTTTCATCGTATGTCAAATCATGCATTTTATGATGTTCGTAATTATCAATCTCATTTTTAATCTTATCCAATTCCTGTTCAATAATCTTAATCAATCCGACATATAACCCACTCAAATCATTAAAATGAAGACCCTTATTATTAATAATTAAAACATAGTATTTCTTTTCTTGTACTAAATCATCAACATGCAAGAATCTATTAAATGATAATTCCGAACCTTTGATTTGAGCCTTTAATCCTAGTTTAAAGAGGCGATCAACTTTTAGATAAACATCATTTATTTCGTCGCTCATAAACGCTTATTTTAAAATTTGAATTGGCCACCATGGGCCAAATAAAATAATCAAAATACTATATATAATCCCAAATAGGGCTATCATCCAGTATACGGCTCGCTTATTTCTCATTAATCGACCTAAACAGACTATTTGATATCTTTTACCCTCAATTTGCACCTCTCTACCCTTTGCAAAATCTTCACCATTATCTCTTAATAAACACCAACCATCAGGCTCAACTTTCTTTGATTGAGCCATTCGAAAATGGTAATAATCAGAATTACGTAAGAATGTTCCTAACCATGGTACAATTAAGATTAATCCAAATATGCCTGCAAGGAAACAAATCGGGTCATAATGGAATGTATAATCTTTATAATCCTTAAATGCAGCTTGCGAAATAAATCCAAGGAAAACCGTATTTACAATCATATATGCAGACATAATCTGCCATAACATTACACCTTCGTATTTTAATAAGTCTATTGCAATTTTATACTTTTCTAATTCCATCTCATCCTTATCCATGTCGTTTTTTTTAATTCCCGCCAACGGTTGGCGGTATGAAATCGTTGGGGATTGCGGGCTACTATCCTGTCCAGTTACACCGAACTTGATGCGGGGCAGAACGCTTGCATAACCACTTAATCCCCAATGTTTTATACCGCTTGTTAGCGTTTCGTTGTTTTAGTTTCCTTCAAACCATTTTTCATTTTTTGCAGTTTCTCCAACAGCTTTAAATTTCTCATTGGCATATAGTCTGCATGTTTTTTCTGCTAAAGAACTTATAACAATTGGGTATTCCTTACATTCCTTCATGATTGTCTGTGCAATACCATACGGCAAATTAATTGGTTCAGACATACGATAACTATAATATCTTCTTTCATCATATTGAGAAGTTTCCTTATATGCTTTTTTAATTTCAAATAAAATAGCAGTATTAGTAGGGTCTTTAAAAAACGCCCCTAATAAATATTGGAATTTAATTTTCTTAGCTTCTTCTAAAATGCCACTAAAATTACTAATATGATTGTATATAAATTTATGTCTATTCTCCTCATTAAATCTTAGAGATAAAATATATTTCAGAATATCTTCAATTTCTTTATTTTCAATTTCTGTTATGATATATATGTGTTGAGACTTTTCAAAGGTGGAATTATTAGTAGTACTAGATAACGCATTAGACAGTAATGTTAGTTTTTCGGAATCTAAAGACTTTAGTATTTGTGAAATTAAAGGCAATAACTGTACAATTACCTTTGGAGTTGCCCATGTGAAAAACACAAGAAGCGTAAAAAGATTATTAGAGGTTTCAGAAAATTGCAACTCCCAATATTTTACATTTCCTGATTTCATTCTTGCACATCTTGTTCTTTTGCATAAAGAAAGTGAAGAATTGTTTAATTCGTTATATTCATCATATGTTTCATCTTTTGATTTAATACCTGCTGCAATGGTTGCAACAATATTTAAGCTCCAATTGTCTTTCAAGACTTCTCTACAATTTTCTACTAAAATATCCCAAGGTTCAATATTGTTCTTAAAATTGGCAATAGGATAATTAAATAGTGAATTCAAAGAATTAGATAACGCTTGGATTGTTCTATCAATATCATCAGAAACGATAAATTCAGTTATTAATTTCGATGTGTTTTTTGTTTTTGAATGCCTGTCAATAAAATGATTAAAATAATTTATAAAAGTGGCATTCATTTCTTCATTACTTAAAAAGCTAGATAATATATAAGGATGTAAAATAAGGGTAAGAAAATTTAAACTATGTACTGGATTATTTCTGCGAAATACGCTCAATTCGTTATTTAAAATCCCAGAATATAGAATGTTTTTTAAATCAATATCTTTATCAATGACTTCCAATCGATTTCCGTTCAACAATATTTGAATACGTTTCTTTGTTTGAATAATATCACCTTCATTTAGAATTCTATACAATATATCCTCATCTATTTTATATATTAGTTGCATTTTATATGCGTATTCCAACCAAGTTGTTAATTGCTCTCCTTTTATTAATGGAAGAAATTCTAACCAATTTTCTGAATTATTTAATGGATTATTGTTAATTATACCTATCAAGTCATAAGAATAATCACTGTTCGGGAATTTTGATAATTGGGAAAAACATTCTTTGATTAACTCAACTCTTCCACATTCATTTGGTAAAAGTAAAGGTTCGTTTGAAGCAAACCTCCTATCTTGGTCAATAATATTGCCGATATTTATTCCATCAACAATAATTTGAACAACATCTTTTAACTTTAATGGTTTTTGTGAAAAAACATAATCAGAAAGTATTTGTGAAGTTATTATTCGTGGATAATTCGTATATTTTAAAAGTTCATCTGTTTGAAGTTCTTTTAATTCTTGGATAATCATGTCCAGCTCGCCAGCGTCAGCACAACCAGCAAAAAATCTTACAACATTTTGCCAATAAAAGTTTCTTAAGATTGCATGAAGTCTATCCGGTTTAGTTCCATTTTTAACTGATCCAGCAGATGAATGAGGGGCTGATTTATATAAATGTTTCGCACAAAAATATTCCCTTAACGGTTGAACTTCAAATTCAAAAGTCCCTTGCACTCGCGATACTAATGCACAAACTCTTTCTTTCATTACATCAAACAATTGATCTGCAATCGAGGTATCATGTCCTTCTTTTTCCAAATATTCTTTTAATCTAAGATTCAAATCAGCTATATGTATACTTCCATTATTCTTATACAATTCTGCTTCAGAATGTAGAACCCAAGCTAGATATTGGTGAATAGCAATTATTAGATCACGCTTATCTCTTATTAATTTGTTTTTTTCAGATTCTCTATCAAAAAATAATTCTATATAACTATCATATAGAGCTGTTCTTTTATTTGGTAAGGATTGACCTTTAGTCCTTAATAAACTTATAAAAATTGCTAATTGCATTGGACTTTTTGCTAAGTCTTTTAAGTGAGGCATTTCAAGTTTATCTTTGATAAGTTTCCTTAATTCGTTTGCATCTCTAGTATCAAGCTTGCTCGCTTTAATCCATTTTTCAACATAATCATTGATTATTGGGAGTGTAATATCTGTTAGTTCAAAGTGAGGATAATTATCTATTGAAAATCCAACAGTATCAGAAAATGCAGCAGGTCTACTTGTTATTATAATTTGTATTGACTTAGAATTTGCAGCAATCCGAGTAATTCCTTTATTTATGAATTCAATTACCTCACTTCTAACTCTAATGTTAGCAATCTCATCAAAGCCATCAAATACAAAAAGCATAGGGCTTAGTTTGCATATAGCTATGAAATCGGACGAGGTAAACTCTTCTAATTTTGAATGGTAAAAAATATGACCAACTATAAATGATTCTAAAGAATTTTTCCAAATGTTTTCAAAATATTCCTGACTTAGAATTCCCTGATAAGGATTCTTTTTTTCGACCCAATTAGAAATATCACGAAGATCAATTTTAATCGGCAATCTTACAGGTGTATTTTTAATGTTTTTGGGAAGTAAGTCAATGTCATTTGATTTGTTTAATAATCGAGCACGATGGACTTGGCATATGTACTGTGCAATCGTTGATTTACCTTGTCCAGGTCCTCCTTCAAGTAATATTCTTTCAATCTCGCTTTGAACTTTTGGGTGTAAAAGAAATTCAGCAGCGCCTACATCATTCCTATCCTCAAGATATAGATTATCGTCATTTACAGGAATTCTTCTTTGGTAATCTAATGATCCTAATGTATATCTTAATGCTTTATTCTTTTCGTTGTATTTCTTTACTCTTATTGGAACATCTGTAAATAGGTTTAATAGACGGTTTTGCAAATCAATTTGTTTGAATTTTACTTCATTATCAGCTTCATACTGGTCAACTAGGTATGCTTTTATAACACTTTCTCTTCGCTCCTTATTCTCATTTAAGCTTTCAAATAAAACAGCATTTAACACATCTTGCCCGTTTAATATTGCGGGAAATGACCATTTAAAAAGAGGATCCTTTTCAAACATTATTGATAAATCATCTCTCCACCAACATATTGAAGGGATTTTGATATTTTCTTCAAGTATTCTATTTACTTTATCTTTCGAACCTTTATCAAGGTGGGCAGTTCCTCTGACATTCGTAAGTAAATAGTAACGAATAGCTCCTTTAGGTATAAGTTTATCTATTTTTTCCACTTCTCCTTCTATCGTAGAAGTAAGCCATTTATGAATATCTCTATCTTCGTTTGGATTACGAACAAACTTTACCTGAAAAACAATAAACTCTTTGATGGTTGAATTCATCTGGAAAACTATTGAGTCTCTTCCTCCATCAGGTTGTCCAACTGGAAATGCCTGAATATTTGGGAATTCTTTACTGATAAGACAACTACAAAATTCTTGAAATCTTTCGTCGCCTAAATTTTCGTATAAATAGTCCATATATATTGTTTATTTGCTATGTCTTACAATGAACGCTAACGTGTTTATAGGTATACAAAAGTTAAGGTTAGCTTCTGAGAAATAGTTGGCTA
>Ga0208953_1001627_pt1 | contig 12210 bp, 15 predicted proteins | sample RifOxyB2_FD_184033 | JGI IMG/M metagenome (GOLD analysis project Ga0208953, IMG submission 184033) | Groundwater microbial communities from Rifle, Colorado - Rifle Oxygen_injection B2 (SPAdes) | ecosystem: Environmental > Aquatic > Deep subsurface > Groundwater | place: USA: Rifle, Colorado... | reverse complement strand
AGGAATTCCTGTATCTGGGCGAGACGTATAAACTATATGTCGAGCCGATTCAGCGCGCCCCATTGGTTTTTAACAAGGCGTTCCATCTGGCTCAAAAACGCCAGGACCGGGCCCGGCAGGAATTCACTAAATGGTACCGGCAACAGGCCCGGACCGTAATCACCGCCCGGGTCAACACCTGCGCCGCCCAGGCCGGACTGCAGTATCGGAAGATAAAAATCTCCGGCGCCCAAAAGAGATGGGGCTCGTGCAGCCGGGTCAACAATTTGAACTTCAGTTGGCGGCTGATTATGGCGCCGTTGGCCGTGATAGATTATGTCGTGGCGCACGAAGTGGCGCATCTGGAGCACAAAAACCACTCCCGTAACTTCTGGAATAAGGTGGCCGGCTTAGACCCGGAATACAAACAGCGCCGCAAATGGCTCAGGCAAAACGACTATCTGCTTAAATTGTAAGCATCCGCGCCAACGGTGAATCCCACGAATAAATTATTCGTGCCATTCGTTCTAATTCGTGTGATTCGTGTTAGTATTTCCTCGTGTTCCTCTTTTCCTACACCACATACCCCAATATGTAGATTACTAACTCGGTTGAGTTGTTTCCTCCAACATAAGCTTGTCTTAGAGTCAGTTGGAACGCAGTGACTTACTGGCTCTTAGATCCCGGCAGTCTTTGCCGGGGCTACACAACATACCCTAAAATGTAAATCACGAGTTCCGTGGAATTATTCCCGCTAACGTAGGCCTGCCATAACAGCGTCCTATCATCCGCCACCGGCATCAGGACCGAGCCGCCGTTACTAATCCCCGGCGCATTAACCGGCGGAGCCATGACTTGCAGGGCATACTCCGCACCCAGTTGTCGAAAGATGTATGCCATCATCCCGCCATCAGTATAACTTTGGTTGATACAGGCGATGGAAACAATCACGCCCTTGGTGCCAACCGGGATGATTGCGGAAAGGTCAACGCTGGCCGGTTGGGTGGTGGCAACAATCCCGCCCTGGTCCAGGGCCGTGGCCGGCGCCGGAAGCATCGTCAGCGTATCGCCCCCGCCGCCCGGCACAAACGACAGCTTCTCCGGAGTAACCGCGCCGTTAGCGATTTTCTCGGTTATCACTGCATTTGCCGCTATCTTATCCGATTCGACACTCCCCGTTCCGAGTTCCGCACTCGTCAAGGGCGGTGTCAGCGGTCTGCTAGGCACAGAGAACGATAACTTCTCCGGCGTAACCGCGCCATTGGCTATCTCGCTGGTCCCGACTGCGTTAGCCGCAATTTCCGATGAACCCACCGCATTAGCCGCAATCTTGGCGCCGGTTATGGTATTGGATGCGATTTTGGCCCCGGTGATTGAGTCGTCCTTGATTTTATCCCGGGTCACAGAATTGTTCTGCAACTTGGCCTCGCTTACTGATGCGTCAGCGATTTCCACCGTAGCTACCGGCGGTGTCAAGGGCCGACCCAACACGCCATCGCTGATTTTATCCCTGGTGATGGTCCCATCCGCAATCTTGATGCCGGTAATAGCCCCATCAATAATCTTGGCGGTGGATATGGACCGGTCGGCCAGCTTGTCTATGGTCACCTGTTTTTCGCCGATGTGCTCGGTCTTGATTGAACCCTCCTTTATTTTCTCTGGCGTTACCGCATCGGACGCCAGTTTGGATTCGGTCACCGCGTAAGTAGCGATGTTGCCGGTCTTTACTTCCATTGGTTTTAACATATAAAACCTCTCTTAGAGGCTGTTAATCCGTCAGGATGTTACAGCCTCTTAGACCTCGCCAAAGCCCTTCGGGGCGTCGGCGGGCATTCATTGTTATACAGCGTGGTCGGGCCCCGCCCCCAATGGGAGCGGGACCACTCACGCTTAACCGCCTACGGCACGGACACCTGGATTTCCAGGAACATCTTGCCGTCTATCAGGACGTAGTCGCAATGGCTTGCGCCGCCCGTGGCAAATGGCACGTATGTTACGGAATCCTGCAACCCGTTGATTATCGAATTGAGAGCGTCGTTTTCCTTCAGCATCACGCTGGGTTGGAAATCGCCTTCAATAATAATCACGCCGCTTCTGGTCAGTTGCTGGGCCAGGGCCGCCTTAAGCGCGCTCCTGGTATCGACCGGCGTGGTCTTAGCCACGTTCACCGGTCCGCCGGCCAGAATCTGGTCCGCCCCGCGGATATGCCGTTCGGTGGTCGGGTCATCGGTCAGCCATAACGGGGCAATGCCCGTAATGGATTTGCCGATGGTCTTCTCGCCGGTAAACGGCAGGCACCATTTGGCTGTCCGGGTGCTGTAGTTGTCCACCGCGTTATCCACGCTATCCTTATAGCGTTTGGCCACCTCGCCTTCGACCTCCTCAAATAAGCGGATTAGTTTCTGCTCATATTTGCTGAAGGTATCCAGCGCGTGCTTGGCCTGTGCCTTAACGATTTCATCCCGGGTCTTGCCGCTCCGTGAGCGGAAGGTGGATGACGGGAAAGGCGAATAGGCCTCGGAAGACGGACCGGCCATCTTGGTCTTATAGTCCATCTCGTTGCGGATGACTTCCCATCGTTTCTGGTTGCCGCTGTCGGCCTTGTCCTTGGTGGACTGGCGCCAGTCGTTGCTCATCCGTTCCGGCACGCTGGTCAAATCCAGCGGCACGAACAACAAAGCTTTACTGATTGTACCCATGTTGTTTTCACCCCCTCAAAAAATGTTAAGTCAGCCGGTTGCATCAGTTCCGCAAATATCGCGCGCTATTTTCGGGCACATCCTGTTGCCAAATAACCGTCTGGCGTTTGTTCTAAAAATTCATATATTTCGCTTATGGGCACGATACCTCCCATAGTCGTTATTAACTGGCCGTTATAAACCTTCACCCATACTGCTATTCCAATCACTTCAAAGGTTCTGGCGTCGAATACCGGCCCGCCTGAATTGCCCGGTAAAATTGGTGAAGTCACCTCCCAATGGTCTGATTCGACAACCGAGATAATCCCGGCTGAAGGTCTTGGAGTGAGCCCGAGAGAGCACCCTACGGTATATATGGGCGAAAAGACGTAAGGCCGGTAGCTCTCAGGGGCTAATTGCGCCCTTGCCACAGGGTCGCGGGAAGGTTTGAGCAATGCCAAATCTCTTACGGTGTCGGTTATAACCACGATTGCATCCTGTATCGTGCATCCGGTATCGCTATATATCTCAACCGTAACCTCTGATTCATCTCCTACCACGTGAGCGGCTGTAAGCACATAAAACTGAATAACTGAAGAACGAAGTGACGAAGAAACTGGTTCTTCCGTTTCTTGGTTCTTTAGTTCTTTCGTTTGAATCACAACTCCGGAGCCGGTGCCGCTGGGTGAATTAATCCTTACTGTTGGATACAGTAATTTCTCATATTCTTCCTGGTACGGGTTTCTGACAACAGGATTTAACGGATTACGCGGATTAACGATTACCACCATTTCCGTATCTGGACTGTCCACCCTATACGCTCTAAGCTCTATGCTCAAAGCTAAAGCAATCGCCAACAACCCATAAACAATCAATCTCCATTTCATATTCATACCCTCCGAACCCGCATAATTAGCGGTTTCCGGCCGGGAGCTCATTGGCTCCCTCCACCCTATAAGCCATCGAGAATCGGTTTTGTTACAAAGAATCTGATATTTTGATGAAAAAAGTTAGTTTAGGGGGGTGCCGGGGGGTACTCCCCGGGGGGCGGATAGGGGGTAGGGCATCTAGGGACTGGGGTAAGAGCGCCATGCCTATGGGGTCTGGGCGTTGCACCTATGGGGTCTGGTCATCATGCCTATGGGGTATGAGCACCACGCCTAAGGGGTATAGTCATCACACCTAAGGGGTATGGTCATCACGCCTATGGGGTATGGTCATCACACCTATGGGGTATGGTCATCATGCCTATGGGGTATGAGCATCGTGCCTAAGGGGTCTGGCCACCATGCCTATGGGGTATAAGCACCAAGCCTATGGGGTATGGGCATCGTGCCCAAGGGGTATGGTTATCGCGCCTAAGCCCTATGGGCCAGGGGATGCGGACCAGCGGAAATTAGCCGTGCTGAAAACCACCATCCTGGCCGTCAGGCAGTATGTGAGGTATTAGGAAAACGATGCCCTGTAATACAGTTAATTTAGGGATTAGCCGGAGGGGTGGGTGACACCGAACTAAACTGTTTCTTCAAAATGCACCCCAATTTACCATAGCCAGAAAGGTTAAGACATTTAACATTAACCCAGTATTTGTTTTTGCTTATCCAATTAGTAATAAATTCGTGCTCTACATCATAAGAATCCCCGAGTTTACTAGTCCAATTCCCATTGGGCAATTGCCTTGCCACGTGTTCAGGTTTCCCATCTTTACCAACATAAATAGCTATTTTTTGGTAACCATTTTCCAGATCTGCATTATGACAATGCCTATAACCTAAAGTTGCATAAGCGGTAATAAAAGATTCTAATGTAAACTCACGAGGAATATTCGGGGGCCAAAAATAAATATTCATGGGATCTGGTTCCCACCGACGAGTGTTTTCTTCTGCGGCCCAGGCAAAACAATTATAGTCAATAGTTTCAGGACTTGTAACAACAGGAAATGACATAAATTACCAGCTAATATTATTTTCTCTGGCCCAGTTTAGCCAAAATTGAGTCATTTGACGAATATTACCACGCTGACTTGGAGGCACAGGATCTTCACCCGTTATTGCCTTAAGCGCCCAAAACCAATGATTTGGTTTTGTTTCAAGCTCACGAACTATTAAAGGAATAGCTTTTTCCCCCATGCCAATTATTTGCTGATACGCTGGATGCATTACTATTTCAGTGACTAAAGAAAGATGTTGAGCTTCAGATTGCCACTTGGAAGTAAGCGCATAAAATTCTTGAATCCAAGTACGCCTTGATGCAGGAGCGGAAAAATCTCTTATCGCTTTATCGTTCTCCTCTATTGTCACCTGAGATTCCCTGCTATACCCACTTGGTTGAAACACAGTTAAAGAAGGCTTAAAAAATGCGACACCACAATTACCATTACTCATTTAAATAACTCCTCTGTCTTGTTTGTAAGGCTCTTAATAAAAATACTATATTCAAATTCGTGTAAATTCTCAAGTGATTTCCAAATAGTATCTGTTTGTAGTTCAAACGGCTGTTCCATATAGACATCAATATCGAATATTAAAGGTAATTTATTAGTCTTCTCGTCAATTTTATCAACCGTTTCTGTAATAATAGCCATTGCCTTTAGATCGGGGTCTGGTATCACCAATCTCATAAATAAGCCGGAAAGAGACTTGGGTATTCCATCACCAATTAGGGGAACCGTTTTAATATATTCTCCAAAGTCTTTAAATGGAAGAGGAATATCTATACGATTTATATATCGAAGAGCTATTCTGATAACTTTAGTGGGTTTAGCAACTTCCACATAATGTTGCCAAAGCTTCTTGGCTTCCCCACTAAAATCTCCCCAATTAGTATAAGGTTTAAGCTTATTAAAAGTAAATCCATCTAATCTTGCCTGAACTATTCTTTTCTTGTCAGTCGGACGGAATAAATATCCATCTGGTTCCCCCTTAGGGGAAACAACCTCTGGACAATTACCCGCCTTTATTTCAAAGCCAGCTTGCCATATTATTCTCTCCTCTTTTATCGGGAAATCGCTTTTTATTCTTTCGTGGAATAATGCCAAAGTTGCCAAATTAATTTCAGGGGAAAGGGTACATCTAATATCCAATAACGCTTCAACTATAGGTGCGTTCGGAAAATGAATATGATCGGACATAATCTAACCTTATCAAACAGCTATCTTATTGTCAATAAAAATAACATCATTATCCGATTCCATGCCGTACCCTATGAATTATATTTTATATTGTTTTTTTGCCACCCAGAATGGCTTTTCGCCAGCCTTTAGAACTAATATATCAATTGCACCACCTACTGTTTTGGGACGTTGCTGGAATCTAAAAGATTCAATTGTCGTCCTAATTGCATATATTGAGAAATCGACAGCATCTTGTAGCGTAAAAAAGTTAAAAGGAATAGGAGCTGGATTTAAATCAATCCATTGATTATTTTGGTTCAGTTTTATCGGACTAAGTAATCTGGACATAATTTCTGTTTCACCGCCCCAATTTGCGCCAAACTGATTTTGTGGGGTATTTATTTTTATGGATGTTTTTTTCGGTATATCAATATGGTAAGTATGGGGCGTGGAAACCCCCTGCTCTATTTTGAACCCTGAAACATAAAAATAAATATTGGGGAAATTATATGGCTGGCCAAAGAAATCTAAAAGTAGTTGAGGAATTTGATCTACTTCTGTTGAGTCAGTAATCTTATTCTCAATAAATTGATTAATAAATCCCGCAATAGGTATCCCTTTAATATCAGCTGTTCCACATGTACTAATACCAAATTTGTCTTTTACAAGAAACACTTTATCATTAGAATCACTTGCTGTTATGGTATGCTTATAATTTTGTTGGGGGATTCCCTCTTTTGTTTCATATGTTAAGCTTAATCTGCTATCTGCAGCTAGTACAATACCTTCGGGCACAAAAACTGTGATTACAAGAGACATATATTTTTCCTCTCTAAATACTTAATTTCTTTGTGTGAATTTTGGGAACACCTTATTTCCCCTACCCCCTGACCTCCGCGTATTCGCTTTCGCGGTCGCTGCGGCGTTCATGCTTAGCCAGGCAGATATAGGTTTCCTTATCGTCCTTGGCGATGACGAGTTTGTTTTCCTTGGCCAGCCAGCCATAGGCCCCGTATGCCGTGGGCGCATCCAGATTGGTCAGTCCGGGCAGGTCTTTTAAGTTGACCGCGCCCAGCTTGGACAGGCATCTCCAGACCACGCCGGCCGGCGCGCCGACCTTGACGTCAGCCGTGATGATTTTCGCCTCCGGCGCTAATTGGCACAGGGCGTCATTAGCCGGAACCAATATCTTTTTGAGTTCGTCCAGCAATGTCTTCATCTTTGCCTGAAATTCCGGTTGGCCAGCGCGTTTGTCCGCCACAGCCGATGCCCAGATATGTTCGTATTCGAAGAACTTTTTCCGGCAGTCGGCGCACTGCCTGAGATGCCCGAACAGCTTCTTCTCCTTGGCTGGAGTCAGGAATGTCGCATCGCCCGTGGCATAGTCAACTATATCCATCTGGAACTTTTTGCATTGCTTATTCATACATTAATCTCCTCGTAACCACAGATTAACACAGATATACACAGATAATTAGTGTTTATTCGCTTCACTGCGGTATTCGTGTCATTCGCTCTTATTCGTGTGATTCGTGTTCTCCTTCGTGTTAATTTTCCGTGCGCTCCCCGAAAGTATTCGGGGTGCTTCGTTTCACGCTTCGCTTAGTTCGCAGTCTCTGCGGAGTTCGCTGTCGCTACGTTGGCTACTACCTATGGAATCCTATTCTGGGCTTGGGTTTTGTTTCTTCCACCATCAACTGCCGGATGGCAGTAAACACTATCTTAAACTGGCTGTCATATGTCTTTTCCATTCCGTCTATCTTGCGTTTTAGAGCGGTATAAGTTAATATTTCCCGCCTGAGATTGGTGAAAGCCCGCATAATCTGGATATTGACCAGGATGGCTTTCTTGCTGTTCAATACGCTTGAGAGCATCGCGACTCCTTGCTCAGTAAATGCATATGGAAAGTATCTGCGTCCGCCCCAACTTGAGGTGCCAATTTGGCACCTCAAAAAGCTACGATATTCCTGCTTGGTTAACTCAAACATAAAGTCCTCGGGGAATCTTTCTATATTTCTTTTGACCTGTCTTTTCAACTGCTTGGTCGGCACGCCGTAGAGCAATGCCAGGTCTTCATCAATCATTACTTTTTTACCCCTTAAATGTAATATTTTATTTTCTATCTTCTCAATCGGAATCAGTTGGTTCATATTGCTTATATCCTTATTAATATCCGTAATTCCGGGGACATACTCATCGGCTTAATCAGTTATATCCGCTAAATCAGCTTACGCAGTTTTATCTCTGAGCATTTCCATTATCCGGTAAAATCTGATTCTTAGTTTGCCCGGTGTCCAGCCCTTAAATTCGTCCTGTTGCAGTATCTCTTGGTAGGTCAAACCCTGACGTTTTAATTCAAATATCCGTTGGTCCGCCGGTTCAAGCCCTGATAATAGCAAATTTAACTTATTTGTCAATAGGTTTTGGCTTTCTTCATCGTCCTGAGTGGCCGGCCGTTCGGCTTCCACATCCTCAGGCAGTGATTTGGGGAACCGGACTGAAAATGGTTCGGGCTGGCGCTTGAGTTTGGCAATGGCCTGCCGGGCCCGGTTATGGGCAATGCCCCAGAGCCAGGCCTTGAACGAACCCGGGCCTTTAGACTGGAATGCGCGGATGTCCCGGAAGGCGGTAAGCATGACCTCCTGCAAGATGTCCTCGATGGTCGGGTCGTCCGAGGAGTGAATCAATTGGCAGATATATTGCCAGAGAAGCTTCTGGTAGCGCTCCAGGAGCTTATCCAGGGCAGAACCATCGCCGGCCAGATACTGCGAAACCAATTCTTCATCACAACAACTGTCTTTAGGCATATACCGCCTCCGAGGATAAAGTTCAGATAATTCATGCTCTATCTATAATTATCAATTATCGTCGTCCTCGTATCGGCTGACCGCATTATCCCACGATCCGTCCCATTCCCCCTCGTCCGAAACCCGATCCGGATTGGAACTTTCCCGGCGCAGATAGGGTAGGTTAAGTTTTGGCGGGATGGGATGTATCTTGAGGTAATCTTCAAACGGCGCCTGGTTCAGGGCCAAGCGCAGTATCTTACAGGCCAGGTCCCGGTCTTTCCTGATATGGGAATAATGATCAACGATGCGCTCCGGCATGGATGCGGCCTCAGGGTTGTTGCTATCAACCTGCTTTATCTTTTCCCGGCCGGACCATTCCAGTACAGCCATGATAAGCTTATCAAACAACACGGCCGGTCCCCGGGCCTTCTTTTGCCTGTATTGCTCCCCTATGTCATAAAGGCCCTGGACCAGTTTCTTAATAAGCATAATTCCGCCTCCTGGATTGTGATTTTACCAATACCCTCTCCATATATATGAATGTTTGAGACCCCCATTTTACTGCAATCAATATCCATTTTGTTCAATAAAATCAGGCCTTTCTAAGTACTCGGGTTCCCGGTATTGCTGACTACTGTTTCCTGTCTACTGACTACTTCCTCCATATATATAAACGAAATTGAGGCCTATTCGGATCTATAAATCTCAAATTTTATATGATTTTTTGAAGGGCTTGCCGGTTCGCTCCGCTCCCCGCCCGAAGGCGAGGCTCGCCCTAATGGCGGCAGCGGGTGCTCGCGGTCTCTGCGGAGTTCACTTTATTTGGGAATTTTTGCCAATTTATAATAGGGTGTTGTGGTTCTATAAATCTTAGATTTTTGCCGATTTGTAACCAGGGGGTTTAATCCGGAGACACGCACGAATGGAGTATATAGGATAAAACAGGAATAAAGATAAATTCTTCCAGGGTCATCTCAATATCAGCGACATAATAACCGGGCGCCATGTGTGATGCGAATAATTTCTATCATTCCCTTCTTACGGCGATAGACAATCCGATAATTATGATAGATTATTTCCCGGATATTGTGATTGTCATATTCGGGAACAATCCGGCCGGCATCAGGAAAAGCAGACAACACCTCTATTCGGACTATGATATTTTTGGCGAAATTAGCTGCATAATATCTGGAATCCTTTTCAATGTGTCTGCAAATGGAGATGAGGTCATCCGCGGCAGAAGGAGACCATCTTATTGGTAGCGAATCATGCGAATCTATTTCAGCCATTTTGCCAGCCGCTCCTTAGCCGTTTTGTGAGATATGCTCTTGCCATTATCAAGTTCCTTGAGTCCCCTGTCCACCTGTTCCTTAAAATACAGCTCGGCTATCACATCCGATACCGCCACATTACCCGGCAACTTTTCTATTATCCTGACAATTTGCTGTTTTACGGTCATATGGTTCACTCCTTTTACGCTGGGTCCCGCCTGGGTGGGACGAATGTGTTTGGTATTAATTATATCATATCCGGCGGAAGTGGTCAAGGAAAATCCTAAATCCGGGGACACGGACCTGAATTAGAATATCATTTTGGCTCCTGGGACACATTAGCTCCTTGCATCCTTTTATCTATGCGCTTTACAAGGTGTAGTTTTCGTAAAACGCCTGCTATTTCCGGCTGACGCCGATTTTCCATCGGCCTGTTTTCATATTCCACATTTTACCTGTTTCGGTATCATTTATTATGGCGATTGTCATTGGCTTGAGAAATACGGTTATTCTTTTCATTACTTTTCTAAAATCATTGGGCGCATTATCCAGCCGCGACTTGCGCAAGAAAGCCAGCCATTGTTTTTGTCGCCCCTTATCATTGCGGAATTGCGGGCGGAAAATCAAGCTCTTATTATCCAACTGAGTTGCCCTGCGCTTAAACGTCTTCTTTACGGCTTGGCCCAGATTCCCGCTGTCAAAATTGTGATTGGCCGAGAGGATATAGACATCATAGAAATCCTTCATCCGGCTATTGGCCAGGGACAGCTTGACCATGGCCTCAAATTTCTCCGAGATGATGCTTTCTATCGAATAAACCTTTACCCCCACACCAAAACTTCCTGTTTGAGAGGATGATAAAAGTCGTTTCTGCCGCCTTAGGCGGGTAGATATGAAAGCCCTGCCTGTATTGGTGTGGGGGTCAATCCGTGGCTCTGATTTTGGCAGAAGCGCAGGCAAATTCATCAGTTTTGCTTTGGGCCAGACCACATCCCCGAATCCGATGTCCAGTTGCATTCTCTTGCGGGCTTTGCCCAGATAAGCGTCAATCTTCAGACGGATGCCAACATACTCGGACTCAGGTTTTATTTCCTCAAGAGTGATGGAATGGACGTCGAATCGAACTCCATCAGCATATTCAACTCCGGCAATCCGGGCAAAGATTCGCTTCATCTCTGTCGGTGTATTTTTCACTCCCACGCCCAGGAAATCTATATCTTTAGTCGCCCGGGTCTGGGGAACATTCAGGTAAATCAGGAGCAATCCGCCCTTTAGGATAAAATGAGAGGCAAATGGGGAATTAGACAGCCGATACAGAAATCGTTCCTGAAGATAGCGCAGGAACAGGGCGTCAAAATCAATGCGCTGCGCCCGGGCCAGATTTAGCAACTTCGCCTTGATAGACCCGGCTTTATTAACAATCACCTTTTTCATAGCCACAGATTTCACAGATTTATTAGCTTATCTATGCCATCGCATTCAGCCAGGTCTGGACTGTCGGTTTCACCCGGCAGATTTGGGCGTATTCCAGCAGTTTTTCCAGATTACGGTCCTTGCCTTTAAGGTATTCGGCCAGCCCTTCCTTAACCGTATCCAACCCCAGTTTATTTCTGTAGCGGAAACAATCGCAAATCGTCTTTTCCGGGCAGTATATCCTGACTTTATCCGAACCAATTTTTATTTCCTGAATACCGGCGTCAAATTGCTTTCGCGAGAAGTAATAGAATTCTACCGGCGGGTAAAGGACTTTAGGCCGCCACATTCCTCTGGGCAAAGCCATTGATATTACGGACGGATTAAAGGTGGTCAGTTCAAAATAAGCCAAGGCGGACAGCAGGCAAATCACGCCATCCGGCACGGCCCGTTTCAGGTCAATAAAACCCTGATTAGAGCCAATATTCATCTTGGCTGAGCGGTATATACCCGGCCTCACCTTGCTTACCCGGCCGCTATCCAGCAGGGCTTTAATTTGACGGGTGTGAATACCGGCTTCAAGCAGGTCGTTGGTCCGGGCAAATCCCTTATGGATTTTGAACAGCTGGTCTATTTTAGTAATATCAATCTTATTCATATATGGATAGAATCATATACACTTTTAAATAAATGTAAAGGTTTTTATCCGATTTATCCCTTCAGGTAATCTGGGGGCGCAATACCGAATTCCATTCCTTCGCTGCGTATTCGCTGCTGACTCATTCTTCCCGGCCCCTTTGGGTTCGCTCCGCGGTCTCTGTCCGCCATTAGGGCGCCGCCCTTGGGCGGTGGTCGGTCCGTTCACTTCGTGGTCGCTACGCGGTCACTGCTGTGTTCACGCGTTCGCTTAGTGCCGGTGGGTACTCCCGGTCACTGCGGTGGTCAGAAAATGTCCAGTCTACGGCGGG
>Ga0208953_1001626_pt1 | contig 12210 bp, 9 predicted proteins | sample RifOxyB2_FD_184033 | JGI IMG/M metagenome (GOLD analysis project Ga0208953, IMG submission 184033) | Groundwater microbial communities from Rifle, Colorado - Rifle Oxygen_injection B2 (SPAdes) | ecosystem: Environmental > Aquatic > Deep subsurface > Groundwater | place: USA: Rifle, Colorado... | reverse complement strand
GCTTTTATACGGTCCGGACGGCAAAACCCTGGAAACGATAGATTTTCCGCGCCAGCATGACGCCGAACGGCTTTGCATCTCCGATTTTTTCGCGCGGCACGGGGATAAAAAAGATTATGCCGCGCTCCTGGCCGCCACCTGCGGCGAGGGCGTGGTTGAGTTGGCCCGGCGCGAGCGGGAAAAAGGCAATTATCTCCGGTCCTATATAGTGGAAGCGCTGGCTTTAAGCCTGGCCGAAGCTTTCGCCGAGGTCCTGCATTACCGGATCAGACAGGATTGGGGTTTTGCGGAACCACGGGCCGGCACGCCTTTGCACAAAGTCCAATACCGCGGCCGGCGTTATTCTTTCGGTTATCCGCCATGCCCGGACCTGGCCAACCAAAAAAAACTTTTCGGCCTGCTGCATCCGGAAGGCGACGTGAAAATAAAACTGACCGAGGGATTCATGATGGACCCCGAAGCGTCGGTTTCCGCTTTCGTACTGCATAATCCGAAAGCCAAATATTTTTATCTATGAGGAATTTTTTCGAATTACGTCACAAGCCAAGCCCGCAAGAAATAGACGGACTGGGGCACGTTAACAATCTCGTCTATCTCGGCTGGTTCATGGACGCCGCCGCCGGCCACACCGAGGCTTGCGGCATGTCGGGGTCGTTGATGCTGGAAGCGGGCGAAGGCTGGGTGGTGCGGCGCCATGAAATAGATTATCTCGCGCAGGTCAAACCCGGCGATTCCGTGGTCATTAAGACCTGGATAGAAACGGCTGAAAAAGCCTCCTCGGTGCGCAGGTACGAAATCGTAAGCGCTGACGGCAGGCTTGTCTGCCGCGGGCTCACTGTGTGGGTTTGGATCAATTACAGGACCGGCAGACCGGCGCGAATCCCGGAAAAAGTTTACGCGGCTTATGGTGTGGCGCCCGGTAAAGTAACGGAACGGCCCGCCGACAGCCCCTGACCGGTTTCGGATCCCGGCTGCGCTGTTTTCGGATTTTAATGAAACCTAAAACTTGAATAAGGAACCATATGAAAGATAACACCTCGATAAATGAAACCGGAAACGAAGAGAATTTCGCGGAAATGTTCGATAAATCTTACAAGGAACCGGCAAGACTGGAGCCGGGCCAGAAGATAGAGGCCCGTATCGTTAAGATAACGGAGGAATGGGCTTTCCTGGAAGTTGGCGGCAAGGGCGAAGGCTATCTGGGCAGGAAAGAACTGGCGGACGCGGACGGGAAGCTGACCGCCAAAGAGGGAGATACGGTCCGCGCTTATTTCCTGTTCTCTGAAAACGGCGAGATGCATTTTACCACTAAGATCGGCTCCGGCCCCGCCGCGCGCGCCCAGCTGGCGGATGCCTGGCGCAACGGCATACCGGTGGAAGGGACGGTAGCCAGAGAGCTGAAAGGCGGGTTTGAGATCACCATCGGAAGCGGAATGCGCGCTTTCTGCCCTTTTTCACAGATGGGCGTCCGGAGGGAGGAAAATAAAGAAAATTACCTCGGCGTCTCCCTCCTTTTCGAGGTCATAGAGTGCGGCGAACGGAATATAGTCCTTTCCCGGAAAGGGATCCTGGAAAAAGAGCGGCAGGCCGCGGTGCTGGCACTGAAAGGGTCTTTGAAAGAGGGTGATAAAATAAAGGGCGCCGTTACTTCCATCCAGAAATTCGGCGCTTTTGTGGATATCGGCGGCGTGGAAGGCCTGCTGCCCGTCTCCGAGATAGCCTGGAACCGGACGGAAAACGTCGGGGATATACTTTCGGTCGGCCAGAAGGTGGAAGTTGTCGTTAAAAAACTGGACTGGGCCAACGAACGCATTTCCTTAAGCCTGAAGGACACTTTGCCGAATCCCTGGGATACCGCCGCCCAAACCTGGCCCCCCGGCTCCTATCACACCGGGACCGTTTCACGCTTCGCCCCCTTCGGCGCTTACGTCACTTTGGGCGAAGGTGTGGACGGGCTTATTCATATCTCCCGGCTCGGAGGCGACAAGAAGCTTCAGCGCCCGGATGAAGTGCTTAAGGCAGGGCAGGCGATAGAAGTGAAGATCGAGGCGGTGGACCGGGAAAACAGGAAGATCTCCCTCATCCCCGCCGATGTCAGCCGCGAAGCGGAAGAGGATGCCGCCGTTTTGAAGAATTACCAGAGGGAAGAAACGCCGGAATCCCTGGGCATGGGGACGCTGGGGGAAATACTTAAAAAACAACTGGAGAAAAAAGGGCGCGGCCTGGAAAAATAAATTAGCCGCCGGAGGCCTGTTCCCTATGTCTTTTAGCGAGTCTCCGGTATAACCGCGAGAAAAACCCGGCAAAATCAAGTTGCAACGCGAGTCCCGCGGCGAAGGTGGCTTTCGGAAGGTAATTGACCCAATCCGTCAGAAACAGATTATTGTGAAACACCGGGATTTTATCGATCAAAGCGATGAACCAGCGCGGAAATAAAGGGATCACCCTGTTCGGTTTTTTCTTGCTTATCGAAATATAGCTCCCGAGCATCAAAAAAAGACGTTGAAGGAATACGATCTCTTTCTTATCAGTCTTCAGATCCGTCCGGATGTGCCACTGATTGAATCCTTTTAAAGATACCCCGTCCACGTCTTTTTTGGTTATCATCCCCATTGAAAGCAACTTTTCAGTGAGGGCTGTTTTGGGATGATGCTGAAGCGAATACGTGCACATGCGGAACGGGCCCGGAAGCCGCATCATAAAACCCAGCGTTTTCCTGAGATCGTCCACGGTTTCAAGAGGATTGTCGAAGATCAGATCATACGAAGGGAATATTCTATATTTTTTAAACAGCCTTGCCGCGTTCATAATCATCGCGTCGGGCGTATTTCTTCCGTACACTTCGAGTCGGATCCGTTCGTTCCCGCTTTGTATGCCCATGGAGATAGTTTTAAGGCCCATTCCGCTTAGCGCGGCGATCTTTTCCTCGGTTACATAGCTCGGATGGATATCGCAGTGGAACGCCAACCCGATCTCACGCTTGTATTTCTCACTGAATTCACGAAGCCATGCCGGGTCCAGCCCGAAAAGTTCGTCGTTGCTTGAAACCGAGGCGAGATTCTTGAAAGCTCTTTTCGCGTTCGAGAGTTCATTGATAACGCTGTCCACGCTCCGTTGGCGGAGCCGCCGTCCTTTCCCTTTGAATATCGAATGAAAAATGCTGTTGCTGCAGAAATCGCAGTGGAACGGGCACCCGCGCCCCGTCATGAAATTGTAATGAGTAAGCGAGTCGTTGTAAAGCGGTTCGATGTTCCCGCATTTATCATCCTCTATCACATACGAGCCGGACACGTCGCTGAAATCTGCCTGCGGCAGTCCGTCAAGGTCTTCGGTAACGGAACACGTCTCATTACGCACCACGGTCCCGTCGGATTTCCTTATCCAGAGACCGGGGATATGCGTGTAATCCTTTTTGTTTAAAATGGCGTCCGACAGCAAGGACAGCGGCCCTTCCCCCTCGCCCGCGCATACGATATCGGCATACCGGATACATTCTTCCGGGCATATGATCGCGTGAGCCCCGCCCCAAATGACTGGGGCGCCCGTCGCCGTCTTGATCGCGGCGGTAATATCGCGGGCAACCGGAAAGAATGTCGATCGCGTACTGACGCCCACAAGGGCCGGGGCCAGATCTTTTATCAGGTTTTTAAGAAGATCATATTCTTTGGCGGTCGGCAAGGACATTTCGTTGGTCTTGTCGCGCTTAAAAAAGACCATGCTTACGGTATGCCCGTTCTTCTTAAGCACATCTGACAAGATCCGGGCGCCGAAAGCCCCAAAATGATAAAGGGATATAAGGACAAGATGCAGGCCGCCGTCAGCGGCCGCATGTCCCGAACCCTGAATTTGTCCGTCCTTGGTATTGGTCTCGGGCATATTTAGATTTTCATCATGTATTGTATTATAATTACGCGGTTAGTTGCGCAGGGCCTCTCCGGCCCCCCCCTTGACAACTGAATTGCGTCTGCTATACTATGGATGTCGGCGCGCCTTCGGGCGGTTCCGACGAAAGGGCCCGCAGCTCTATTAAACAGAGATTATGCGGGCTCCTTTTTTTGCCTTATTTCCGAAAATATTCCAAGCCCTCCCGGTCTATATAAAACGTCTGATTTTTCAGCACGGCTTTGGCCAAGCCGTCCTTAAAGCCGGTGACCGCGTCATATTTGAAAGGGATGACTTCTTTCCCGCTTTTATCGATAAAACCCCATTTCCCGGAAAGGGACTTCAGGACCGGGGCCAGCCCCTCGCTGAAAGAAGCGCACATGAAATAAGAAAAAGGTATTTGCTCCACGCCCTCCGGATCGATGTAGCCGCACAGGTTCGAGATATCCGTCCGGTTTTCGGCATGAGCCAGCCCTTCGCTCACCGGCCCTATATTAAAGAATTCTTTCGCCTTGAAAGCTTTTGTTTCCAGGCTGATGAAGCCGTACCGCAGACGCAGCCGTGCGGAGGCAAAGCCGTTCTGGAAAGGGAAAGCTTCTTCATATACCGGGGGGATGACCTCAACCCCGGCTTCGTCTATGTAGCCGTATAGGCCGCCTGCCCTGACCCGCGCCAGCCCTTCGCTGAAGGAAAAGATTTCGTCATAACGGGTGGGAACGAACCGCTTTGTCGCGGTATTTATCAAGCCCCACCGCCCGTCTTTTTTTGCCGCGGCCCGGCCTTCGCTGGGCTGCATGGCTTCCTCGTATTCGAAAGGTATGACGGCTATACCGTCCTTTCCGATGTAGCCCCATGACCCTTTTGATTTTACCGGGGCCAGCCCCTCCCGGAAGCCGCCGGCCACCTGATAGACCGGCTTTATGACTTTATTTCCAGAGGAGTTTATGTAACCGTATCTGCCCCCGGCCAGAACCATTGCAAGACCTTCGCTGAACGGCCAGGCGAAATCATAGCGGGGTTGGATTAGTATTTTTTTTGCTTTGTTCACATACCCCCATTTTGAGCCGGTACGGAAAGGGATGGGCTGCGCGGAATCTACCTGGGCCCGGAGCGCGCCCGGCTCCGCAAGCAAAAGGCCGATAATAAAGATATTACGGAAAAGCTCGCTGGTTCTCATGGTTTTATCTTACCACTTTTGTATAATGTTTTTTTAACGACAGGAGATTTGATGAAAAAGAAAATAGCCGTTTATCCCGGCAGTTTTGACCCCGTAACCTTCGGCCATCTGGATATAATAGAACGCGCCTCAAAGATATTCGACCGCCTGATAGTCAGCGTCTTCGTTAACAGCGCAAAGAAGCCCATGTTCACGGTGGAGGAACGCGTGGCCATGCTCAAGGCGGTGTTAAAGGGCAGGAAGAACGTGACGGTAGACTGTTTCGAGGGTCTGCTGGTGGACTATGTGCGGCGTAAGCGCACCAAAGTGGTGGTACGGGGGCTGCGGGCCATTTCCGACCTGGAACACGAATTCCAGATAGCCGGCATCAACCGAACACTCTACCGCGAGATAGAGACCGTCTTTTTCATGCCGCGCCAGCGCTACGCCTACCTGTCCTCGAGCGTGGTGCGCGATATCGCCCATTTCAAAGGCGATGTTTCAAAACTGGCGCCGTCATTCGTTGTAAAAGCTATAGAGAAGAAGAGGCTCGGGAAGGACTAGTTAGGCGCCGGAAATCCCGGCTTTCATCCTTTCCCCCGCGCAATATTGCGCAATTCAATGCTGTACGCCCCATACCGCATCGGGCCGCGCGGTGCGTCCGCCGCATATTGCTATAATGTTTATTAATCCGGTAAATTGCGGGCTAAATCATTTTTAATAGGGAAACTCAGCGTAAAAAATCCACGCAATTTCCGGAGATCGGTTCGTTTGTCCGACTACCCTGGCCGCGGAGTTTGCCAAGAACCGCTTTGAGCTTTTTATCCGGCAGATACAGGAAAGAAACAGGAAAATAACCGGAACTGAAGTTTTCAGACTAATTCAGCGGAGGCTTTATGGAGAACAGTGTTCCCGTCTTTGACTATACCCCGGAGAGCATCAGGGCCTTGGGGGACAAAGTCGTGTGTGATTTTGAGGCGGGTGTAAAAGGCCTTATCGGGATACCGAAAGAAAGCCGTTCTTTTGACAATACCATGCTGGCTTTTGAGCGCGCCGCGAGCGATTTCGGTGAAGCCGTAAGCATCTCCATCGCCATGGCTTACGTCTCGGACAATGCGGAAGTACGCAAAGCGGCGCAGGAGCTTGAACTTAAGATAAGCCAGTACGCCGTGGACATCTTCACCCGCGAAGACATCTTCAACGCTCTGAACGAATACGCCGCCAAAGGCGAAAACCGGGGCGAGGTGGAAAACCGCCTTCTGACAAAGACACTGCTGGATTTTAAGAAGAACGGCCTTGGCCTGGAACCCCGCAAACGAAAAAAGGTCAAAAAGCTCCTCAAAGAGCTTATAGAGATGGAACTCCGCTTCTCAAAGAACCTTCGCGAGGTTAATGACAGCCTGGCGGTCACCCTGGACGAGCTCAAAGGTTTGCCGGAAGATTTTATCCTTCGCCTTAAAAAAACCCCTGAAAGCAAGTATTTAGTCACCATGAATTACCCGGATTATCTCCCGTTCATGGACAACGCCGAATCGGACGCCGTACGCGAGAAACTGGAAGCCATGTTCAATAACCGGTGCGCGGCGGAAAACGTAAAATTGATGGAAGAGGCAATCGCCATGAGGCGAAAGATAGCCAAACTCATCGGCTACCCGAATTTCGCCGATTACACGCTGGACGACCGGATGGCAAAAAACAGCGCCAATGTCGTAGATTTCCTGGAACGGACATGGGCCAAGCTCAAGAAAAAAGGCCGCAAGGAACTGCGGCACAGAGCGAAATTGAAAACTACGCGTACCGGCGGCGCGGATAAGACCCTGAACTCCTGGGAATGGCGCTACTACAACAACCGGCTCAAAAAAGAGAAATATGCGCTGGATCATGAAAAAATAAAGGAGTACTTCCCGCTTGAAACCGTAATCAAGGGGATGTTTGAGATCTTCGGGGCCGTGCTCGGCATAAAATTCGTGCCGGCGGACCTGCCCGTCTGGCATAAAGATGTGCGCGCCTATTCGGTGCTGAACGCGGACGGCTCCGCGGCGGCATATTTTTATTTCGACCTGTTCCCGCGCGACGGCAAATACAAGCACGCGGCCTGTTTCGGCCTGCGGCACGGGCGCGAGGCCGCCGACGGAACCTACATTCTGCCGGCCGCGGCCATAGTGGCGAATTTCCCCGGCCCCTCCGGCGACGCCCCTTCTCTGATGAGGTTCGACGATCTGGTGACCCTGTTCCACGAGTTCGGCCATGTTACGCATAATATCCTGACAACGGCGAAATACGGCAAATTCTCCGGCACCAGCGTTTCCAGAGACTTCGTGGAAGTGCCCTCCAAAATGCTTGAGAACTGGGCTTATTACAGTTCGGTTCTCAAGCTGGTTTCCGGGCACTATAAAAGACCGGACGAGAAACTTCCCGACAATCTCATAAAGAAATTGATAGACACAAAAAATATGGATTCCGGGCTCGTCTATCTTAGACAGATATTTTTCAGCATCCTCGACCTGAAATACCACATGGCAAAGGGGAAGGTTGATACCACCAAGCTTTATGAAAAGCTGATGAAAAGGATCTCGCTCATCCCGATGAGCGCCGGGACGCATCCGCAAGCCGGCTTCGGCCATCTGATGGGCGGCTATGAAGCCGGCTATTACAGCTATCTCTGGTCGGAACTCATCGCCGCCGACCTCTTCTCCGTTTTTGAGGAAAAGGGCGTTATGGACCCCGAAACCGGCGCCCGTTACCGCGAGCTTATACTGGCCCCGGGCAGGAGTTATGACGAGGCCGGCCAGGTGGAAAAATTCCTTGGCCGCCCCGCAGCGGAAGCGGCGTTTTTAAAAAGCATAGGAGCGGCATAGCGTCAGGAAAAACCGCCAGGTTCGAAGGACGGCGATCGGATGTCCGCCTTCTAACCCCTGAAGCAGATTATGAAAACCAGAATATCGATCCTCGGCGGCCTGGCCGTCAGCGCGGCGTTGCTCTATTTCGCTTTCAGGAACGTTGAACTTGAAAAACTGGCGGAGATCTGTTCACGCGTTAATCCGCTGGTTATCGCGCCGGTTTTTTTTGTGGTCATGCTGGAACTGGGATTCAGGGGTTTAAGATGGAAGCTTCTGCTTGATCCGGCCAAACCCGTGCGGTTGTGGGACGCTTTCCGGCTTGAGACCGCCGGCCTGGCTTTGAACAACGTTCTGCCGCTGCGCCTGGGAGAAATAGTCCGCGGCACTTTCGGGGCCGGGCTTTTCGGCATCCCCGTGATGACGGTGTTCGCCACCATCCTGGTGGAACGCGCGCTGGACGCCATAGTGCTGGTCATTCTGTTCGTACTGGCGGCCAGATTCGGCGTGGTCGCGGCGGGCTTTCTCAGCTACGGTGGTTATTTCTGGTTCGTACTCGGCGGCGTCCTGGGGGGGCTCCTATTCCTCGTTTTCCTTGACGAGATCATGGCCCATCATCTCTTTTCGGGGCTTTTCAAAAAGTTTCCGCGGCTGACAAACGGGCTCCGCCATCTCGCGCTTGGCGTCAGGGCTTTCCATTCTTTCAAGACCACGCTTGCGTTGGTCTCCCTGGCCGCGGCCCAATGGATTCTGGACGCGCTTAACTTCTATATAATCGCGCGCGCTTTCGGCATGGGAGAAATGATAGGCGGTTTTAAATGCATGGTTCTGCTTTTCAGCGTGGCGGTTGCGGGCTCCATTCCGGGCGTCCCCGGAGGGTTCGGGAATTTTGAGTTTGCCATAACCAAAGTCGCCGGTTCCTGGGGAGTGGCCGGGGAAATGGCTTCAGCCTACGCCATCGGCCTTCATTTGCTTACTTACATCATTGTAACAGTGGCCGGCCTTGTATTTATCTACCAGATGGGGCAGTCGATCGGGAAGGTATGGGCGCAGTTCTCAGGCAAGAAAGAAAATACCATAGTCAACGGTTAAACCGCATGGGTACAGGAATAAATTCCATTCTGATGCACATCCAGACCTTCTATCCGGCCATAGGCGGCGCGGAGAAACAGGCGCTTGAACTGTCGCGTTCGCTGGTTTCAAGAGGGATACGGGTGACGGTGCTTACCCGGAGGACGGGAGCCAGCGCGGATGAAGAAACCATGGACGGGGTCCGTGTCGTAAGACTGCGGACATGTTCCGGCGCTTTCGACGCTTTTTCCTTCATGGTGCTGAGTTTCTTCTATCTTTTAAAACACGCCCCGGAGTACGATCTTGTCCATGTTCACCTGGCCTCCTCCCACGCCGTGGCCGCGCTGCTTGCGGGCAAATTCACCGGCAAAAGGACCCTGGTCAAACTTGCCGACGGCAAGGAGCAGAACGAAATAACTCTTTCCAGAAAAAATATTCCGGGCCGCATGAAGCTCAAATTTTTCGAGTTCGCCAAACCGCGCCTGTTAGTACTGAATGGAGAGGTCTTTGATTGGCTGAAAAAAGACCTTCAGTTCGGGGACCTGCCCGTTATCCAGTTTCGCAACGGAGTGGACACGCGGAAATACACGCCGCTTCTTTATCACGAAAAGATAAGCGCAAAAACGGCTCTTGGTTTTGAAAACGTTCCGGTTTTTCTTTTCGTGGGCAGGCTTGACCCCAAGAAAAGGATAAAAGAGTTCGTAGAGCTCTGGGCCGAGATCTTTTCCGAGGAAATGGCGAGGCCTAAAATTCACCTTGTCATAGTCGGAACCGGTCCGGAGGAGACCCCCATAAAAGAAGCCGTGTGCAGCCTGGGGCTGAAGGAAAGCGTTACGCTGGCGGGCCCTCAACAGGACCTGTTGCCGTATTACCGCGCGGCGGATATTTTCATCCTTCCATCCATAGCCGAGGGACTCTCTAATTCCATGCTGGAAGCCATGTCCAGCGGCATGGCTATTATGGCCAGCCGCGTCGGCGGGGCCAGGGAAGCGGTTAAGGAGGGCGAGAACGGCTTCCTTTTCGACCCTTTCAACCGGATTGAGATCAAAGAGTGCCTGCGCAGGCACATCGCCGACAAAGGCCTGGCCGTAAAGATGGGGGAACGATCGCGCGAAATAGCGGTAAAAACCTATTCCATGGCCAAAGTCACGGACGAACTGCTGGCTATTTATAACGAATGCTGATTTCGGGTTACAGGATCGACCATGTGCGGGATCTGCGGAAAATATAATTACGCGACTACCGAGCCGGTAACAAAAGAAGAGCTCAAAAAGATGAACGACCTCCTTATCCATAGGGGGCCGGACGACGAAGGCTACCATACGGACGGGAACGCCGGCCTAGCCATGCGCCGCCTCTCCATCATCGACCTTTCCACGGGCCATCAGCCTATCTGCAACGAGGACGGGTCGGTGTGGATAGTCTTTAACGGAGAGATCTATAATTTTCAGGCCCTGCACGACATACTCGTAGCGAAGGGGCACGTTTTTAAGACCCGGTCCGATACTGAGACGATAGTGCATCTCTACGAGGAACACGGCGCGGATTTCGTGAAAGAACTGCGCGGGATGTTCGCCATAGCCATTTTGGATAAAAAAAGAAAACGCCTGCTGCTCGCCCGGGACCGGATAGGCAAGAAACCCCTGTATTACTCCATGAACGGGACTTTTATCGCTTTCGCCTCCGAATTGCGCTCTCTTCTCGCCGCCGGAGGCGTTTCACGCGAGGTGGACCTGCGTGCCGTGGACGCTTACCTGACCCTGCAGTATGTGCCGAGCCCGCTCAGTATTTTTAAAAACGTCAAAAAACTTGAACCCGCCTCCATCCTGGTTCTGGAGAACGGTAAAGCCGTCATAGAGAAATACTGGGACCTGCCGCTGGACGCCGAGAAACTCTCCCTGCCGCTTCCGGAAATAAAAAAGAGGCTTTATGACGGCCTGCTGGAAGCCACGAAGATACGGATGATCTCGGAAGTACCGCTGGGCGCTTTCCTTTCCGGCGGCATAGATTCCTCCGTGGTGGTGGCGCTTATGGCCGAAAGTTCCCCCCAGCCGGTCAAGACTTTTTCCATCGGTTTCAAGGAAGCCGAGTTTTCCGAACTGGCTTACGCCCGCCAGGTGGCTCAAATGTACGGCACCGATCACACGGAGTTCATAGTAGAGGCCGGTATGGCCGGGATACTTGAAACACTGGTCCGCCATTACGGGGAACCTTACGCCGACTCCAGCGCGCTTCCTTCTTATTTCGTCTCCCGTGAGACCAGGAAGTCCGTCACCGTGGCTTTGAACGGCGACGGCGGCGATGAGAATTTCGGCGGCTATCTGCGTTACGTGGCCATGAGAGTGGATTCTTACTGGCATGTCATGCCGTCAGCCGTTAAAAAAGCTCTGCTGAACCTGGCCTATCTGTTCCCCAAGAAAGCCCCTTACGGAATTTTCTGGCGCGCGGCGAAATTCATGAAAGCCTCTATGCTCCAAAGCCAGCCGCTTCGTTACGTCTCAACGATCTCCATGTTCGGGCCGAATGAAAAGCGGGGCCTGCTCAGCGCGGAATTCGAGAACCGGCTCGGCGGCGACATTAATTACGGGGAAAGATACATAACGGACCTGTTCAAAGCGCCGGCCGGGCAGGATCTTATCAATAAACTTTTGTACGTAGATTTCAGATCTTACCTGCCCGAATGTCTGATGGCCAAGATGGATATAGCCGCCATGGCCAATTCTCTTGAGGCCAGGTCCCCCTTCCTGGACCATAAGGTGATAGAATTCGCTTACCGCCTGCCCGGAAATCTCAAACTCAGGGGGATAAACGGCACCAAGTGGATATTGAAGGAAACCTTCAAGGACATGCTGCCCGAGCGCATCTACAAAAGAGGGAAAATGGGATTCGGAATACCGCTGGGGGCCTGGTTCCGGGGCGAACTTAAGAATTATTGGGCCGAGACCTGTCTTTCAGAAAAAGCGCTGGGCCGCGGCTATTTCAACAAGGAACATCTCTTCATGTTGTGGGATGAACATCAAAGCCGGGCGCGGGATCACGGTTACCGTCTTTGGACCCTTTTAATGCTTGAGCTCTGGCACAAAGAATTTGCCGACGACTTCAAGATATAATCGCTAGGCGGCCGGACGGCTAAGCAGCTAGGAGCCTGAGCAATTAGTCGGCGCATACTGTAATAATGAAAATGCGCCATATTCCCCGTCGGTGAACGATTTGAATTCCGACGGAAAATCCCGTACACTTATAATATAGATTATAAGCGTCCGG
>Ga0208953_1001611_pt1 | contig 12327 bp, 11 predicted proteins | sample RifOxyB2_FD_184033 | JGI IMG/M metagenome (GOLD analysis project Ga0208953, IMG submission 184033) | Groundwater microbial communities from Rifle, Colorado - Rifle Oxygen_injection B2 (SPAdes) | ecosystem: Environmental > Aquatic > Deep subsurface > Groundwater | place: USA: Rifle, Colorado... | reverse complement strand
TCGTTCTGCTCCCAAGGTATGGGGAAGCTTATTGTTTAGCATAAGCATCACCCCCTTCCCGTCCGCCAGAGGCGGCCGGGTTTCGGCTTCGCCGTACAACTCGGAAAATTATTTCCCGCGCGCGCTGCAAAGAGAAAGATCAAAACTTCGCCAGAATTATTATATAAGATTTTGCCCGCGCCGCCCGCAGATTTTGGCAAATTAAGGCCAAAATTTGCCCCGGCGCGGCCTTGTCTTGTTAATGTTCAACAGCATTTAAGCCGGTGGCCACAGGTTGAATAAAACACCACCCCGGCGCCCGCTGCGCGGCCGCCACAGTGGTCTTTTCTGTTATTAATTTGTCGCCACCGGCAAGAGGCAGAAACGGCAACAGCAAGGAAGCTAAGGCCTGGACAGCCCGGACAAGCCGTGCAGACCCGGCCTTAGCCGCCTTATCTGGCCCCGCCCTCTCATGATACAGCATAATAACCCGCCCGTAAATATGTAGCGGTGGCGGTTAATGGGGTTGTCCGGATTGCCGGAACAGGATAAACTTTTAGTATCTGGGGTGTGCAAAAAGATTTTTGTTGACAGACTTCCGTTATTTTTTGTATAATATTGGTATGAACTTAAAATGTAGGAAAGTATTTTAATAACAACGCATGTTTAACCCTATTTTAATCCATGCTAATGACGAAACTCTATTCTTCTAAAATCTTAAAGGAAATAGCCGAAAGTATTTCTATCGGTGTTCCTTCCTATATTATAAAGGAAAGCAAAGGCGCTGTCAACCAACTTTTAGTTATAAATCTTAAGGACATAACCGCCGAAGGAATTTCTTCCGATACCCTTATAAGCTTTCCCGCTGCCCCGGACCAGAATTTTGACCGTTTCAAAGTCGCCGCCGGTGATGTTCTTGTGTCGGCCCGCGGCACAAAATTCAAGGCGGCGCTTGCTGCCGCGGAGGTCTCCGGAGCCGTTGCCGCCGCCAATCTTATAACCGTGCGCCCCGGTAAAGAGCTGTACCCAGCTTTCCTTGCGGCCTATTTAACCAGCAGTGCCGGTGAAAAACGGATACTTGCAAGAGCCAAGGCCACAACTGCCTGCCAGCTCCTTATAAATGTTTCTGATATTGAAGAACTAGAGATACCGCTTCCGCCGTTTGAAATCCAGAAAAAAATAGGCGATTTATGGCAGGAGCTTAAGGCCCAACAGAAGCGCTATTCAGAGGCCGCAGATTTGTGCTCAAAAATATCAAACCAGATCATAACCGATGCTATTAGTAAATCAGTCAAGGAAGGAAATCAAAATGAGTGAAAAAATCACTTCGGAAGAACTTAACAACCATTTGTGGGGCGCCGCCGATATTCTACGCGGCTTGATAGACCCCGCCGATTACAAAAATCATATATTCGGATTCCTTTTCCTAAAGCGGATCTCGGATGTCTTTGAGGAAGAGGCCCAAAAAATTTACGACCGTGAAATTAAAAAAGGCGCCGCCGCCGACAAGGCGCGCAAAGTCGCCTATGACGACCCGGACGAACACCAGTTCTTTGTTCCTGTCAGAGCCCGGTGGAGCGAGTTGCGCAAAAAGTCCCAAAATTTGGGCGAGGTCATAAATAAGGCCTGTGAAGCTTTTGAAGAGGCTAACCCGCAGCTTGAAGGCGTCCTTGCCGACATAGACTTTAACTCCAATAAACTTGGAGACGCCAAAAACCGTGACATAGTGTTGTTAAAGCTTATCAACCATTTCTCAGAGAAAGAGCTCAAAAACTCCGCCCTTGCCGAGCCGGACATTCTGGGTAAGGCGTATGAATACCTTATTGAAAAATTCGCCGACAATGCCGGCAAAAAAGGCGGGGATTTCTTCAGTCCGCGCATGGTGGTCCGCTTAATTACTGAAATTCTCAAACCTGCCGAGGGAATGCGTATAGCGGATCCCACCAGCGGGAGCGGCGGCATGCTTATAGAATGCGCGCATTACATTGAAAGGCACAAGGGCAACCCTAAAAACATTTCCCTCTATGGCCAGGAAAAGAATCTTGGCACCTGGGCCATCTGCAAAATGAACATGCTTCTGCATGGCATACCAGACGCCACCATAGAAAAAGGCGATACCATAAGGGAGCCCAAGCTTGTAAAGGGTGGCGAGCTTATGCTTTTTGACCGGGTTATTGCCAACCCGCCTTTCAGTCTTAAAGAGTGGGGCGTGGAAACCGCCGACTCCGACGGCTTTGGCCGTTTCCGTTATGGTATCCCGCCCAAAACAAAAGGTGACCTGGCATTTGTCCAGCATATGCTTAGCACAATAAACGACAACGGCATGGTGGGCGTTGTAATGCCGCATGGCGTACTGTTCAGGGGCGCGGCTGAGGGCAAAATACGACAGGGGATATTAAAGGACGATTTATTTGAGGCTGTCATAGGCCTTGCCCCCAACCTGTTCTACGGCACCACTATCCCCGCCTCAATACTGATATTCAACCGCAACAAGCCCAAAGAAAGAAAGGGCAAGGTACTGTTTATAAACGCCGCCGGGCAGTACGAGGCAGGCAAGCGTCAGAACAAGCTGCGCGACCAGGATATACAGAAAATAACTGGCGTTTTTGAGGGCTATAAAGACACAGATCGGTTCTCCCGCGTTGTTGACCTTAAAGAGATAGAGGAAAACGACTGGAACCTCAACATCAGCCGTTATGTGGACATTACCGAACCGGAAGTGAAAATTGACGTGGTCGAGGCGCTCAAGAAACTCCGCGACATGGAAAAAGAGCGGGCCGAGGCTGAAAAGCGCATGAATGGGTATCTAAAAGAATTGGGCTATTAAACTTGAGGTTTCACCAAGTGAGGGACTATGAAAAAAATACTGGCTGAAATAGATAGGTTACAGAAAGAAATAAACAAGCACCGACCCATAAACAAAACCGTCCTTAAGCAGATTAAGGAATACTACAAGGTGGGTCTTACCTACACCTCTAACGCCATTGAGGGTAATTCCCTTACAGAGAGCGAAACTAAAATAGTTATAGAGGACGGCCTTACCATAAACGGCAAGCCGCTTAAGGACCATTTTGAAGCCCTTGGCCACGGTGAAGCCTACGACCTGATGTATAACCTTTACAAACACCAGGAGATAGCCGAGGCTGACATTAAAAAGCTGCACAAGCTGTTCTATTACAGAATAGACACGAAAAACGCCGGCAAATACCGCAAGGTTAAGGTTTTTATAAGCGGTTCAAAGTACCCACTGGCTCTGCCGGAAAATCTCTCCGCCCTTATGGCGGGGTTTGTGCGTAAGCTGCCCGCCTTGAAGAAGAAGCTTCACCCTGTTGAGTTTGCTGCGCGAGTTCATAAGGATTTTGTATTTATCCACCCATTTGTGGACGGCAACGGCAGACTGGCCCGGCTTTTAATGAACCTGGCGCTGTTGCAGTCCGGCTATAACATAACCATAATTCCGCCAATCCGCCGCAGGGATTATATAGATACGCTTGAAAAGGCGCACACGGACGACAAAGCCTTTACCACCTTTATAGCAGAGATGGTTATGGAAACCCAAAAGGACTACATCCGCCTGTTTGAAGAAAACAAAAAGATGCACTAATATGCCGATAAAAACAGCGCAAAAATTCAAAAAGACCCCCGCCGGAGAGATCCCTGTGGATTGGGCCTTTGCAAAAGGGAGCATGATTTTTAGCCCGGTAAAAGGGAAACCTCCTAGCGAGTTGGTTGACCAGCAAAGGCCCGGCTATCTCCCTTATGTCTCTAATGAGTACCTGCGTGAGAATAAGGCTATATACGCAAAGCCTGGTCCCAATACCGCATTAACCAAGGAAAACGACATAATACTTTTATGGGACGGCTCAAATGCAGGGGAGGTTTTCCTAGCTAAACCGGGAATCCTTTCTTCAACGATGTCTCTTTTGGAAATAAAGGACAAAAACAAGTTTGATAAAAAATATATTTACTACTCCTTAAAGGCAAAAGAAGTAGCACTGCAAAGAACGACTAAAGGCACGGGGGTTCCGCATGTTGATGGTCAACTATTAAGTGTTTTGCCGTTTGCGGTTCCTTCCTTAAAAGAACAAGAGAAAATAGCTGAGGTGTTGTATTCTGTTGACGAGGCTATTGGTAAAACCCAAAAAATAATAGACCAAACCCAGACCCTTAAAAAAGGCCTAATGCAGATCCTCTTCACCCGAGGCCTCCCCGGCAAACACAAAAAATTAAAGAAAATCGGAATTGGCGAACTCCCAGCCGAGTGGAAAATAGTTAGGTTGGCAGATTGTGGACAATGGGGTAGTGGCGGAACACCTTCAAGAAAAAACCTGAAAGCCTTTAATGGGGATGTCCCTTGGGTAAAGTCAGGCGAAGTTTCCTATTGTGTTATCACCGATACTGAAGAAAAGATTACTCTGAAAGCAGCGGAATCCATTTCCGGCGCTATTTTACCGATTGATACTCTTCTTGTGGCCATGTATGGACAAGGAGTTACGCGGGGCAAAGTGGCCATCTTGGGTGTTCCGGCATGTGTAAATCAGGCGGTGGCTTGGTTTCAAGGCAATAAGGATGCTGAAACTAAGTACTTTTACTACTGGTTCGAAGAGAATTATAGTAGGATTCGCAAGATTGCCGCTGGCTCCAATCAGGATAATTTAAATGGAAAACAGCTGAAAAATTTAAGGATTGCTAGGCCAGACATCATTGAACAGGAAAAAATTGCCGAAATACTTTGGGAGATGGATAAAAAAATATCTACTGATACTAAAATGGCACAGGAATATTTGGGGCTTAAATCGGCTCTTATGCAGGTTCTTCTATCCGGCAAAGTGCGGGTTGGTCGTTGTGACAATATGGAGGCGAAATGAATATTCAAAAAGCACACTCGGTCATTTTAGCGCTGGACAAGGAGTTTCAGGATCTAAAAATCATTCCTTTGCTGCAGAATCTTCAGACTACATTAAACGCTTCTTTAGCGCAAAGAACTCCTCAGGCTGGGCAAGCTTTTGAGGACTCAAAACAACAACTTCTTGATGCTATAAGCAAGTGCCCGAGCAATCATTTTGTGCCGAGCAAGCATTATATACTTAAAACAATAGGCGGAGATTTGGTTACAGGAAAAAATTTGCATGAGAGAATCGAAAATATACTAGGCGCTAATGCCTTGGCTCCGGGGAAAGTAGTGGAGGAATTGCAGAAAATCTTAACTGAAGTTACGAGCTTTCAGAGTTTAATGAAGACTTTGCTGACAAGTTTCAAAAAGTTAAATATCCCTACTGACGAATTGGCCCCCGGAAACTGTGAAATAGGTGTCTTAATTCCTATTCAACCGGAGCTGCAAAACCTGGAAAACGAGCTCCGGGATCTTAACCAGCATATGAAAAGTATTTCTGAGGTGGTTTTGGGAAAGCACGAGACAGTGAAAATCAGGGCTCTTAGTTCGGGGAGTCCTATAGAAGTGTTCCTTGAATCCACCCCGGTTGTCGCATTAGCAGTGGTCACGGCCATAGAGCGTATTGTCGCGTTATATAAAACCATTCTGGAAATCAGGATCGCCAAAAAGAAACTTGAAGAGCTTTCTGTTCCAAAAGACACAGTCTCTTCCATTGAGCAGCACGAAAAATCCATGATTACAGCAGAGTTGAATAAAATTGGCGACGACATATTTAAGGGCTATAAGGGTAAAGACACCTCGCGCAAAAATGAACTGCGAACTGCATTATCCAAGGCGTTAAAATATTTAGCGGAAAAAATAGATAAAGGAGTTGATTTTGAAGTGAGCGCCCCGGCGGATTCCGAAGTGGATGTGGCAGGAAAAGAACCGGAAACCCCTGGAGGTACAGCCAGTCATGAGTTAAAAGAGACATTGTCACTAATTAATGCTAAAGGGGCATCCTTGAGGATGATTGAAAATAGAAGCGAGGGTGTTTTATCAATTTCTCATGAAGGGAAAAAAAGCGAGGATGAAAAAAGCAAAGGATAACAGTGGTGTTATATAGGAGGTAATTTATGTCACAAAAAACTCATCACATAGTTCATAACCCCAACGGCGGTTGGGATATTAAAAAAGCCAACGCAGATAGGGCCTCCGGCCATTACGAGCATAAGGCCGACGCCATAGACGCCGGCAGGGAGATTAGCCGTAATCAGAGTACGGAACTTAAAATCCACAACCTGAACGGACGAATTTCCCAGTCTGACAGTCACGGCAAAGATCCGTACCCGCCAAAAGGATAATATCTGTGCCAGCACCTCCAATAATAGGTTTTAAGGATGCTTTGGCCCAAGCTACTGAGAGCCGTAATCTGCTCTTGGGAAATGGTTTCAGTATTGCCTGTAAACGTGATATATTTTCGTACAGGGCGCTGCTTCAAGAGGCTAACTTTAAAGAAAACTGCCCACTAGCCAGCAAAGCGTTTAGTGTGTTCAAAACAGCAGACTTCGAGGCAGTTATACAAAAACTGGAAGACGCTGCAATAATTCTTGCCATATACAAAAGCATAGATAAAAAAACCCGTAGCAAGATAAAAAAAGACGCGGAATGTATAAGAGAAAATTTGGTGAAAACTCTTACGGCAAAGCACCCAAATTTACCATCGGACATCACCGATGCACAATATGTTAATTGCCGGGCGTTTTTAGCGAATTTTTCATACAAATATACTCTTAATTATGACCTATTGCTTTACTGGGCGCTAATGCATGACGAGGTTGATTCTTTGGAGATAGAGTGTAATGATGGCTTTACCAGGACAGATGATGTTCCGCAAGACTATGTCGTTTGGGATGAAGCTTCCCATGAACAAAACGTATTTTATCTCCATGGTGCCCTTCACCTATTTGATGCTGGGTGTGAAATTCAAAAATACACCTGGTCTAATACCGGAGTGAAGCTTATTGACCAAATCCGGGCGGCTTTGGGTCGAAAGATGTTCCCCGTTTTTGTGGCAGAAGGAACACATGTTGATAAAGCTAAAAAAATCCTACATAACAGTTATCTTGGGAGATGTTTCAGAGGGTTCGAGAAGACCAAAAAAGATTTATTTGTTTTTGGACATTCACTTTCTGAAAGTGACGAGCATATTGTTAAAGCTATTGAAAAGAGCCATGTTAAAAAGATATTTATCAGTGTGCATGGAGATTTATCGTCAACAACTAATAAACGATTGTTTGCGCGGGCGGCACAGATGCAAGTCGTGAGACAAGATGGGCGATATCCTTTAGAAATTATATATTACGACGCAGATTCCGCAAAGGTGTGGGGATAAAACCATGGCAGAGCAAAGTGGACTTAAAAATTGGGTTCTGGTGTGTCAAGGTGGTGGAGGTAAAGGAGCTTGGGAAGCTGGATTTATACATGAAGTGGTAAATGGTTTTGGTCTTGATTTTAAAACTTGCATAGGAACCAGTGTCGGCGCGCTTAATTGTGCGCTTTATTTACAATCTTGTACCTCTCATCTTTGGAAGGATATTCTACTTGAGAGTTGGTCAAAGATGTCGTCTTGTGAAATACTTGGCTTGCCTTCACTTAAAGGGGTCGGGCGGTTTGGGCTAAGTGGCGGCTCAAAATTACACGACTTGGTTGTTCAGAAGATAAGAAAAAGCGATATGGAAAGTGTTTGTACTTCCCAGAGCAAATATTTAGTAATACTTGCCACAAACTGTGATAACTGGCGCACCTGGGTTTGGCATCCATTCCTGTTCGGCCCACACACAGCCACTAAAGCATCTAGAGATAGTTTTTCCAATTTACATGCCGCATTGATCGCTTCGGCCTCAATTCCGATTATTTATCCATATATTCAGCAGGACATGATGACTTTATACGATGGTGGGCTTGTGGAAAACAACCCATTGAATTATGCCGAGGTTGGATGTTCAAATGTGTTGGTATTGTCTCCGAATCAGGCTGAGAATGGAGACAATTTGTGTAAAAGAATCTACAAATATTTTAATCCTCTTCATTTTTTAGAGAATCAAGTTTTAAGGAGAGTTTTGGACGTCAAAAGGGATATTTCGTATCGAAGAGCACAAAGCGCAGAAATGTGCGGGGTTATTCCAGTAACTAAGTATTATTTTGCAAGACCTAGTGAAAGACTGCCTTCCGGCACATTGTTTTTTTCGGAGAAAAGTAGTAAAGAGAGTTTCGAGCTGGGGCAAAAAGATGGCAAGGATTTTATGCGGGCGCTATTGTCTAACTCCGCCAATCTTGCAAGCAAGTATGACTTGGAAATATTAAATTTCGCTCTACCCTCAAAAAATATTTTTGAATGGTTTTTCTCAAAGGTGTTGAAGGTTAGAACAATTTCAGGATAGGACAACTATGACCTCACAAGACTGGAACGAGATTAATTTATCTGAAACCCCGGCTGTAGAACTCCTACGGGCTATGGGCTATGCCTATGTAGATCCGGAAGAGCTGGAAAAAGAACGCGAAAGCCTTAAGGATCCGGTTTTGACCGGCAGGGTGGAGAGGAGGCTGAAAGAAATTAATCCCTGGCTGTCGGAAGACGGCATAAAGAGGGCTGTGCGGGCTATAACTAATGTTTCTGCCACAAGCCTGCTTGAGGCAAACGAGAGCCTGCATACAATACTGGTGCATGGACTTTCTGTTGAGCAGGACCAGGGTTCGGGCAAAAAAGGCCAGAACGTTTACTTCATAGATTTTGCCAATCCCGAAAAGAATGAGTTTATAGTAACCCGGCAGTATAAAGTGGTCGGCCCCAAAACAGCCATAATACCGGATATTGTTCTTTTTATAAACGGCATACCTGTGGCTGTTATTGAATGTAAAAGCCCCACCATAAAAGACCCTATACAGAAAGCTATAGAACAGCTTTTCCGCGACCAGGAGTTTAAAGAAGAGTATAAAGGGCGCGGCGCGACCCGGCTTTTTGAAATCGTGCAAATACTAGGCGGCGTATGCCAGCAGGCTGCCAAATACGGCACCACCTACACGCCTTACCAGAACTTTTACGATTGGAAAGTGCCCTATCCGCTGACTCTTGATGAACTGAGCGCTAAATATACCTCAAAGATTTTCGGCAAGCCGCCCACCGCCCAGGATATTTTGCTCTGCGGCCTTTTTGATAAGGTCAATATTCTGGATATAATCCGCAATTTTATAACCTTTGAGGTGGAAAACGGCAGGACAAAAAAGAAGATCTGCCGCTACCAGCAGTTTATAGCGGTAAATAAAGCTCTGGCAAAAATTCTAAGCGCCAAAGATCCGCAAAAGCGGGGCGGTATAATATGGCACACGCAAGGGTCGGGCAAGTCGCTTTCAATGCTGTGGCTGGCTGTAAAGCTTAAACATCTTCCCAAATTTGAGAACCCGCTTTTGGTTATTGTCACTGATAGAATAGATTTGGATAGCCAGATAAAAGGCACCTTTGAACGTTGCGGTTTCCCAAACCCGCTTTCGCCTGAAAGCGGCAAAGAGCTGTCCCGCATTATAAGTGACGGCCAGGGCCAGACCGTGCTTACCACCATTCAGAAATTCCAGGAGCTGGAAGAAAGCGACTTCCTAACCGACTCCGAGAATGTTTTTGTTATGGTGGACGAGGCGCACCGCACACAATACAATAAAATCGCCGCCATAATGCGCCAGGCCATGCCCAATGCCTGTTTTATAGGCTTTACCGGTACGCCTATTGATAAAAAAGACCGGAGCACCCTGCGCACCTTCGGCCCGTATATACACACCTACACCATAGAACAGGCCGTGCAGGACGGCGCAACCGTGCCCATTTATTACGAAAGCCGCCTGCCAAACATTCAGATACAGGGCAGCAATTTGGACGAGCTCTTTAATCGCTACTTCGCCGAGTACACCGAAGAGCAGCGCGGTGAGATAAAACAGAAATATGCCACCGAGGACGCCATAGCCATAGCCTCAAGCCGCATAGAGACCATCTGCCTTGATATCATAAAGCATTATGAGGAATATATACTTCCCAATGGCTTTAAGGCGCAGATAGTGGTTAATTCGCGCGAGGCCGCCGTTATCTACAAAGAAACACTAGACCGGCTTAATGCCCCAGCTTCCGCTGTGATAATGTCCCAAAGCAATAACGACCCGGAAAGGCTTGCCCGGCATCGCCACTCCCAAGCCGAGACCAAAGAACTGATACGCAGCTTTAAAGAAGATCCCGCCGAAAAACTGGCAATACTTATAGTTTGCGACAAACTTATTACCGGCTTTGACGCGCCTATTGAGCAGGTTATGTATTTAGACAGACCGCTTAAAGAGCATACCCTACTGCAGGCCATAGCCAGGGTAAACCGCACCGAGCATAAAAAAACCTACGGCCTTATTGTGGACTATTGGGGCGTATCCAAAGACCTACAGGAAGCGCTCGGCATATTTGACGAGACCGACATTCTTGGGTTTATGTCGCCTAAAAATGAGGAATTACCCCGGCTTGAGGCCCGTCACCGCGCTGTTATGCAGTTTTTTGACAAGGCGGATAAGAATGATATTGAGGCCTGTCTTAAAGTGATAACCCCGGAAGATATCCGCGCTGACTTTGACCTGGCTTTCAGGAGATTTTCGCAGAGCATGGACATGGTTCTGCCGGACCCCGCCGCTTTGCGGTTCGCCAGCGACCTTAAATTGCTTGGCAAACTGCGCAATGCCGCCCGCGCTCGGTTCCGTGACGCTGCCCTGGATCTATCAGCCTGCGGCGCAAAGGTGCGGGATTTAATTGAGGAGCATATAAAGACAACCGGCATTCAGAAAATACTGGAGCCTGTTTCCATATTCTCCAGCAAGTTTGACGATGTTGTGGCCGCGCTAACTTCCGATGAGGCCAAGGCCAGCGAGATGGAGCACGCTATCCGCCATGAGATTCATGTACATATTACTGAGAATCCTGTCTTCTACCAATCGCTCAAAGAAAAGCTTGAGAAGATAATAGAGGAAAAACGGGCAGAAAGATTGAACTCCGCCCAGGCGTTGAGACATTTACAGGGCATGATGGATGAATTGCGCGGCATAGGCAACAAAGCTAAAGATTTCGGCCTTAGCGAAACTGAATACGCTTTGTATGAAATGCTTTCAGCCGAGGCCGGTGGCCAGGCTGACGATGCAACAGTGGCAGGTGTAGCCAAGGAGCCATCTCTGGGCTTTGGCGTTACTGTAAACGGCAGGGATTTTAAGGGGCTCACCCAAAAGATAGTTTCAGAAGTGGAGATTCTGGCTGTAATAGACTGGATTCATAAAGACGATGTGCAGAGAGAAATGCGCAAAAAAATAAAAGGCGTTCTGCGTGACAACAGCTATGAGTTTGAAGAGATAGAGGAAATGACGTCCCGCATTATGGACTTGGCCCGCGCAAGGTTGCAGAAATGAGCGAAAAAGGCACACTGCCATTCGGAAATACAACTATAAACTTCTCCGTTATAAGAAGCACCGACCGGAGAAAGTCTATAAGTATATTTGTGGATCCATACTACGGGGTTTACCTGCGGGCGCCTGTTAAGTTTTCAAAAGAAAAAATAATGTCCTTGCTACGCCGCAAGGCTGCCTGGATTATACAAAAGCAAAAAATCATCAAAGCCGCGCATCTCCAGAACCCGCCCAAAGAATTTGTATCGGGGGAAACCTTCTTTTACCGGGGCCGGCAGTGTAGACTTAAAGTTGAAAACAGATGTCGCCGCAAGGATGCCGGGGTTAAGCTGAAGAATTCCCAATTTCTTTTGGCTATTGTTTCCGACACACACAATCCAAGGACTGTGAAACGCACTTTGACTGCCTGGTATAAAGATAAAGCCGAGGTGTTTCTAAGCGATCGGGTCCGGCATTATTCCGAAAAATCTAACTTTGAAAAATCAAAGGTAATTATTGCCAATCAAACAAAACGCTGGGGAAGTTGTAGCCACCGAGGAGAATTGCGCTTCAATTGGCGCATCGTAATGGCTCCCAAGACGCTTATAGACTACGTTGTCGTTCACGAACTTTGCCACCTGAAGCACAAAAACCACTCCGACGCCTTCTGGAAAGAAGTCGGCACCATACTCCCCAACTACGAAACCCTCCGCGCCCGCCTAAAAAAAGAAGGCTTTGCTTATAACTTCTGAGCCTATGGGCAGATATATGTTTAAGGCACATAAGCCATTCCAAAAGTGTCCACATTGCGGCAATGAAACATTTGGAATTCTCAATGTCGGAGGGGTGCATTGCGTGCGGCGTTGCAATGGCTGTGACTTTTCGCAGACTTTCAAGCTTGCGGATTTCGGTCATGCCGAGGGGTGTCTCGGGCTGAAGGCGAGGGGTAGTTCGGTCCATGCCGAGGCCCATCGGAGCGAAGCGACGCTGAGCTGTTAGTAGTTTAGTCTTTTTTCCTC
>Ga0208953_1001610_pt1 | contig 12327 bp, 7 predicted proteins | sample RifOxyB2_FD_184033 | JGI IMG/M metagenome (GOLD analysis project Ga0208953, IMG submission 184033) | Groundwater microbial communities from Rifle, Colorado - Rifle Oxygen_injection B2 (SPAdes) | ecosystem: Environmental > Aquatic > Deep subsurface > Groundwater | place: USA: Rifle, Colorado... | reverse complement strand
TAGACAGAAAGCTTGATACAGACTAGATTTTGAAGTAGACATGACGTGTGTGGTTAGAGATGAGTGAATACTTCCCTAACTATAGCGTCATGTTTTAGTTATACACCACCTTGTTTAGTATAGAGCCGTTTTTTCTTGACAAAATGTGCTTATAAGACAAGATGAAAGGAGAAATATGCAAACACTCTTTTCTCCAAAACGTGATTATCGTGCATGGACACGCAAACGTCTTCCTGTGGTAAAAGAATTGGCACTTTTAGGATTAAGCCGAGAAGATATTGCGGATGTAGTAAAAGCAAGTGTCTCCACCATTCAAAGAGACTTGAATGAACTTCGACAAAGACGAAACCTTCCTTTAGAAATTTCCACAGTGAGTGAGGAAAGACAAAAACAACTTATCAGTAATCAACTTTCTTGCTTGGAAAAACTTTTGGTAGATGAAAATTTGGATGAAACAAGTGAGGCTCTCTATCATGCTCTGCGTAGCTGGGCAGAAACACATCATTTATTCGAACAAGAAGCCACACAAACTCGCCTGCCTTTTCTTGAAAACTAATCACTGCCTCTGTTACCGATTTAAAAACCACCCTAAGCTTTGTCGAAGGATGGTTTTTTCTTTCACACAGACCATCACAAAAAACGTGTTATCATAATAAGATATGAAAAAGAAAAAACGTACCTATATCAAAATGTGGGTAGATGAAAATGTTCATCATTCTGATGTTAAAAATATTCTTCGAAATTTTGGACCAAAGCTTGATAAAAAGTATGGTTGCGGTATCAAACACGGTGTTATTTTTAGCAAAGAATACTATGCGGAATTCTATCTTCCTCCTGAAGAACTTGAACGAATAAGCAAAAAAACAAAAGATTACTTTTCAAAAAAAAGCCGATTACACGCTTATCTCCATGATTGTGATGTGGCTATACATAATCTCACGAATTATCTCAAAATATTGCAAACTCTAAAGATGTCTTCACTTTCTGATCGCGAGTATACAAATGTCTCAAACCAGTTTGCAAAAAATATCAGTGATCTTTTTGTGTGTTATTACATGACACAACCAGAACGCTTGGCTGCCATGGAATCAACACTTACTTCCTATCTAGAAAAAAAAGGGGTTGAAAATCTTGAAAAAACAAGAAGTTTTTTATTGAAAGGAAAAGAAACCATTCTTTTTTCTAAAAAGGGAAATCTATTAATGAACGCTTCTTTTGCTGAACTTCTTCAAAAAGAAACAGCAAAAATTGATGTTAACCTTGTTGATCGAAAACTTTATCAACTCAAAAAAACCCATCAAACAACTCAACAAAAACTTATCAAACAATTGAACCCCCCAAAATCTATTCTTGCCCTTATTGAGACCATGCAAATACTAGGAACAAAAAGATTTGAAATGCGTTTTTTCTGGATGATGGGGGTTTACTATGCGGAACTCTTTCCAATCGAAACAAAACGTCGAACACATATTCAAAAAAAAGACATAAGTTTTTATACAGAAGAGGAATTCCTCAACCTTATTGCAAAACGAAAAACCTTAACAAAAACACAAATCCATGAACGTCAAAAAGGGTTATTTGTTACACTAACAAATGATCATTTTCGTTCATTCTTGGGGACAGAGGCAGAAAAACAATTCAAAGCCATTACAGAACAAATACATCTCAATGTGCTGAAAGGGGCTATTGCTTCCCCCGGATATGCTATTGGAAAAGCGATTTTGCTTTCTTACAAAAAACCTCACCTTCACGGAAAACGGATAAAAAACATGAAAAAAGGCGATATTATCGTAACAGAAATGACTCGACCAAACATTGTACTTGCGTGTGAAAAAGCCGGAGCTATTGTAACTGATGAAGGAGGAGTGACAAGTCATGCGGCTATTATCAGCCGTGAATTTCGAACACCTTGTGTGATTGGAACACAACACGCAACTTCTTGGATTACCCATGGATCTTATGTGTGTGTTAATGCTGATGAGGGAACTGTTAAAAAAAGTTCTCAAAAAGAGTATCTAGAATTTCTCAAACAAAAAAAGAAAGGTCCCCTCACGAATGCAAAAAAACACATTATTTCTTTAGAAACAAAAACGGATCGTAAAGAACAAGTGGTACGTTTTGAAGATATTGATCACACAGATATTTCACTGGTTGGTGGAAAAGGAGCAAATTTAGGAACGCTCTTTGGCACTGCTCCAGTGCCAGAAGGATTCTGTGTGACTGTGCATGCTTATCAATCATTTCTCGAAAAAGGAAAACTCATTGAGTTTATCTCGAAAACTCTGAAAAAAATTGACCCTGCAAATACAACACAATTGAATACCTTATCAAAAATGATTCGTGATCACATTATTAAAACTCCACTCCCAACATCCCTCTCCCAAGAAATCCTTCACATGCTTGAAACAATGCCTGGAGACTATTTTGCGGTTCGTTCATCAGCAACTGCTGAAGACCTTCCAACAACTTCATTTGCAGGACAACAATCTACTTATCTTAATGTCAAAGGAACAACACACATTCTAAAAGCATTACAAAACTGTTGGGCATCTCTTTTTACTTCTGAAGCAATTTTCTATCGAGAAGCAAATGGGATTGATCATGCAAAAGTAAAAATGGCTGTGGTTATTCAACGCATGGTGAACGCACAAAAAGCTGGAGTGATGTTCACAGCAAATCCTGCCACACAAAAACGAAATGAAATTATCATAGAAGGAAGTTTTGGACTTGGAGAAGCTGTTGTCTCAGGAGAAGTAACTCCAGACTACTACCGATTGGAAAAATCTTCCCTTAAAATACTAGAAAGTTCAATCAAAGAAAAAAAACTTAAAATTGTGAGAGATGGAAAGAAGGGGAAAAACAAAACAGTCATTCTTAAAGGAGCGGAACGGACTGCACAAGTTCTTTCAATAACAGAATTACAAGCACTTGGAAAACTCGCGAAAAAAATTGAGAAAACATTTGGTTATCCACAAGATATTGAATGGGCCATTGAAAATGAGGTACTCTTTATTACACAATCACGTGCAATAACTAATCTAATCTAATTTTTCTATGAGATCACCTGAACGGATGGAGAGTATTGAACCAAAAATAGAACTATGGAAAGAACCTGAAATCTATACATTAAGTCTTCGACGTCATAGCAAATATGATACAGATATAAAATCCCCAAGGCGTGGATCATTAACTCCAGAGGGAATACAAATGGCAAAAGACGCGGCAGAAGAATGGAAAAAGAACCTCCCAGAGGGCACTGATATTTCTATTTTTGAAAGTCCCTCTTATCTCCCTGCTGGAGAACGTATAGATCCAGAAACAGGAGAAACTCACATGCTTGCCCCCAGACGTGCAACAATTACCGCAAGTATTTATGAAAAAAGCTTATTTGGAGATTTAGCTCCAGCAAAAACGGATGAAGAAAGTGGTATGAAGCAATCTGTGCGACGCCAAAAAGAACCACTTATTGGAGACCTTATGGAACATGCGAAAGATGGTTCAAAAATTCCTGCTTTTTTTAAGGCGCGTGGGAAAGCTTATGGAGATGATCTCCCACGATTCTGGCATGATTTTGTCACAGGGAACCTCCCAGAAGAAGTTGAAAAAACCCTCAAAGTAGCAGGTGGAACATGTGCAAAAGAACAAGCACAAAATATGCTGACTTTTATTCTCAAAACAAATCAACAACCAAGAAGTGAAAAAAAACAAGCTGGCATTGCCCTTTCCCATGGAGAACCACAAGAATCGCTTTTACATCAAATGGACAAATTTCTTGAAGAAACAAAAGGAATGAATCCTGGTCTTTATCAAGGAATGATTGCTCATAATAAAGGCATGGATCTTCATATGAAACCAGATGGAATGATGACCATCATAAAAGAAGGACATCCACCTGTAGAAATTGATGCTCTCGCGTTTGATCAATGGCTCAAACAACAATAAAGAATCCCAAACAAAAACCACCCTAAGCTTTATCAAAGGGTGGTTTTTTCTTTTATTATTCTTCGTCTTCGTCCTCTTCCTCAATTTCTTCAGGAACTTCAGCATTATTTGCAATTCTTCCTGTTGCAGTATGAAATCCTGTACCTGACGGAATCATGCGACCAATAATCACATTCTCCTTTAAGCCTTCAAGGCGATCTACTTTCCCTGTAACCGCGGCATTGATGAGTACACGCGCGGTTTCTTGGAAAGAAGCGGCGGAAAGCCAAGAATCTGTTGAAAGAGAGATTTTTGTGATTCCTAAGAAAAGTGGTTCATACGTTGGTTCTTTTCCTTTTGATGAAACCCCATCCATAGCATCAAGGAAAGTGGCTTTTTCAATAATTTCTCCTGGAAGAAGATCTGTATCTCCTGGATCTGCCACTCGCACACGACTAAACATTTGTCTTACAATAACCTCTATGTGTTTATTGTTCACTTTCTGTCCTTGGCTTGAGTAAATAAACTGAATTTCCTTGGAAAGATATTTTTGCACAGCATCTTGACCCTTACACTTGTAAAGCACTTGAAGATCAAGGTGACCATCAGTCAAAGCATCTCCAGCTCGCACTTCATCTCCATCTTTTACATAAAGCATGAATCCAGGTGGGATGATATACTCACGAATTTTTCGTGTTTCATAGACCACGGATAGAGAAGACGCTTTTTTGATAGAAACAACTCCTTCAACTTCACTCACAATAACGGCTCCTTTGGTCTTTGTTGCAAGAGTATCTCCGATCTTCACTTTTTGACCATCTTTTACTTGAAGCTTTACTGTCTTACCCATTGGATAAATCATTTCATCAACTCCAATATGTTCAATCTTTACGGTTTTTTGTCCTGGTCGTGTATCAAGAATTTGTTTTCCTGTTCCAGCTTGAATAATCTCACGTTGCGCGGTTTCAATACTCACTTTTCCAGAAACCTCAGCCATAATGGCTTTTTGTTTTGGATTACGTGCTTCAAACAATTCTTCCACACGAGGCAAACCTTGGGTGATGTCTTTTCCTGCCACACCTCCAGTATGGAAGGTGCGCATTGTAAGCTGTGTTCCAGGTTCTCCAATGGATTGGGCAGCCACAATTCCTACCGCAGCCCCTAGCTCTGCACGTTTGTTATAGGCAAGATCATATCCGTAACATTTCTGACATACTCCGCGACGCATCTGACAAGTCATCACAGAACGCACATGAGCTTCTAACAAATCGGATCCTGATTCTTCAATTTCACGAATATGTTCTTCGGTGATTATCTCTCCTGCTTTTACAATCACTTTGCGTCCTCCTGGTTTCTTAATATCCGAAAGGGTATAGCGTCCTAAAATACGAACAAGTAATGGCTCTCCAATTTCATCAGATTCTTCTTTGGTCATCACCACTCCTTTATCATCTCCGCAATCTTCACTGCGCACCACGACATCTTGTGCAACGTCAACAAGACGTCTGGTAAGATACCCAGCGTTTGCTGTACGCAAAGCTGTATCTGTCAAACCTTTTCGCACACCGTGACTGGAAATGAAGAATTCAAGAACATCATAGCCATCTTTAAAGGAACTGGTCACAGGAAGTTCAATAATATCTCCGGCAGGGTTTGACACAAGTCCTTTCATACCGACCATCTGCGTCATCTGACCCCAACTTCCGCGAGCTCCAGATTCAATCATAGTAGAGGCAGGGTTATCTAAAGGAAGAGCTTTCTTTGCTTTTTCTGCAATACGATCTTTAATTTCATTCCAAACCTTAATGATCGAAGTGTGACGTTCAGCTTGGGTAAGCAATCCTTGATCAAAATATTCTTCCACTTCACGTACACGCTTTTCTCCCTCTTGAATCAACTCTTTCTTTTCGGTCATTTCAGGAAGATTTCCCATTCCCCAAGAATATCCAGAAAGTGTGCTGTAATAAAATCCAATTGTTTTTAATCGATCCAAGAAATCTGCAGTTGCCTCTGATCCATGAAGCTCTAAATTGTACTTCACAACCTTTGCCAATTCTTTCTTTCCCATGGTTTGATTCATAAACGGAACCTCTTCAGGAAATTCCTTATTGACGATAATACGTCCAACCGTGGTATCAATGAGTTCTCCGGATTCAAGACGCACACGAATCCAATCATGGTATCCAATACGCCCACACTTTTGAGCATAGAGCGCAGAGGTGGGATCTCCAAATACAAGCATCTTTTCTTTTACAGGCTCATCAAAATTCATGGTGAGATAGTAACATCCCCACGCAATATCTTTTCCTGGCGTTGCCACTGGTCCACCGTGAGCTGGTTTGAGTAAGTTCTTTGTTGAAAGCATGAGCTCTGCAGCTTCACGCTTTGCTTCTTCTGTAAGTGGAACGTGCACAGCCATTTGGTCTCCGTCAAAGTCCGCGTTGTAGGCATCACATACAAGTGGATGGATTTGAATTGCTTTTCCCTCAATCAACGTAGGACGGAAGGCCTGAATACCAAGTCGGTGAAGGGTTGGAGCGCGGTTCAAGAGAACAAAGGCATCACGAATCACTTCTTCCAAAATATCCCATGTTTCATGACGATCGCTTTCAATAAATCGGTTTGCGGAACGAATATTATGCACATATTCGCGATCGATCAGTTTTGAAATAATAAAAGGACGGAAAAGTTCTAATGCCATCTTTTTTGGAATACCACATTGATGAAGCTTTAAATGAGGTCCAACTACAATTACGGAACGACCAGAATAATCCACGCGTTTTCCAAGCAAGTTTTGACGGAATCTTCCTTGCTTCCCTTTTAATTGATCAGCAAGAGATTTAAGTTGACGCTTCTTTCCTGTAGCCGCAATCACGGTTTTACTGTGTCGAGCGCTATTGTCGATCAACGCATCAACAGCTTCTTGAAGCATGCGTTTTTCATTTCGACTAATCACCTCAGGCGCATTTAATTCTTTCAAACGTTTGAGACGATTATTTCGGTTGATCACACGTCGATAAAGATCATTCAAATCTGATGTCGCAAAACGTCCGCCATCAAGTGGAACCATTGGACGAAGATCTGGTGGAATAACAGGAATAGCCTCAAGGATCATCCATTCCGGACGAATATTGTTCACATACAAAGACTTCAACAATTTCAAACGGCGCAAAATGCGATCGTATTTTGTTTTTGTCGCTGTTTCAATCTCTTCATTCAATGCATCCATGGTTTCTTTGACATTGATGCGTTTCAATAGATGTTTCACTGCTTCTGCTCCAATCCCTGCTTCAAAAATATGACCATACTTCAAAGACCAATCATGATACGTCTCTTCAGAAATAATCTTCATGACCTGCATGTCTTTTAACTCCTGATCAACAATCTCAAAATCCTCATTAAGTTCATTCATTTTATGATCGCGAATTTCTTCAAGTTGAGCTGCTTCTGTTTTTATTTTTTTTGCGTCATCCCCATGCTTTTGCGCAAGGCGATCCATATCGCGTTTGAATTCCCCCTCAATCATCTTTTTCTTGGTCTTAAACTCATGTTGTACTTGTTCAATCGTAACCTTCCGAGCTTCTTCATTAATATCGGTAATAATAAAGTTAGCAAAATATATGATCTTTTCAAGATTTTGAATAGAAAGATCAAGAACTGCGCCAATTTTGCTTGGAACTCCACGCAAAAACCAAATATGAGAAATAGGAGTGGCAAGCTCAATGTGTCCCATGCGCTCGCGTCGTACAATACTGTGAGTGACTTCGACACCGCACTTGTCACACACAATTCCTTTGTAACGAATTTTTTTATATTTTCCACAGTAACACTCCCAATCTTTGGAAGGTCCAAAAATCTCTTCTGCAAACAAACCGCTTTTTTCTGGTTTTTGTGTTCGATAGTTGATGGTCTCTGGTTTTTGCACTTCTCCGTAACTCCACTGACGAATGACTTCAGGAGAAGCAAGGCGTAAACGGATCGCATCAAAATCACTGATTTTTAATGTATCTGGTTTCTGAAACATATTAGACTATTCCTCCTTTCCCGGCACTGCCGGCAGATGTTTTCTTTTCACCGCTAAGTTCAATTTTTTCTCCATGTTTCAAGAGTTCTACATCCATACACAAACCCTTGAGTTCGCGGATCAACACATTAAAGGATTCAGGAATGTTCACTTTTTTAATCGGTTCACCTTTGATGATGGACTCGTACGCTTTGCTACGACCAGGAACATCATCAGACTTAATGGTCAAAATTTCTTGTAAGGTATGTGCTGCTCCATAGGCTTCAAGAGCCCACACTTCCATTTCTCCAAATCGCTGTCCACCAAATTGTGCTTTTCCTCCAAGAGGTTGTTGAGTAATAAGCGAATAAGGACCAATCGAACGTTGGTGAATTTTATCTTCCACCATGTGTGCAAGCTTCAAAACATACATGTACCCAACCGTTATTTCATGCTCAAAAGCAGTTCCTGTACGTCCATCAAAAAGGGTCAATTGTCCAGATTTTGGAAAACCTGCCTTTTCTAATTCTTTATGAATCTGGGTTTCTTTTACTCCGTTTAATACTGGGGTAGAAACATTGTATCCAAGGGCGTTTGCAGCAAGTCCTAAATGAACCTCAAGAATCTGACCCAAGTTCATACGAGACACCACTCCAAGAGGAGTCAAAATCACATCCACGGGAGTCCCGTCTGGTAAAAATGGCATGTCCTCAAGAGGCACAACACGAGAGATCACTCCTTTATTTCCATGGCGTCCAGCGACTTTATCTCCCACTTGCACTTTTCGAAGATCCGCAATCGTCACCTGAACACGTTTAATCACTCCTGGGCTAAGCTTGTCTCCATCTTCTCGAGAAAACACCGTAACATCCACAACTTTTCCATGTTCTCCATGTTCAAGATACATAGAAGAATCTCGAACATCGCGTGCTTTTTCTCCAAAAATAGCGCGCAACAACTTTTCTTCTGCAGAAAGTTCTGTTTCTCCTTTTGGAGTAATCTTTCCTACAAGAATATCTCCAGATTTTACTTCTGCTCCAATACGGATCACACCTTCAAGATCCAAATTTTTCAATTTTTCCTCTGAAACGTTTGGAATGTCAGAAGTCACGACTTCTGGTCCTAGCTTGGTATCACGTACATCGATCGCATAATGCTCAATATGAATAGACGTGTAACGATCATCATGCACAAGCCGTTCGCTAATAATGACTGCGTCTTCATAGTTATATCCATCCCAAGCCATAAAGGCGACCAACACGTTTTGACCCAAAGCAAGTTCTCCTTTATCAACTGCGGAAGAATCAGCTAAAACAGCTCCTTTCTTCACTTTTTGTCCAATATCTACGATTGGTTTTTGATTGATACAGGTAGAATGATTTGAACGAAGAAATTTATTCAAATCGTAATGATAGACAGTATTTTCTTTGTCTATAAGTTCAATACGACGACCATCAACAGCAGATATTTCTCCATCTGCTTCTGCAATGACAAGATGACCTGAATCAAAAGCTGACCGAAGCTCCACACCTGTTCCCACAATAGGAGCATCAGGTTTGATGGTTGGCACTGCCTGGCGTTGCATGTTTGTTCCCATGAGCGCACGAGTAGCATCATCATGTTCAAGGAACGGAATCAAAGAGGTTCCAATAGAAACAATTTGTTTGCTTGAAACATCCATAAAATCCACTTCATGCGGTTCTACAATTTTTGGTTCCCCATGTTTTCGAGCACTAATAAATTCTTGTGTAAAATATCCTTCTTCATCCATTGGGGTGGTAGCAGGAACTGTCACAGAACGCTCTTCTTTAAAAGCGTTAATGTAGGCAACTTCATCAGTAGCTCTTACACGAATCTTTCCATTTTTCTCTTCTTTTACCACTTTACGATAAGGAGTCTCAATAAATCCATATTCATTGATGATGGCATAGCTGGCTAAGTGACCAATAAGTCCAATGTTTGGTCCCTCTGGAGTCGCAATTGGACAAATGCGTCCATAGTGTGTTGGATGCACATCACGAACTTCAAATCCTGCGCGCTCACGAGAAAGACCTCCAGGTCCCATGGCAGAAAGACGTCGTTTGTGTTCAAGTTCTGCGAGTGGATTGGTTTGATCCATGAATTGAGAAAGCTGTGAGGACATGAAGAACTCACGAACAGATCCAATCACAGGTCGTGCATTAATCAGTCGTCCTGGAGAAAGTGTATCAATATCGCGTGTGGACATGCGATCTTTCACGATACGCTCCATACGAGCGAGTCCAACACGGAAACGATTTTGAATCAATTCACCTACTCCACGCACGCGACGATTTCCAAGATGATCAACATCATCTGGTTCTTCTTGAGAAATATTCAAACGAATAATTTCACGAATGATTTTTACCAAATCTTCTTTTGTAATAATACGTTTTTCTTCTGGAGCCACGGATTCTTCAGAAACATCATCATCAAAACGCAAATTGAATTTGAATCGTCCAACCTTTCCAAGATCATAGCGATCAAAATTGAAAAACATGGAATGGATGAGTCCGCGTGCATTATCAGCTGTAGCACGATCTCCTGGACGAATACGTTTATAAACTTCAATCAATCCCTCATCTTCATTATGAGCGATATCTTTATTCAAAGTGGCTTCGATGTAGTGATTCATTGGATGAATATCAACATCTTTAAAAAGGTCAAGAATCTCTTCATCTGTTTGATATCCAAACGCGCGAAGCAAAGAAGTAACAGCGACTTTTCTCTTTCGATCAATTTTCACCCAAATGACATTCTTTGGATCAGTTTCAAATTCAAGCCAAGCTCCACGGTTTGGGATGATCTTTGCTCCATAATAACGTCGTCCTCGATAAATATCTCCTGTAAAAAACGCTCCAGCTGAACGTACTAACTGAGAAACAACCACGCGATCAACTCCATTGATCACAAATGTCCCTCGTGGCGTCATGATTGGAAGCTCTCCTAAATAAATTTCTTGTACTTTCGAAGACTTTGTTCGAATATTCACCAATCGAGTTTTCACACGAAGAGGTGCTTCATATGTTACGTTTTTTGCACGAGACGTCTGTTCGTCAAACTTTGGCTCATCCAAATAATAATCGTCGAGATAAAGTTCAAGATCGCGTCCAATAAAATCACGAATTGGATTGATCTCAGCAAATAACTCACGGATACCGTCTTGAAAAAACCATTTATAGGAATGACGCTGAACCTCAATAAGGTCTGGCAATTCCATGGCATCAGGGACAGCTCCGAATGTTTTTCGCTCTCTATTTTCGACAGGGGTACGTCGATATTGCATAGATTTGAGTAAATGATGAGTGGGTGAATAAAGTAACAAAAAACCCCCTTTCTTGAAGAAAAGCGGGATTGCTATGTGTTTGTGGCAGGCATGTTTGTCAACATGATAATGACTGTAACTCTTAAATGAGCCCGAAACCCGGTTGACCGTTCTGCCACAAACGAGGTATCGGAGGAGCAAAATTCCGCTAAGTTGCGCAAATCTCACTCAAAGTCAGGCGGATAATACCATGCCTGTGGACAAACGTCAAGCGCGAAAAGTGGAAAGAACGTGGATTGTCAAGGGTTTGGTAAACATGGCTAATCTTAGTGGAATACTTGGCGAATATCGCGATGTCAAGGATTTTTTTTCAGATGTTATCCACATATTTTCTAAGAAAAGAAGAAAAAATGCTGTTTTAACAAGTATTGACAAAATAAATAAAACCAGAGCAAAAGCCCTGGTAAGCAAAAATCACAAAGAACAATCAAGGAGCAGCATCGGCAATAGCATCAATTTTTCTTCGAAGCCAGAGAAAAAATTGCGCCAAAATAGCATTTCCCTCTCTTGAAACAGCTTGAATTACTTCAAGAGAAGTCACTTGCTCAACTGAGGGGCTAGAAATTTTATCCTTTCTCGCATAAGCCGTCCACAAACCCATTGCTTCTGTTGATCTCTTTAGGCCATCTTTATCAAGAAAATACACGGTTCCGTGACCACCTCCTCCTTCCTCTTCTGCAAGAACAATATGCCTTCCGCTTGCTGCAAGAAGCAGCTTGGCCTGACGTCCTTCAGCACTTTCCAACCATTGTTCCAGTTCTGTTGCAACTCTCTTGATTTCTGCTTCTGAATCTTTATGTTTATCAGATTGCCTTGCCTTCTGATAACGATCTGTTGCATCTGCCCAGTTTCGTGACATATCGGACCTCCTTGAAGGAATGGGTACTGGCAACTCAAACCTATCAAATGACCTGCAAGAGGTCAAACAAAATAGGCTCTATACTAAACAAGGTGGTGTATAACTAAAACATGACGCTATAGTTAGGGAAGTATTCACTCATCTCTAACCACACACGTCATGTCTACTTCAAAATCTAGTCTGTATCAAGCTTTCTGTCTA
>Ga0208953_1001608_pt1 | contig 12347 bp, 10 predicted proteins | sample RifOxyB2_FD_184033 | JGI IMG/M metagenome (GOLD analysis project Ga0208953, IMG submission 184033) | Groundwater microbial communities from Rifle, Colorado - Rifle Oxygen_injection B2 (SPAdes) | ecosystem: Environmental > Aquatic > Deep subsurface > Groundwater | place: USA: Rifle, Colorado... | reverse complement strand
GTTTTTTATCAAACAACATATGAATAAACATGAAGGAATTATTCGATGCCTTTCGTTATCCATGATTGTAATTGCATCAGGCCTATTTATTTCCATACCATTTTTAAAGAGCGCTAAGATTGAAAAACTTAATAGGCTTGAAAGCGCTTCTTGTATGCCAAAGTTAGATCACCTTTGCCGTGCTGACGTAAAAGAAAGACCTTGGGAATATATTGTTATTCATCACAGTGCTACCCCAAAGGGCAATGCCGCTCGATTTGATCAGTACCATAAGAAAAAGAAGGGGTGGGAATACGGCCTAGCTTATCATTTTGTCATTGGAAACGGTTCTTTTTCAGGAGATGGTGAAATTGAGGTTGGAAGTCGATGGAAGAAACAAATTCATGGGGCCCATACGGCAAATATGAATTGCAATCGCGTAGCGATTGGAATTTGTTTAGTAGGTGACTTTGAAAATGGAGAAGCCCCAAAGGAAAACCAATTTGAATCATTGGTCAGCCTTGTTCAACATCTTTCCAGAAAATACAATATTCCTTCATCCAATATATTAGAACATAAACATGTGCATCAAAAGGCGACAGCTTGTCCCGGTAAAAATTTCCCATTCACAGAACTTAAGACACGACTTCTGCAAATTGCTTCAAAATCGAGCAATCACAAAGAATTATAGCAGAATTTTGCTCACGTTATTTTGTTTGTGCCTTTAAGAGCTCAGCCTTTACATCTTCTATGGATAAGCCATAAGGCCTGCCGTGCTCTTGCAATTTTTTGTCGTATTTATAATTTCGGGCAGCCACAAGTCCTAATCCGCCTCCTTGAAAATATTCATAGACCATAATGGTCTGTTCTTCGGTATCTATTAAGTAAAGAGGCAGTCTGCTACCCTGCCGTTCTCCCACGAGACCAAAGACATGTCGTGCATTTCCATCTCCTTGTGCAATAACATAATTTGCTGAATTCTTAAAAATAAGTATGGCGAGTAACAAAGAAATGACAATGAGTAAGATTGTATTCGTACGATATATTTTACGCATGGTAATTCCCTCCTGATTGATAAAATACATATCTATATTCTGCAGCAAAGCTATACTACTTCTTGTTATTATTTGAGTCTGTTACATTAAAATTATTATTTGACAGACTGAGGAAATTTGCTTCTTGCTCTTCCTTAATAATAATTGTAGGTTTTAGAAGGATAACAAGATTTGATTTTTTGTTATTCTTCTGGTCACTGGAAAATAATCTTTTTAATACTGGTATCTTAGATAGTATTGGAATGCCGGTTGTTAAGTTAGATTTGTTGATAGAACCCAACCCCCCTATCATAAGCGTACCTTTGTCTGGCACACAAACTGTGACAGATACTTGCGAAACATTTATCTTGGGTAATTGGACTGTTTGTTCCGGAGGAACATTGATAGAAGATCCAGCGCCACCTCCGCCCACTGTAACATCTGTGGATAATCCACTAAATGTAAAAGAAGTGATCTCTTCGACTTGAAATACAGAAGGGGTTACTTCCAGATAGATGTACTTTCTGTCCGCGCTCACAATAGGTCTTACATCAAAGGTAGTACCCTCCGGTATAGTACCAATAACAGGGGTTACAACACCCTCAGAAACAGACGTACTCTGAACATAGTTTATAGTTTTAACGACAGCAATATTCCCGCGCTGGGTATTAGATAATGTTATTCGCGGCGATGTGAGAATCTCGGAGTCTTTACTTTCCTGGACAGCGCTTAAGAATCCTTTTAGCATAGAGTTGTTTAAAATGGAATAATTGAGTTCGAGTCCTTTGCCAGATAAAGTTTCACTAAGTATTTCACCTGCTCCAGCGCCAGTATTTACTGACGTATTTTTGCTAAAAAATTTACTAATATTGCTCCCGATTTCCTCCAGAAATTTATCTGTAACTTCAATAAAACGGGCTTCGATGCTCACCTGGAGGTTTTGTGAAGACCTTAAAGAAGCCAACAGATCTTCAATTTGCTTATGAACATATTTGCTATTGACTGCCACTAAATCGCCTGGTTGCCCCGTCCTTGCAATAATACTTCCTTCACCTTGTCCGGGAATATTAATACTTCGTTGACCTCCTGTTGCAGAAGCCCCGATAACACTGGTATGGTGTGACCATGATGACGGCTCAACGGTGGTAACAATTAATTCAATCAAGTCTAATACCCGTTCAGAAGCATCTTTTGTTTTTACTGTCTCTGCTCCTTTACTCAAGCCCATTTGAGATGTAGCAGCAGCGGTAATATCAAATTTTAGGGGTTCTTTATCATCCAGATTGATTAATATATCCCTCACATCATAAACCCGCATCTCCATTTTTTGTTTATAAATGTGAATGATATCCTCCTCAATCACATATTCATGCCCTTTAGGCAGGATATATTTTAAGGCGGTTCTTAATGGCACGTCCTTAAGCTTTAATGTAACCGGCGCATTCCCCGCTTCTGAATCGATGATCATGTTAATATTTGTTTTTTCCCTTACAAAAATGACAATGTCTCTTAAGGATGTATCTAAAAATTCAAATGAAATGATCGTATTCAGGGCATCTTCAATAACTTTTGGAAATGGTCCCTCTGAGGGATTTGGAATTAGCCGAAGTTGTTCTGTTTTTATTTTATTTTCTTCTATAATTTTATCTAACTCTGGAAGCGTACGTTTTGTGATATCCGCCCACTGTTCTTTTGCAGGAAATCTTAAAGTGTCCTGGTATGGAATGGATGATTCTTTGAGGTATTCGTGGCTTTTTAATTTCTCCTGTACATGAATGGTTTTTAGATTCTCAGTAGTATGTTTGTGTTTTATGCCGTTTACCTTTTCTTTAATATATAACCCCTCTTTGTTAGCAGGATCCATTGTAAGAATTAAATCCGCAATCTTTGCGGCATCGTTATATCGTTCCTCTTGGATAGCGGTATGTGCGCACTGGAGTAACTGAAATATATCTTCGGGATATGCGGCTTTTGCTTCTGTTTCTTTGGTTACACCTAACTTGCCTGAAGCTGCAACTGACTTACTTGTTTCATCCAAGAGTTTTCTGGATCGTTTGAGTAACGCCAGAACCTCTTCATTATTTGGTTCTAACAGGATAGCCAGTTCGAGCGCATCAACGGCCTTGGCATAGTCTTTTTGTTCAAAATATATCCTGGCGGTATTAAGATAATAATTATTTGTAGCGGAGAGTTCTGCTTCTGAAGTATCTTTGTTTTGTGACAAAGACTGATACGGAACAAGAAATAATAGGAATAAGCTCAAGATAAAAATTGAGATTAGGGCTGATATGCTTTTCATGTAACCCCCTTTTAAAAGTATAGGCAAAACTTTGCCATAGAAAACTACTGAACATCAAAGATTTCACATAATTACTGACATTAAATTAAAATGATGTCTCTTAGTTAGTTGATGAGGCATTCGTTAATGGACAAGTAGTAACAGTATCAGATCCTACCTTTACCAATTCTCCTATCCACAAATGGTAAGATTCCCCTTTCTTATCCTCAAATATAATCTTTGAAGCCGAAATCATGTGCGTTTCTTCAGTAAAGGAACTTCCCAAAAATTCACCCTTTTCGTTCTGTACAACTGTAGTTTTCTTAATAACAAGTGGTTTTTGTGCTTGAGGAACAATTTCTATCAATTTACAATAGGTATCAAAATCCACACTTTCCTTACCTATTATTTTCTTTTCACCGATAGTTTCCCCTTTTTCTATAGTGAAGCTTTCTGTCCACCATTTGTCTTTATATAATTTTCTGACCTGAACCAATGCCATATCTGCAGTTCCCCCTTTAAAAATAAATTCTAAAATATATTTACAAGGTGCTTACGAAAACAGTCAGATGCGCAGTAATCTACGCGGTTCGAACCTTATTCCGTTAAGCCAACCTTACATTTCTGGGCCATGGTTTTACAATGGCTACGAAACTGCATCCTCAATACCAAATGAAGTAGTTGATTGGATATTAGTTGAGCTGCGAAGCGACTTATCATCTTCCACGACCATTGCAAAACGTGCAGCTTTTATTAGAAGCGACGGATCTATTGTTGATTTAGACGGTTATAGTCCGGTAAATTTTTATGGAATAAACAACGGTGAATATTACATAATACTAAGGCATAGAAATCACCTCAGTATAATGAGTGCAAACAAAGTTGCATTAACAGAATTCTCTACACTATATGATTTTACAGATTCTAACACCAGTGCTTATGGAAATGAGCTTGCAGTACTTGGTGACGGCAAATACGGTATGTACTCAGGTGACGGTGATGTAAATGGAATTGTAAATGTTCTTGATTACGGAATTGTTGGGAATAAGCTTTTTCAAACCGGTTATCTACTAGGTGATCTTGATTTGAACGGTACAGTAAATGTTTTAGATTATGCAAAAACGAATCAGAATTTATTGAAAATTACAAATGTGCCATGAAAGGTTCTGAATTAATTATTTATTTTAAACATAATAATAAATTGAAGGCACTTATCCTGCATTTAACTTGATAAGTGCCTTTTTTATATTTGTCTCCAACAATTATTTTAAGCTTGAGTTAATTTAAAACTATTTTGTATAGTAACTTCGAGTAGACCCTATTTGTATTTCTTGCTGAAAATAAATTTAGTTATACTGAAATGATGATAATGAAGAAAGATTCATAATAAAATGAATAGTTTAATGATTTTTGTAATTCAACTTAAATAATGCGCGATAGGAGGCAAATCCAATTGGGTTCGATTTTTCATTCTCCTTAATTTTTTCAATAGTTATATTTCCAAATGAAATTGAGTTATTTCTTTTTCCAACAAACTTGTTAAAAACTTTATTCAAAACACTATTTTTTAAATACGGACGATAGTTAACAGCATCATTAGCCAGCCAATAATCAGGCTTGTACTTTAAAAGAAACGAATACATATCTCCAGATTTAAGATAGGGTGCAACCTTACCATCTGTAATTCCATCCAGGCTAATCAAAGTGATATCCGGCCGTAAATAAAATCTATCTTGAACTTCATAAACCAAGATTTTCGAATTTGGCTCAGCAAAGGAATTTATTGTGTGAATAATATTTTTTTCAACGATCGTATCAAAGTTAAGACCTCGCGAACGATTATGAAAGACTGATGGAATAATTGTGTAAAGTGGATAACCAATTACGAATATTAACAAAAAAATAATAATTGTATTTTTATTTGTAGTATGCTCAAAAGTATCTTTAATAAAAATGGATATGGCCAATCCAAAGAAGGGAATAACGGGTAAAATATATCGATCGCTGTCTACGGTAACAGGTGATATAAAAGTAAGTATTATAAAGTAACTTATAATCGAAATGATTGCAAAATAAACTAATGATTTATCTTTATAAAAGTAGGTTATTTTTTTTATTCCCCAAATTGCCATTAATACATAAATAATTTTGGGAGAAATTAAAAAATATTTAATTGATGATAATGAATATTTTATGCTTAAAAATTCACTTGCATTTTCCTGCAAAGCAAAAGATCTACAATAACTTGATACTGAAAAAGTTCCTAATTGAATATACGAATAACCGTAGTATAACACTGATGGAATTAATGAGATAAAAAATGAAATAAGACTGAATAAAAGATATTTCTTCTGGTTAGTTTTTTGAAAATGAAAAATTAGTCCGCCAAAACAAATAAGAATAATAGTACTTGCATCGGGTCTCGTTAAAGGTATTAAAGAAAAAATTAAAGTTAAAAAAATGAATTTAGAAAATGGCGACTTGTCTTTGTCGTTTATTATTTTGAAAAATAATAGAATTAGACAAGATATTAATATTATTATCAAGGAAGATTCATATAGCATAATACCAGGAATTATTAAGAAATAAGCAATAGTAAATGTACCTGCAATACCACCTATTCTATGCTTGGTTATTAAAAGTAGAGATATAAATGAGATAATAAGGGCAATAATAGTACTTGAGCAGCTAATAATTTTTGAAAGAAAAGCACTATTGACATTATCAAATAAAAAACTAATTGATAGTATCAAAGCCCATAGCGGCGAGGTACTACCAGAAGAAAATTCCCCAGGATTAAATGAAAAGAAATCTCCTTGAGCTATATTTTTTGCATAAACAAGATAAATTGTAGGATCGCCAAAAAAGGTGTTTATTAGAATAAGCCCTGAGAAAAAGGTTAGTACAACGAGAATAAAAGTAATTGATATAAATATTGCCTTATCTGGCATGTATAATTAATCGTTTTGTACTTGTTCAAAGAAAAAAAATATCTTCAAATAAAGGAAAATCAAACCATATTTTACCTTTCCTAAATTTTATAATAATCCTTGTACCAATCAACAAATTTTGCAATACCATCTTCAATTAAAGTATTGGGCTTAAAACCGACGGCGTTAATCAAATAAATTCAATAGCTCCTGTGACTAAAAAAAATCATTTTCTTTTTATTAAAGACGATTATCAATTAACTCTCTCTTCAAGATACCTTTAACATCATAGATAACTGCACCGTTGGTGCGCAATGAAGGAAAATCTAATTCTTTAAATTGATTATGCGCTACAGCGAGTACAACACCTTTGTAAGATTTGTCCTTTATCTCATCAATATTGCAAAGTAAATCAATTCCATATTCGTGTTTAACGTCTTCTTTATCGGCCCATGGATCGAAAACATCAACCAAGCAGCCAAAGGATTTAAGCTCGTTGATTATATCAATTACTTTTGAGTTTCTAATGTCAGGACAGTTTTCTTTAAATGTAATTCCTAAAACTAAAACATGAGAGTTATTTATTTTATGTTCTTTTTTAATCATTAATTTAACCAACTGGTTAGCAACAAAAGCTCCCATCTGATCATTAATTCTTCTTCCGGCTAAGATTATCTCAGGATTATAACCCAATTTTACTGCTTTGTGAGTAAGGTAATAAGGATCCACACCTATACAATGCCCGCCGACTAAACCGGGTCTGAATGGTAGGAAATTCCATTTTGTACTAGCAGCTTCTAACACATCAAGAGTATCAATATCCATCAAATCAAAAAGTTTTGATAATTCATTAACGAAAGCTATGTTAATATCTCTCTGTGCATTTTCTATAACCTTCGCAGCTTCGGCTACCTTAATTGATGGTGCTAGATGAGTTCCGGCAACAATTATACTTTGGTATAATTCATTCAAAGCCTGTGCAATTTCGGGAGTACTTCCGCTAACTATTTTCTTAATTGTACTTACTCTGTGCTCCTTATCTCCAGGATTAATTCTTTCCGGGCTGTAGCCGCAATAAAAATCTTTGTTGTATTTTAATCCGCTAAATTTTTCAATGACCGGAACACAGTCTTCTTCGGTGCAGCCAGGATAAACCGTAGATTCGTAAACAACTACATCACCTTTTTTAATCACCTTACCTACAGTTTCACTTGCTTTTAATACAGGTGTAAGATCCGGAACCTTAAAATCATCAACCGGAGTTGGAACTGTGACAATAAAAACATTTGCTTTCTTTAATTCATCTAGCTTAGTGGTAAATGATAATTCCTTTGCTTCAGATAATTCTTCAGTGTTAACTTCAAGGGTTCTGTCTTTACCGCTCCGCAATTCATCAACTCTTTTTTCATTTATATCAAAACCTATAACTTTATATTTTTTACCGAATTCTACAGCTAAAGGTAAACCTACGTAGCCGAGACCTAATAATGCTAGAACAACAGTTTTATCTTCTATTTTGTTGGCTAAATCCATTAATGATATCCTTCATGGTCAGAAAATGCGTAATTATTTAAAAATAAACGCGCAACATCTATTCCACTAAAATCCTTATAATTTGGGCAGAAAAGTAACTAAAGGAAGGTAATATTTCTCAATTTGAAGCTAAAAATTCAGTTATTCGCCCGGCAGTCTGTCCATCCCAAAGTTCTGGAATAACACCCTTTTTAATACTTCCGTTAAGTATTTCTTTTGCAACTTTCTCTACGCTCTTCAGATCTGTACCAATAAGCTGATTTGTTCCCACTTCAACTGTAACAGGTCTTTCAGTATTATTCCTTACAGTTATACATTGAACGCCCAAATAGGTGCTTTCTTCCTGTATTCCACCGCTATCAGTGATTATTAATTCGGCATTCTTTGTTAGTGAAAGAAAATCTATATATCCTATTGGTTCAGTCAAAATAATGTCCGCCATAGGCGGATTATTTTTATAGCCTGCATCAGCAAGATTCTTCTTTGTTCTCGGGTGAACGGGAAAAATTATTTTTCTTTCTGCGGATAGATTTTGAAATAGTTCCATTAGGTCCTTAAGAAATTCCATAGAATCCACATTTGCAGGGCGATGCAAAGTAAATAATAAATATTTGGAAGGTGTCAGTCCATAAGTTTTTAAGACAGATGATTGTTCCGCTTTAGGTAAATACTGAATCAGACTGTCAATCATTACGTTGCCTACAAAATGAACTTTGTCTTGTGATATGCCTTCGTGCTCGAGATTTACCAACCCGCTATTTTCGGTAACAAACAAGTAATCTGAAATTGCATCAGTTAAAAGTCTATTTATTTCCTCGGGCATTGATCTATCAAAGCTTCGCAGACCTGCTTCGACATGTGCAACTTTGATGTTAAGCTTTGATGCAACTAAACTGCATGCAACAGTAGAATTAACATCACCAACTACAATTATTAAATCCGGTTTTTCTGTTAACAGGACTCTTTCAAATTCAATCATCACATTAGCGGTTTGCTGAGCGTGAGAACCGGAACCTACTCCCAAATAAAAATCCGGTTTGGGCATTTCGAGGTCTTCAAAAAATACTTTTGACATTTTTTTATCATAATGCTGCCCGGTATGACAAATAAGGTGTTTTACATTGCTGTTATATTTTTGAAATGCTTTATGAATTGGAGCAACCTTCATAAAATTTGGTCTTGCTCCAACAACCGAGATGATTTTTTTCAATTTTTTCCTTAACAAAAATTTATTTCGTACAAACAAATAACAATTTTTATGCCTATCGAATTTAATGTTATAAGAAAATTGAGGTTATAGAAAATAAAAATAACTGATCTTATGAGGACGATTTAAGTAAAAATACCGCTTCTAAGCTTTTGGACGAATTCAATTGACGGTCGTGCATCGGATATTGTAAACCCATTTCCATTAAGCGTTCTTCTATATACTTCAGTATGAAGTTCAGTAAATCCTTCGGTAAATTCAATTTCTTTATCATCAATTTTTATGGAACGGTAAGTTGTTTTTCCGCCCCTTATCAAATCACCCGCCAAATCTTTTTTATCAATAGATAAGAACCAGGAAACATCAGCCGACTCTAATTCTAATTCACCTTTCATTTTGTCGGTTCTATTCAGCAGTATATTATAATTTATTGGCTTTCCAAATAACCAGATCAATAAATCAAAAAAATGAATTCCAATGTTTGTTGCGATACCACCAGACTTCTGAGGATCCCCCTTCCAGGAATAATCGTACCACTTGCCTCGCGAAGTTACATATGTCAACTCAACTTTATGCTTAGAAGTTTTTCTCTCCTTTTCTATTTTATCCTTTAAAGATATTAGAGAGGGATGAACTCTAAGCTGAAGAATACTAAATATTTTTCTTTTATATTCTTCTTCTAACTTTTCCAATAAATCAAGATTCCACGGGTTAAGTACCAGCGGTTTTTCACAGATGGCATGAGCATCATTTCTTAATGCCAATCTGATGTGAGCGTCATGTAAATTATTTGGGGAACAAATTGATAAGTAATCAATTCCTTTCCCGGATCTTCTTAATTTATCCAGATGACGGTCGAATCTTTCTATTTCTGTAAAGAAAGCGGCATCAGGAAAATATTGATCTAAAATACCAACCGAATCATGCGGATCAGCAGCAGCAACCAGAATATTTCCCGTATCTTTAATTGCTCTTAAATGCCGGGGAGCGATGTAGCCGGCAACTCCAGTGATTGCAAATTTTTTCATCAACTATTCTATTATCTTTTTATATTATTGAAATATTCAATTCGCACAATATTACAAACGATTATTCATAAATAAATGGACTCGTAGAGTCCTACGGATTCATTTTTTCAACGGTAAAAATAGATTATTCATTGCTTAATTTTAATCCATTCCTTAAAAGTTTTGGTTACCCGCTCCACATCCAACTCACTTAATTCCGGATACATCGGTATACTCAAAATGTTTTTGTAAAGTAACTCGGTTTGATGGAGCGCGTCTCCGCCTCTAAATCTTCCCTTATATGCTGGCTGCAAATGAATTGGAAGCGGATAATGCAATGCTGTTCCAATACCTTTTGAATTCAGAAACTTTGCAAGCTCATCACGATTTTTAGATTCAATGACATATAGATGATAGACATGAATTGTATCTGGAATTGATACGGGTGCTTTAAGCCACTGCTGTCTGATTAAATTTTTAATTGCAGAAGAATATTTTTTTGCAATTTCATTTCTTCGGGCATTATCTTTATCGAGTTCTCTTAACTTTATTCGTAAAAAAGCTGCTTGGATCTCATCTAGTCTTGAGTTCACACCAGGGAAATCACTTATATATCTGTGACGCCAACCATATTGGCGAAGAGCAAGTACATTCTCAAACACCTCAGAAGAGTTTGTAACTATTGCACCGCCATCTCCAATTGCACCTAAGTTTTTAGTGGGATAAAAACTAAATGCAGCGGCATCACCAAAGGAACCAACTTTTTTATCACCAACTTTTGCTCCATGAGCTTGCGCACAATCTTCTAAAACTTTAATATTTCTTGAATGTGCAACCGAAATTATTTCTTTGATTTTAGCAGGTTGACCATAAATGTGAACAGGAATAATAACTTTAGTTTTAGGTGAAATTAATTTTTCAATCTTGTTTGGATCAATACATCTTGTATCTGGTTCGATATCTGCAAAAACCGGTATTGCTCCTGTCATTTCAATTGCAGCAACGGTGGCCACAGCAGAATGCGATACTGTTATAACCTCATCACCTGGCTTTACGCCTAATCCCTTAAGTGCCACAGCTATTGCATCAGTACCGTTTGCAACACCAACGCAATGCTTCACACCTAGATATTCCGCAAATTCTCTCTCGAAGGAAGATACTTCATCGCCCAAAATATACATTCCTCTTTCAATGACAGAATCTAAAGCATTTAAGAACTCTTGCTTTTTTTGCATGAACCTTGGTTTTGGATTTGATACAGGTATAAGTGTTTGGATCATAGTAGCTATTATTCGCAATAATGTTTATTAAATTCTTGATAATAATTAATTGTGAGTTTAAGTCCATCTTTCAAAGATATTTTTGGCTGCCATCCCAGTTTCGATCTAATCTTTCGATAATCAGCATAATAATCACCGATATCGATTGCTTTTCTCTCAGCAGGAAAAGGAACAAGCTCATAGTTTGCATTGTGCGAAATTTCTATCATGAGTTTTGCAGTATCTTCCAAATTGATTGGATCATCAGCACCGAGATTAAAAATCATTCCATCTGCATCTTCCGATTGAGCTGAGAGCAGAATAGCATTTACAACATCATCAACATAATTAAAATCTCGGATCTGCTTGCCGTCTCCAAAAACAAGTATTTTATTTCCTTCGATAACGTTCTTTATCCAGATGCCTAAAAATGTTTGTCGGGCATCCTTTACTCTCATTCTTGGTCCGTATGTATTGGTCAATCGCAAAACCACTGATCTTATCTTATAGACATCATAGTAAAGCAGGTGATACCATTCTCCTGCCATTTTATTAATTCCATTTACATCCACAGGATATAAAGGATGCTTCTCATCAACAGGAAGATATTGTGGTTTTCCATAAATCTGTCTTGTACTTGCGAAAACAATTTTTATTTCAGGATTGTATCTTCTGCAAGCTTCGAGAATGGATAATTGAGACCTTGCGTTTATTTCAAGATCAGCATATGGATTATTCATAGAATCTATGTGACTTGTTTGTCCGGCAAGATTAAATAAATAATCATGCTCTTTAATAAGATATTTCATCGAGTGTTCATCCCGAACATCTGAAATATTTAACTTCACTTTATCTTTAATGGGATCGAGATTAAACAGATTGCCGCCATATTCTGGAATTAAGCTGTCAATAACGGTAACATAAGCCTCGAGTTCAACAAGTTTAATGGCCAGATTTGAGCCGATAAACCCTGCCCCACCAGTTATTAAAACATTTTTTCCTTTGAAATCTTGGTCGTTATTCAAAGTTCACCTAAAAAAATTTATGAATAAACAATTTTCGTATAAAAAATTGTCAATTGGCCCTGGAAAAAGTCCAATATCTATTAATTAAAAAATTA
>Ga0208953_1001603_pt1 | contig 12375 bp, 6 predicted proteins | sample RifOxyB2_FD_184033 | JGI IMG/M metagenome (GOLD analysis project Ga0208953, IMG submission 184033) | Groundwater microbial communities from Rifle, Colorado - Rifle Oxygen_injection B2 (SPAdes) | ecosystem: Environmental > Aquatic > Deep subsurface > Groundwater | place: USA: Rifle, Colorado... | reverse complement strand
TTTTTCGGGTGTGTTTCTTCTTTAATGGAACCGGCATATATAAAATCTTTGAGAATACCATCTGGCTACCCCTGAAAACACCCCTCCGTTTCCACTGGACCTTTTCGCCGATTCTGCGGCTCCGATTCCATGGGAAATGTCGGCATATGACGATTGTGCCGTCGAGCCTCTTCCATACTGCGGCCCCGACACCAGCATGGCACGCCTCAGGCCAAGTCGGGCGACGGCTACGCCCTTCTCCCAGCCAGACGTCTCGGGGAGACGCGACCGACGTGGTCGCTCAATCAAAGACTTTATACTGTCGAGGCATTTGGTATCGAAGGTATCTGATGGCAGGGAAGAGGAGCAAGGGTTTTCCAGTGGAAATCAAGGGGGCCTCGAAAGCCGAGGGAATCGAGCCAGACAAGCTCATGAAGCTCGTCAAGGCTGGAAGGGTCGTAATACCTTCGAACCCCCGACACAAGCGCCTCACCTATGTCGGCATAGGCGAGGGGCTGAGGGTCAAGGTCAACGCGAACATAGGGACCTCCAAGGACCACGTCGATGTCGACGAGGAGATCGAGAAGGTGAAGGTGGCCGTCAGGTTCGGAGCCGATGCGATCATGGACCTCAGCACCGGCGGAGACCTGCGGGCCATAAGGAGACGCGTCATGACAGAGTGCCGCATGCCGGTCGGCACAGTGCCCATCTACGAGGCGCTCTGCAGGACCGCTGGCAAGGGAGGAGTCCGGGCGCTCAGCTCTGACGACATGTTCAAAGCGATAGAGACCCAGGCCAAAGACGGCGTGGACTTCATGACCGTCCATTGCGGGGTCACGACCAACACCGCCGCATCCCTCATGAGGCACAAGAGGGTCACGGGTGTTGTCTCCCGCGGCGGGGCCATACTCGTGGCGTGGATGCGCGACCACGGGCAGGAGAATCCATTGTACAAGGACTACGACCACCTCCTGGACCTCGCCAAGGAGCATGGGTTCACCTTGAGCCTTGGCGACGGGCTCAGGCCCGGGTGCACCGCCGACGCAACCGATGTCCCCCAGCTGCACGAGCTGATCGTGCTCGGGAAGCTCGTCGAGAGGGCCAGGAAGGCCGGCGTGCAGGCGATGGTGGAAGGGCCGGGGCATGTGCCGATGAACCAGATCGAGGCGAACGTGCGCATAGAGAAGACCGTGTGCAAGGGCGCCCCGTTCTATGTCCTAGGGCCCCTGGTCTGCGACGTCGCGGCGGGATATGATCACATCACGGGCGCTATCGGCGGCGCGATCGCCGCGTACCATGGCGCTGATTTCCTCTGCTATGTGACACCCTCGGAACACCTGTCCCTGCCTACGGCCGAGGACGTGAGGCAGGGCGTCATAGCCAGCAGGATCGCGGCCCACGCCGCCGACCTCGCGAGAGGGAGGGGGACGCAGTGGGACAGACGCATGTCAGAGGCACGGAAGGCCTTCGACTGGGAGACCATGTTCGAGCTCTCCCTCGACCCTGAGAGGGCGAAGGCCATCAGGGACCACAGGAGGTCCAAGAGCCCCAACGTGTGCTCGATGTGCGGTGACCTGTGCGCGATGAAGATGGTCGATCGGATGCTCTCCGAATGACGCTCAGAAATTGATGCCGATCGGCAGGCGCACGAATACGCCGACGAGCAGGGACACGATGCCTGCAGCCACCGCTGCCAAGACCGCACAAAGGGCCGAGGAGCCCGTCGTCACATCGTTGGCCATGCCGACCGCCTTGCTGACGACCCACAGGAGCCACGCTATGCCCGCGACCGCGATCGCGAGCAGCGTGGCACCGTAGACGATCGCCCTTTCCATCTCGGCGTCGGTCCAGTGCTGCACGCGGTCCAGGTTCAGCCCCTCGAACCCCGCGGTGAAAACGGCCAGCAGGGCGACGGTCAGAAGGACGAACCACGGATAGCAGTATGATACGAGCGTGATGGTGGAACCCTTGTCACCCCGGCCACCGAACACCTCGCGCGATGCCATGGACGCCACTATCCCGAACACGAGCAGCGATATGACGGTCACGATCGTGCCCGCGACCCCCTGCAGGGCGAACCCGAGCGCGTCCGTAGCGCTGTAGCCTATCACCTCGGCCATGCTCTCGGTGACGATCACACTGACTACGTTCGATAACACGGCGAAAGCGACGACTATGATCAGGGCGTGCTTCAGGTCCGAGCACGAGTACAGGCGCGATAGCGCCTTCGTCGGGGAATAGGCGACCCGGAGCACCTCGCCGAGGCAGAACCGAGGGGGCTGCTCCTTCGGCTTGGCGTACAACCACGCGTACAGGCTCCTGCGCGCGTGCGTCTGCCCCGACTCGACGAAGCCCGGGGGAGGCAACTGCTGCACCGAACCAGGCGGGACTTCCTGGATGATGGACGCGCCACAGCGGGGACAGGTCGTGGTGCCCTTTGCGTTCCCATGGACATGCAGATATCCAGAGGTCAGGAGTCCGCATGACGGGCACTTGATGCTGTTGACGAAGACCACCGACCCTGCGGACATGCGCCCGCCCATCGACTACTCTGCATATTATTATTGTTCCAAGAACGGAGGATGGAGCCACTGGAGGGTCTCGAACCCCCGGCCTGCGGTTTACGAAACCGCCGCTCTCTAGCGGCGCGTGCGGAAGCGCACGCGCAACCGCTGAGCTACAGTGGCGCCTAGGCAGGTTGGGAAGATGGTTTCTATAGTTAAGCCTTTGGACAACGCGGGACGGCCCGCCGGATGTTCCAGGTGCCCGGTGAAGGGACAAGGGTTTTTAGGCTTCGACCGTATTCACAACACAGACCCAGATATGGCCACGGACCTCCGCATACCAGAGGGCATCGTAGTGCGAACGGCCAAGGGCGGCCCTGATTCTCTGAAGGGCATCCTGGCTGACCTGAAGCAGTACAGCTTCACGGGATACCTCAAGGTCACGCTCGAGAAGCCGTTCATGACATCCACAGGATACATCGTCGTGGAGCAAGGCACCCCCGTGATGGCGATCTACGAGTTCGAGAAGTCGAAGCCCAGGGAACTGAGGAGGATATACACGGGCGAGAAGTCGCTCAGGTTCATACTGGAAGACTCGCAGGACAAGGCATCCAACATCGAGCTGCACAGCCGGGTCCCGAGAGAGGAGTTCGAGAGACGCTTCCCCGACTCGTACATAGCTAGCGCACCAACGCAGAAGCCCCCTGCGAGGAAGCTCGTGGAGGAAGCCGAAGTCGATGCCGAGGTCGATCCCAACATCGAGAGGATCGAGGAATGGCGGAGGAAGGGGTTCAAGGTCGACACGCTCGAGGAGGCGCGCAGGAAGGGCCCGCAGGCGACCTCGACGGAGTTCGCGGCTTTCGAACACGACGCGCAGAAGCTGAAGCAGTTCGAGGCCATACTGAACAACTTCCCGGTGATGGGCCTGGAGCAGGAGATAGCCGAGATAAGGACCAAACTCGACGACAGGACCAGGATCGCGGAGATCGAGTCGGATATCGAGTTCCTCCAGGAGAAGATCAGGCGCAAGATCCAGAAGAGGAAGGACGAGGAGGACTCCATCAAGCAGGAGCTCGAGAAGAAGCGGCGGGACGAGAAAGCAGCCGACGTCTACGACCTCATACTCAAGTACCAGACCACCCCTGATACGGAGGCTGGGGAGGCTCCGAAGGAGGCACAGAAGTGCCCCAAGTGCGGGGGCGACCTGGACGAATCAGGGGTCTGCCCCAAGTGTCCCGCTGGGCCCGAGGAGGGCCTGGACTTCTCGAAGCCGCTCATGTCTGAGTTGAGATTCGACGGGTTCGTCATGGGGCCCGGCTCGAAGTTCGCGGCCGCCACCGCGGTGGCTGTCGCGGAGAACCCAGGGAAGACCTACAACCCGCTGCTGATATTCGGGGGGTCCGGGCTGGGGAAGACTCATCTGTTGTCCGCGATAGGTTGCCATATGCTCAAGAAGGACCCTGAACTCAGCGTCTTGTATGTACCTTCCGACAGGCTCGTGGACGCTGTTGAGAAGTGCGGCACCGGTGATGGGCTCAGGCGACTGAGGGACGCCCTGAACCAGGCGGACCTTCTGCTCCTGGACGATATGCAGTTCTTGGCCGCGAACGACAGGGCGCAGGGCGAGATGGTCTACGTCATCGATAGGATGACAGAGTCTGGGAGGCAGGCCGTCTTTGCGAGCGACCGACTGCCGACGCAGATACCTGGGTTCAACGACCGGCTCAACGCGCGCATCCAGAAGGGGCTCACAGTGGACCTCCAGCCGCCGGACATGGAGACCCGCATCAAGATACTGAAACTCAAGGCGCAGGAGAAGAAGCTCAAGCTCAGCGACGAGATCCTGGAGTACATAGCGGAGAGGGTCACGCTCAACGTCAGGGAGCTCGAGAGCACCCTGAACAAGATCATCGCCTTCTCGAGCATCATGAAGATGGATGTCGACCTCAACCTCGTTTCCGACATACTGAAGCCCATGGCACCCGTCCAGGAGACGAGGAAGGAGATCATGAAGGAGGTCAAGGTCACGCCGGGTCACTGCTACCTCATAGAGGAGGAGAAACCCATGTACAGCAATGTGCTCCTGGGGAGGATGATGGCCGAGGGGTACAGGGGGCTGGTCATCACACGCATGAACCCGAGCAGGATCAAGGACGAGTTCAAGGAGGTCCCGCAGATCCTGTGGCTCACGGACAAGCAGAGCTCGATGGAGAACACCGTCCCGCCGTCGCTTGAGATGATCATCCACAAGATCCAGGAGTTCATGTCGGGAGAGGGGAACGGAATGGTCGTCCTCGATGGCATCCAATACCTTGCGAGCAACACCAACTTCGACGCCGTGCTCAGGTTCCTCAGGAGCCTGGTCGACGAGATATCGGAATCGGAATGCGTATTCGCCGTGTCCCTGTCCCCTCAGACCATGAAGGAGCAGGAGACATCCATACTCGAGAGGGAGATGGAGGTACTGAACCTCACATGACCTTCCGCATCTGCTCCTTGAACTGCGTCATCTCCCTGAGGGCCTGCTGATAGTCCCCGGCCTTCATCAGGGTCCTCACGGATTTCAGGATCGTTATCATCGGCGTCGTGTTGACGTTCTTCATCTTGGCCTCGATCAACTGGCTCTTGGCCGCGTGCATCTCCTCGTTTATCCTGTCGGGGATGGCCCTGTAGAGCCTGTCCGTGGCCTGCTTGACCATCATCTCGACCCTGTCGAAGTCGTTCTCCTCGAACGCCTTGCTGGCCTCGATGATTGCCGTCCTGGCCTCCTTCGTGTCCAGTATGAGGGTCTCACAGTCGGCCACGAGCGACTTCAGCGTGGCGGTCCTGTTCTTGGCCTCCTTGTACCGGCCAGTGATCGGGAGCAGTTCGTTCGAGACCTTGTCGACATAGACGAACGCCGCCTCGGCGTCCCCGGCGACCCTGGCGCGCTCTATCTCGCCTATGTATGTGAGGGCGCGAGAAACGTCTCCTCCCAGGTCCTTGGCCACGCCCGTCTCCTCTCTGAGCTGCGTGATGACGGACGCGAGATGGTCGTCTATCTTCCTCATCAGAATGGTCCTGGACCTGTTGACGAACTCCAGTGCCTTCTCGAGCTGGCGGTCCCTGCCGGCCTCGGCGGCCTCGTCTATGAGGCGTTTGCTCTCGGAGATGTCGATGTCCTTCTCGTTAGCGAGCGTGAGTATCGGTTTCATCTCGGCGACCATGCGCGCGAGGTCCTTGCCCTTGTCCTTAGCATCAGTCCTAACGGGCTCAGGCATGGCGCGAACTGGAGGTTGTGCCTGGACGCGCGTCTCGAGTTGCGGCTCCGGGATCCTCTCCGGTTCCTCGGATGTAGATGCGAGGCCGGGTATACGCTCCCCAATCGGCTCGGTCGCCTCCGACTCCTTCTTGCGCTTCTTGAACCATCCGAACGCGCCGCGACCCTTCTTCTCCTCGGGTTCCTCCGCAGCGACGGGTTCCGGCTCGGCCTCCTGAACGTCGGAGGGCTCTGGCGCAAGGGCCTTCATCGGCTTCGGGGGCGTCTTGACCTCCGATATCGGCGCCTCGATCTCCTCCTGAGCACGCGCTGGAGGCTCCTGAGAGGCCGCCGCCTCCTCCTCGGATTCCACGAACATCGCCCCGCAGCCGGGGCAGGTCTTTGAATCGATGTTGACAAGGGTGTTGCACGCGGGGCACTGGAACATCTCGGTGCCCTCCTCCGCGAACATGACCCCGCAACCTGAACATGACTTCGCGTGCACTTCGACCTTAGCGCCGCATTCTGGGCATGCGAAGTACTCGTGTGGCTCGGTCTCCACGGGCGTCTCTGCCGCCGAATGGGCCTCCTCCTCAGCCACAGGCTCGGCCTCCGCCTCGATTACTGGCTCCGGCTCGGAAACGAGGGATGCCGCTGTCGGAGCTGACTCAATGACACGCTTCGGTTCTGGAACCGGTTCCCTGGGCGGGACTGGCCTGGACGGTGTCGACAGCACTTCCCTGACACGCGACTCTATCGACGGTCTCGACGCCGGTGCAGGAGCCTCTAGCTGAGCTGGCGTCGGCTTCTCGACTTCCATATCGAATATGGTCAGGTCAGTGCCGCAGAAGCTGCACTTCCTCGAACCTGGCTGCAGTGGAGAATCGCAGATGGGACAGAGTTTCTCCCCGCTAGAACCTGGCAACTCGCAATGCCTCCTTGTTCTGTCTTGTCGCAGTTTACGGTATGCCTGGATAAATAGTTAACCGTTTTGATTCACGTGCATGATAACGACGGGGCTGGTCTTGGGCGCGAAGCGCCAGCAAATCGGAGAAACGTATTTCCCGATGATTCGCGTTCTTGTCGGCCAGGGTTCGTCATGGAGACTGAATCAGTCAGGGTGGAATTCCCTGAGGACGCGAATGTGGTCATAGGTCAGAGTCACTTCATCAAGACTGTCGAGGATATCTACGAAGCCGTCGTGGGCACGGTGCCGCAGGCCAAGTTCGGGATCGCGTTCTGTGAAGCCTCTGGGCCATGTTTGATTCGAGTCGATGGCAATGACGAGGAGCTGAAGAACGTCGCCACTGACAACGCGCGCCGAATCGGCGCGGGACACACGTTCGTCCTCGTCGTCCGCAACGCCTACCCAATCAACATCCTCAACAGGATCAAGGACGTCCAGGAGGTGTGCGGCATCTTCTGCGCCACCGCGAACCCGCTGGATGTCATAGTCGTAGCCAACGACAGGGGCAGGGGCATCCTAGGTGTCATAGACGGAGAGAGACCCAAGGGCGTGGAGGGCGAGAGCGACGCAGCGGACCGGAAGTCGATGTTGAGGAAGTTCGGCTACAAGAGATGAGCCAGAAGAAGGGGCATATGAACGTGAGACTCCGGATACGACACCTTGACCTCGATCAGACACTGGGCTGCGGACAGACCTTCCGATGGAGCGGCGCGGTCCCCGGGACCTGGTCAGGGCCGATAGGCGACTGCTTGGTCACACTGCGCAGGGAAGGCCAGTGGCTTCACTCAGACTCCGTCCCCGAGAGGCTGGACCTTGGGCGGCGTGTCTCGACCTACCTCAGGACCGAGGATGACATCGGGCGCATCCATGCCGAGCTGTCCAAGGACCCCGTCATGGCCAAAGGGCTGGGGGCGGTCGAGGGGCTCAGGCTCGTCAAGATGGATGAGTGGGAATGCCTGGTCAGTTATGTCCTGGCCACATTCGCGAACATACCAAGGATAACCAAGATGATACAGCATCTCGCCTCCAGGTTCGGCAGTCCGATCACGGATGTGATGAACTCGTTTCCGACCATCGGCCAGCTCGGGGCTGCATCGGTCGGCGAGCTGAGGGCGTGCGGCCTCGGATACCGGGCAGAGTACGTGGCCGGGATATGCCGCCTTGTGGACGACGACCGACTCGCGGAGATGCAGCGCATGCCCGACGATGACCTCAGGGCGGCGCTGATGGAGCTGCCAGGCGTAGGCAACAAGGTCGCGGACTGTGTCTCGCTCTTCGGTTTCGGAAGACTGGGAGCGTTTCCCATCGATGTGTGGGTCGAGCGCGCGCTCGCACGTCTTTACGGCGCGCGCGGGTCGTATCGCACGTTGAGGGGGTTTGCAGCCGAGCGGTTCGGCGGGCATGCAGGATACGCGCAGGAATACCTGTTCTACAACGAGCGCGCACTTTCGGGGAGCGGCGGATGCGTCTTCACGCGCCCGGGTGGCTCTTCCGATAGAACTCCATGATCTCCCATTCCGAGATCGACCCCTCATCATCCTCAGAGATCGCGAGGCCGAGCCTGCGGGCGTGAGCCGCGATGACCCCTCTGCAACCCTCCTCACCCACGACATCGGATATCGAGAGGCCGTCCTTCCTCAGCCTACCGTCGAACGAGCCGATCATCCGCGACCCCGAGAACACGGCGTACCTGCCCGTCTCCGGCAGGATGTCCCGGTATGCCGCCCTCAGGAAGGTCGTGAGGCTGTCCGAAGGCGACAGGACCACCCCAGCGCGGGCATGAGCGTGTCCGAGCCTGCTGAATGCGTCCTTCGAAGCCCAGTGGATGATGTTGGAGCCGCGCAGGAGGTGACCCCTCACCAGGAAACCCTCTGCCTCCAAACGCCTGAGGCAGGCCCTGACGTCGCGCATCGCCAGGTCCCCGCTGAGCAATAAGGCGAGGGTCTCCGCGGTCATGACGCCGAAGGACTCGAACATCCTCCTGACCACTCTATCCCAGGCGGTCTGATGAGACATGCGCGTACGCCTCGCGCCCACGTATGCGTTCGTCGCGTCCAGATAGACCTCGGACGACAGGTACAGAGACTTCGCGGCACCGAGCGTCTCCTCCGGGCCGAGGGGCGATATCGTCAGCAGCCTGTTCCTGCCGATCGGCTGCTGGTCCTTGATCACCCTCAGCACCAGCCTCTCCTCGTCAGTCCTCTGGCCCGCCCTGGCAGCCCTGTACACGGCCGCCTCTTCGTCGCGGCAGAACCCCGACCGGTCAGGCGCGAGATGACCCCGGACGAGATGGCCGCGCTTCCTCATGCGCTCGATCGGCTCGAAACGCTCGACCCTGATCAACGCCTCCGAGTCGTTCCTCAACCCACCGAGCAGGCTGATGACTGCATCCATGTCCTCGAGCCTCTCCCCTTCCTCGAGATGCTGGAGCGAGAAGACGACATCTATCAGCTCCGAACGTTCGAAGCACTCGGGGACCACCGGGCCCCTGACGAGCATGCCGTTCGACTCGAAGTAGCCGTGCGACCGGAAGATCTCCAGGTGCTCTGGCCCTAGCGCGCTGACGTCGGCCCCGAAGACGCCCTTGACCCTGACCACATCGGCGTTCTGGGAGGCGTAGAACACCATCGCCCTGTCGAGGGCTGCGAGGAACGGCCCCAGCAGGGAGCGGTCCTCGAGCGCGACCTCCCTCACCTCCAACGCGCCCGCCATGAGCCACTTCTCGACCATGCCGACGACCTGCCCCTTGTGCACGACCGGGAACATCCAGCCCTCGCCATACCTGGCCGTGACCACGGCCCACTTATCGCTCAGGAACGGGTCGTACAGGGACAGGATGCGGACCGAATCGTCGCTCCCTTGAGGTGTTTCGATCATCTCCAAGTCATCAGGGAGCAGGAACATCTCAGTCCTCTCGAGGCCGACTGATACGGCCTTTGCCCGGACCTTCCTGAGGAGCTTCCTGGCGATATCGGGCTCGACGTCGAGGTACGAGGCGGCCTGCATCAGGGTGATCGGCCCGGATCCGCGCAGGTACCTGAGGAGCACATGCTCGAACGCACCCTCGTGCACGGGGGCCAGCTCGCACGGGGCGTACACGTTCCTGGAGGTCCACGCCTCGCTGCCGTCGTGCAGTCTGATCAGATAGCCCTTCCTGTCAAGCGAGTCGAAGTGCTCCCGCATCGCGTCAGGGGGGAACTTGACCGCCTCGGCGATCTCCTGGTAGGTGCCGGTCCCGAGCTTCTTGAGCGTGGACAGTATGCTGTTCTCGAACCTGTTCAACCGCTCCCTCTGGAACGCACCGAGACAGTAGGGGACATCCTCGGCCAGGACGTATCGGAGCCTCCCTCTCAGGAACCTCCCTAACAGTAGCTCGCCGCTAGACCTCAACGAGTTGAATTCGTCTATCGAGAAACGGTGCACGCGATGAAAGACGTCGTATGCCATGCCCGCCTCCCCCACCTTCTCGAAATACTCACGGACCGAGGCGGCCTGAGCGAACTGTTTTCGTTCGAGGTACGCCCTGACCTGTTCCCTGTCCAGCACATGCGCGCCTTTTGACTTCAGCTTGAGATAGTCCTTGGCCAGGATGTACTGCTGATGCTCGCCGACTACGAACCTGCCCGAGACGACGGCCTCCCTGGAAACGAGCTTCTCCAGGGACTCGGACACTTCCTGTTCCGACAGGCCGACCTCGTAAGCGATGTCCTCGACCGCGAGCGGTGCGTGGAACGACAAGTGCCTGATGACCGCGTCCTGGGCGCAGTCATCCCTGGCGAGCGGGGTCCCGGGAGCGGCGGCGTACGAGAATCGCTCCCCTTTGACCGAGCATCTGAAGACCATGTTGGCTATCTCCAGTCGCTTCATAGCCTCCCTGACATCGTCCTTCGACGCGGACAACGACCTCACGAGCTCGTCCTGGTCCATGTCGCTGCTTGACACGAGCGAGATGATCGAGGCTTCCAGAGGGGATGGTGAGTGGACCCTTGCGTGCAGACAGCGGTACTTCGGCCAATCCTCAGACGACACATAGACGTCCTCACCGATCCAGATGGACCTGACCTTGCCCTCGCGGAGGAGTTCAGAGGCCCACGTCCTCACCGTGTCGAAGGGTTGGTCGGAATGGATGAACACGTTCTCGCCCTTCTCCCTGAAGATGTTCATCGGCCCTGCCTCTCGCAGCAGGGCGACCATACCCTGCTTCGACGACACGCGCGGGAACTTGCGCTCGAAGTACTTGGCCACGTCGTCCTGGTCGAACTGGTACTCGGACAGGGCTTCGTCGCCCATGACGCGCGCGAGCACCTTCCTGTGCATCTCCCGCAGGAGCATGCTCCGGTCCTCCATGAGCACTATGTCCGAGACGCCCACCAGTATCACGTTGTGTGCGAGCGGAGACGGCACCCCCGAGAACGGGATGTATTCGACCCGCCTGCTTCCCGCTTCGATGGTCGCGAGCACCTCTTGCGCGTTCTCCAGGTCCATGACATCGGTCAGGATCTCGGAGTAAGTCTCCGACATGACGGGGAAGTCCGACAGCTCGTGGAGCGCATCCAGGAGCCTTCTGGACCGAAGCTGCTGCCGCGCCACTGACAGCTCCCGGCCCTTGTAGTTCCTCAGGACCATGAAACTCCTAGTGGCAGTGTGTCTGAACCGCTGGTGGAACAACTCCGAGTCCTTCACCGCGGACCTCAGTATCCGCTCGATGTCGCCAGAGACGACGAGCCGTTCCAGCCCCTCGAGCTCGAACCTCTTCGTAGCTGTCAGCATGAAGCTGTCGTCCGTGACGCTGATATTGACGCTGCATCCGAGCCTGTTCGAGAGCGCGTGGGCGAACGCCCGGCTGAGGGCGTCGTTCACCCTGCGGCCGAACGGGAAGTGGAAGATCGCGTGCCTGACACCGGATGCGTCCACATAACCCTCGATGACCAGCCGCTCGTCCGTGGGGAGCTTGGCCACGAGCTTCTGCTCCTTGAAGTAGCTCAGGATCGTGTTGGCAGACCCTTCGTCGACAAAGAACTCCTCCATGAGCCAGGAGGATATGTCCTTGTCCGGCATCGCGCCCAGCCGCTCATCCATCTCCTTCCTGAACCGACCTATGAGGACGGACAGGTCGAAACTCCTCGGGAGCATCTCACCGGTCCATGACGGCACCGTCGGCCTCCGCCCGCTGGCGCTCTTGACGAAGGCCTTCGTACCCTTGGTCTTGACGAACTCGTAGCTCCTCCCGCCCAGGACGAATATGTCCCCGGTGGACAGGCGCTCGACGAACTTCTCCGACAGCGAGCCCAGTGGGGCGCCCCGCTCGGAGTACACCTTGTAGTCCGCCTCCTCGGGTATCGTGCCCTGGTTGAGGTAGTAGATCATGCGGGACCCGCGACGCTTTCCGAAGGTCCCAATCTTGTCATCGAACCATATCTTCGAGTACACGCCCTCGAACTCGTCCTTGCCCCCGAGGTACCTGAGCACGCTGAGGAGCTGCGCCTTGGTCATGTCCCTGTAGCAGTAGGAACGCCTCAGGAGCTCGAAGGCCTCGTCGATGGTCCAAGGCCGCTCGATGGACATGCCCACGACGACCTGGGCCAGCACGTCCAGGGAGTTCTTCGGTATCGTGACCCTGTCGATCATCTTCCTGTGGGCCGCCCTGCACAACACGGCGCATTCGACCAGGTCGTCGTTCTCGAACA
>Ga0208953_1001602_pt1 | contig 12375 bp, 13 predicted proteins | sample RifOxyB2_FD_184033 | JGI IMG/M metagenome (GOLD analysis project Ga0208953, IMG submission 184033) | Groundwater microbial communities from Rifle, Colorado - Rifle Oxygen_injection B2 (SPAdes) | ecosystem: Environmental > Aquatic > Deep subsurface > Groundwater | place: USA: Rifle, Colorado... | reverse complement strand
TCTTTTTCTTTCCAGCTGTTTGAGACCAGAAATGCCCAAAAAAAGCTCATATTCCCTCATATTTTGGGTTAGGTTTTAGATGATTTAACGAATGTGACTATGGTTAGATTTTAGATGATTTGATTCGGGCAGTTGAATTAAACAACAAAGTCAGGTAATATTTGGATATGAATGCAGTGTATAAATCAGACAAAAACAACGAAAAAAAAGAGCTTGAGTTTGAGTTGAAGTATCAAAAATCACTCTCTTTGACTGAGCGTTTTCGCATGATGACCGGACAATCAAAACTTATTCTGGAGATGTTAATAAAAAATGGACATCGAAAGCCTTTTGAAGTTATTAAAAGAGCACGGGGTTAAGTTTGTCCTTATTGGGGCTGCAGCTTTTCCTATCCACGGTTATTCTCGTAGCACTTTAGATACAGATATTTTTATTGAGCCGACCAAGGAAAATGCCCGGAAAACCCTCAAAGCTTTAAAAGAGTTTGGTTATGATGTTAACGATGTAAGTGTTGATGATCTCCTCAACAAAAAGGTTTTAATTCGCCAATATTTGGTTGAAACTGATATTCATCCGTTTGTAACAGGTATTACTTTTGAGGAAGTTTGGCAAAACAAAGTTGCTAGTGAACTTGGTGGAGTAGAAGCTTATTTTGCTTCGCTTGATGATATTATTAAGATGAAAACAGCTGCCGGACGTGACAAAGACAAACAAGACCTCAAAGTTTTAGAAGAATTGAAAAAGAAAAAGTAAGTTCCCCCTCATTTATAATTTATTGTGAGTAGTAATAGTTGGTTGACGATTAACAGGGAAGGACCCTAATATTTTCTGTGTGCTCATGAGAAACTTAATATAATCATCTAGAGATGGTTTTATTACTGGTGGTTTAGCAAAATCATTTTGTCTCTGCTTGTTTTTGGAATCGGCTATCATTTCTTGTTTTTCTTGATTGCTAAGCATCTTTCAACCTTTCTCTTAATGATTTTAGCTCGTCTTCCTTTTTGAATATTATAAAATACTCTTCAATTGCTTGCCAATTAATATTTTTTAAGTTTGCTTTGAGCAGATTTTCTATGTCAGCCATATCTTGGTGGTAACGCTCAGGATTATTGGTAATGGCCTGGATCTTTAGGCCAATCAGATCTTCTGGGGTGACGACCTTTGTTCTGAATTTGCCATTGAGAAAATCTTTATTTTGGGCTCTCTTAAGCATAGCTTTGGTGTATTTACGGTGGGCCAGGAGGAAGTCAACCCGTCCTAACTGTTTGATCCTAGCGGCGAAATTAGCCACGTCTTCACTTTCGTGTATTAGTTCATAACCATACATGGTTAAAATCTTCTTTATTTTATAGAGTTCTTCTTGGGGGATAAGGAAATCTATATCTTGAGTGGTCCTTTGTTGGCCTAAGGCAGAGATAGCAAAACCACCAATTAAGGCGAAGTCAATGTTGTTCTTCTTGAAGTCTTCCAGTAACACTCTAAAGATTGATTCAAAGTCCATATGAAAGTTATTTTAGCATAATTTTTAGACATAAAAAACAGGGCTTCAAGCCTGCCTGCCCGCCTTCGGCGGATAAACCGGAGGCAGGAGTGATTCTCGAAGCCCTGTTATAATAAAACCAGTCTAGGCAGCGTTTCTTACATCTTCATCAGTTGGTAATTCACCTTTAATGAGTGCGTTATTACTTACCACACTTGCTCTAGCTAAATCGTCACGAGTGGTGACGAGTTCTGGTTGACTAGACTCTTCGACAGCGGCATTAGCTCGTATGAATAATTTCCTAACAGCTACTGCAAGCTTTTTGCCTAGCTGAACTCCCCATTGATCAAAGCTATTAATATTCCAAATGAAACCCTTAACAGCAGCCCTGTGTTCAGTAAAGGCTAAAAGTAGTCCAGCTGTAAATGGAGTTGCCTCTTTAACTAGTAGTAGACTTGATGGTCGGTTGCCATCAAAGACCATGTGAGGGGCTAAGGCATCAATCTTTTCTTCTGTAAGTTTCCCTTCAGCCCTTAATCCTGCCTTAACTTCCTCAAGGGTCTTACCAAAAGCGAGGGCATCAAGCTGAGCTAAGTTGGTGTTTAATTCTTGGTGGTGAGAAACCTCAGTGGCAGATTGTGTCCCTAGAGGATATTGAGGTTTAATAAAGCCGATAAAGTCACAAGCAACTTTTAGGACGCCTTGGTGGATTAGTTGATAGAATGAGTGCTGGCCATTTGTTCCTGGTTCACCAAAGACAACTTCCCCAGTGGTATAACCAACCCTTCTTCCATGAATATCAACTTGTTTTCCATTGCTTTCCATTTCAACTTGTTGAGTATGTGGTGCTAATTTAGAGAAAGGATTTAGGTAAGCTAACAAGGCACGAATATTAATTCCTAGGAAGTTGCTATTCCAAACGTCAATTGTACCAGCTAGCATAGGGATGTTTTTTTCAAATGGTGCAGTTCTAAAGTGATGATCCATCCAAGCCGCACCTTTGAGAATTTCTTCGAATTTATCGTAGCCTAAGAATAGTGAGAGTGGGACAGCACCAACAGCTGAGGTTGCACTGTAGCGTCCACCAACCCAATCCCAGAAACCAAACATATTATTAGTATCGATACCAAATTTAGCAACTTTTTCTTTAGCGGTTGAAACAGCTACAAAATGTTTGCTAACGATATCTTTAGAGGAATGATCATCATCTTCAAGCTTATTTATCATCCAGGCTTTTGCTGCTTCAGCATTCTTGATAGTTTCAGCAGTGGTAAAGGTCTTTGAAACTACAATAAACATGGTTTCTTCAGCGTCTAGATCTGCTGTTTTTTGGGCAAAATCAGAACCATCAACATTAGCAACAAAGCGTAAGGTCATGCCTTCTTTAGCATATTTTTTACAGGCTTCAGCTAAGTATTCTGGACCTAAATATGATCCACCAATACCAATTGCAACAATATTCTTGATTTTTTTACCTGTAACACCTTTCCATTCACCACTTAATACTCTTTCAGAAAATAATTTAACTTGAGCCAAAACCTTTTTAACCTCAGGAATAACATTTTTGCCATCAACTTTGACAGGTTCATCTGATTGTTGGCGCAGAGCGGTGTGAAGAACTGCGCGTTTTTCGGTGTGGTTAATTTTTTCTCCAGAAAACATTCTCTCGGCTTTTCCTCTAACATCAGCTACTTTAACAAGCTGTTTTAAGCCCCACATAATTTTGCTATCAACTTGTTGACGAGAATAATCGTAGTAAGCGTGTTCAGTTCTAACTGAGTAGTCTTCAACACGCTTGGGATCTTTATGGACTTCGCGCATGTTGACTGGTTTAACGCGTCTATAAAGACCAGCTGCCTGAAGAGCCCTCCAAGCTAAAGTTTTGTTGATCGGTTTTGGTAATGCTACAGATGCTTCCATTTTCTTTTCCTCCTTTTATTTATGCCTCTGGAACCAAAACTTTTACACTTTTAATCCAAACAAATTTATCAAATGGTGTTACTTCCAAATTAATTAATGAGTCGGGGGCAAGTTGAGCCACATCAATCGCTGGGCCGCCAAGTACGACAATTTCAGCTTGCCTAAATAAATAATCAAGTAAGCCGCCATTGCCAGGGTTAGAAAAAACTAAACGGTGGGATTGATCTCTAGAAACAATAGCAGCAGCCTTGCCAGGTTTAGTTTGTTGTAAAACACCTAAAGTGGCCTGAAGGCCAATTTTAAGCTGCCACGAGTTGTTATAAACCCAAAGGGCTGTTGCTTTCCAGGAAGTAATAAAATCTTTAACTAAAGCCTTGAAAGTCTCTTCACCAGGGTCAAACCCAGAAGCAATTTTTTTCTCGCCTTCAGGACTGCCCAGGGAATACAACCAAAATGTCCCTTGCTTTCTCAAGAAATCAGCCAGGCCTTCAATTACAGGCAATTCCCCTTTAACTTCAACGCTAACAGAGCCATCAGTTTCATTTACGGCCTTGCCTTTAGGGGAGACAATTGTTAGGCCAAGAGCAACTGATAAATATGATAATAAATCTCGGCAGCGGGCATTTTGCGTGCCGATCAGTTTGGCAGGATCTGTGTCTTTTGGATAAGAATAGATCTCTGACATCAGGTGGCCAGTTAGACGAAGAGTGCGTCTTACAGCTTGCGCTTGAGCTGATCGCTTTTGTAAGATTGCTTGTAACTGCACTTGTGCTGGATCAGAAAACCTATTGAGCGCTTCTGCTGGACTTAATGGTGACATTATTATTTTTTCTCCCACATTATTATTTGGAACCAAATCCCCCTACACTTAAAAAGAGTAGGGGGGTGAGTTGATTATGTTAGGCTACCCAACAAAGTTTTTTGTCTTGCTATCTCGCCTTGAATCTCTGTCATATCAATATCATTTCTATATGGTTCGAGCAAATCTCGCAATTGAGAAGTACGCTTAATTAGAGTAGGCATATCATCGGCTTGTACCTTGCCTGTAATCATGAAAGAAGTGTTAGATGGTCGTCCCATAAACATACTCCCATCTCTAAATTGAGGTCTTACTCCATCAACAAGAATCAAACCTTCTTTTGGATCCTGAATTCTTAAGCCTTCATGCTCAATAACTCCTCTGCCAAGTGGTCGTAATTCATCTGCATATCTAACTGGAACAGTATCAATGAGATATTGAGCAATTTCCCACTTTTTATCGTGACTGGTAGATTCAATTCTAAGTTCTTCTGAAACAGGTTTTGAAGGAACTATACCCATAAAGTCATGTAAAGTCGTAGTCTTTGCTTGGGCATCAAGAAAGGAAAGGAATTGCAAGGTAGCAAAAATTCCATCGTCAATTAATGATGATTGAGCGTGATTGTGTGTCCCACCTCTTGCTCCGTACATTGCAGTTGGGAAGAAGAAGTGTCCGGAAGCTTCTGCAGACATTTGAGTAATAGTCGTTTTGCCGATAGCTTCAATAATACTTCTAGCCCAGAGTCGATGAGCTGGATATCCAGCTTGGGTAAACCAACCGTTCCCATTATTATCTGCAACCATTTCAACTGTAGCCGTTGAAGAACGAACGTCTAAGGCCATGAAATTACCAACATTTGAAGGAAAAACACCTTTTTGTAAGTTTCTTAGGTATTGTAAGTAGAAAATAGCTGCCATTTTCTCTGGAGCAACAGGTGCACCAGCTTCATCAACAAATCCACATCTGTCTGCGTCGCCGTCAAGAATAACTGCGATGGTTAACATCTTTTTTGTGTCTTGATCTAGTCTACTAATTAATTTTTCCATAATTGGAATGCCCATATCACGATTATTTCCAATAACCTGAGAGATTAGCTCTGCTTTTTCTCTGGCACTCATACTCAAGGCAATTGCAATTATGTCAATATTTTGGGCTAAAACCATATCACGAACAGGATTAACACAAAGTGGTTTGGAAGGGTCTGCCATCCCATAAGCAGGGTAGGCACCATCAGCGAGATAGTTGATTGGGGTTACTGATCCACCAGCTGTGGCAACTTTTCCAGCCAAGATTGGTAAAAATTCTCCACCAATACCATTGCCCGCATCAAAAATAATATGTCTTGGTGTTGAAAGTTCTACAAAGTGTGTTTCAAGCATTCCATAATAACCTGGGCGAACATCAACAAGCTTCAAGACACCTCTTTGGGCTCCTGTTCTATAGCTGCCTTCTTGTATCGCTGGAATAATTTCTTTTAGTCTGTCAGCATACAAAGCTTGACCGTGTTCGGATATCTTTAAGCCGTTATCTGGAGCAGGATTATGACTGCCAGAAATTTGCACAACACCAACATATTTTTTTTGTATCCCAATCCAGTTAGTTGCGCCCGTTGGAATAGTATCTTTATTGGCATCAACATTAATACCCATCTCAAGATACCCTTCAATTAAGGCTTCCATAAGTTCAGGACTAGTTAAACGACCATCACGGCCAATAAAGACTGTGCTACCAACATTTAGTCTTGAACCTAGGGCTCGTCCAATATGTCTAGCTATTTCAGGGGTAAGATTAGGTTTTTTCTTTTGTCCTGAAATTTTATCAACATACTCCATTGCTTTTCCACGCATGTCGTAACCACCACAAAGAGAGGGATCAAACCTTTTTCCTAATCCTTGAACTGTCATTTTCATCTTCCTCCTAGATCCGCCTTAGGCGGTTTTTTATTAGTAAAGCTTTCAGCCTTACAAATCTTCTTCGACCCCTTTTTTTAAAAATTTCACTTTATTTTTTAAAAAATAAAAATATTTTTTTAGGTAAAGGTTTTAGATGTTTACTTGTGAAGTAGGAGGGAGAAAGGAAAACAAGGCGAAAGCCATCTTTTGAGGATCATAGTATCTATGCTCGGTACCAGGCAGTTTTGGGCCTAGTAATTTCTCTCCATAAACTTCAACCTGAGGATGTTCTCTGACTATTCTGGCCCGATCAAATTTTACGAATCTACGCGTGCTTGGTGAAGGCCTCAAAGTGTTAGAAATAACCGCATCCAAGTAAGCATTATCATTCCCTGCTCTTTGAGAGTCATTTTCCCGTAAGATTTGTAAGGTAGTGTTAACCATATCACCAACTGTCATGCCAACTGTTTCTTTGTCTTCATAGGCGTTGGTTAACAAGACTTTAGGAGCTTGAGCAGCTCTAATAGCTGCAGCATAACCATTGATTTGTAATGTTGATACAATACTAGTCCAGAAGCTGCCAATTGAGTAAGCAATTAGATCGGCGTCAGCAATAGCCACTAGAGCTCGATCATCAGCCTGTGGATGGATAATAGTAGCATCAGCTCTTTCTTGAGCAACATACCAGAGGCGTTCAACTGGACCATGATCACTTTTGGTAATTAGATGTTGGCCGATCAATTGGTCTCCATCAGCCATTTGTGCCGCCAGATGGATGTCTGCTAAGGTTGCAGGGATGACGTTCCCTTGAACATTAGCTAGTTGTTTATATTCATCAATGGCTTTGTGGATATTTTCGCCGTAGTAGAAATATGCTCCAGCTAAGAAGAGATTGCCGATACTAGCTCCCCTTAAATCAAATTTTAAATTACCAGCAGTTTCCTTCTGTGAGCGTTTATCGTTAAAATCACGTAGGTGACTAATTAGAATATTGGCCATATCATCTGCCTCTGCCTTATTACTGTCACGAATGTTTTTAATCAAGTTATGTTTTCCAGAAATGATTGATTCTAATTCAGACACAAGTTCTTCTCTGTTAGCCTCTTTAGGTAAGCGATAAAGGAGTAAGTCACGAACCTGTTTGTACCCAGGGGATTCTTTGTCGGCTAAGTCAACTAAGCGGCTACGAAAATCACCAATGGCCAGCATTTTAAAAAATATCCGTAACTCTCTGGTGCTGCCACCACTATCAGCAACATTGATGACGTGAGCTGTGTTGTGAGTAAAAAAGGTCAGCGCTTGGGCTAAAAAGCGGCTACCCGTACCACCTGTAAATAGGACGACTTTTGGCCCCAGTTTAGGGACGTGCTTGAAGCTGTCGGCTATTTTTTGCCCTGTTTTAATCCTGCTTAGGCTACTCATAGTTAATTTGTCCCTAACCATAGAGAGCTCCGAAAAACTCGTTTTCTTCGCTTAGGCGACCCTCTTAGGGTCGCTCGTTGTCGACAAGAAGCAGAGCCTAAGAGGCTCTGCTACGCGAGTTAAAGGTTACTTTTTCGGAGCTCTCCCATATATATGTCGATATATCATGTTAAAAATTTCAGTCAAATCACTAATTCTGCTATAATCCCAATATATATATAATAGTGTAAGGAGATTTATTAACTATGCCAAAAAACAAGATCGATACTATTGCAGTCTTGACTCCAGGGGGTGATGCTCCGGGTATGAATACTGCCATTCGTGCAGTCGTGCGTACGGCTATTTCTTACGGCTTGAAAGTTTTTGGCATTCATAAGGGTTGGCATGGCATGATCACCGGCCAAATTAAAGAATTAAACCTAATGTCTGTTGGCGGTATTATTAATCGGGGCGGCACAATGCTTCATACCCATCGCTGTCCGGAATTTAAAGAGAAAAAAATGCGGCAGATTGCTTACAAAAATCTAAGCGAGCGTGGCATTGATGGTTTAATTGTGATTGGAGGAGACGGATCATTGGCCGCGGCTAATGTTGTTGCTCAAGAGACAGAATTTTTGGTCACTCATATTCCAGCCAGCATCGATAATGATATTAGCTGTACAGACTACACGATTGGTTTTGATACTGCCGTTAATACTGCTCTTGAGGCAATTGATAAAATTAGAGACACAGCTGCTTCCCATGAGCGGGTTTTTATTGTTGAGGTGATGGGGCGGCGTCATGGTATTTTAGCCTTGGAAGTTGGTTTAGTGGCTGGCGCAGAGGTAATTGTGATTCCTGAAGTTAAATATAATGTTAAGGCCATTGCCAAAAGGATTTTAGACGGCAGAGAGCGGGGCAAGACCAGTTTTATTATTGTGGTAGCAGAAGGGGCAATCAGGGCCCATGAGTTTGCTAAATTACTTGATCCCAAGATTAAAGATATGGATGTGCGCATTAGTGTTTTAGGTCATATGCAACGAGGCGGATCCCCTACAGCTATTTCTCGTGAGCTGGCTTGTAAAACCGGCGCTTGCGCCGTGGAGTGTTTAGTTCAAGGTAAAAGCCGCCTAATGATGGGGGCCGTGTCTGAAGATATTATTGAAGTCCCTTTTGCTAAAGTGTTAAAACATAAGAAAAAGGCTGATTTAAGGCAACTTAGGTTGGCTGAGATGTTGGCGATTTAAGTTTTTGCAGTTGACTCCTTAACCCTCAACTCAACCGGCAAAGTGTAGCGCAAAGCAAGTTTAGACGGGTTTTCTGTTAAATTCATCAGTACGTCTACTGAAGTTTTGCCAATCATTTCCCGGTCAACGCCAACGCTGGTCAAAGTGGGCTTAAAGGGCCAAACATAATCCGGCAAAGGCATATCATCAAAACCGGCAATAGAAATATCTTTGGGAATTTTTACTCCTTCTTCCGCAAAAGCTTTATAAGAACGATAAGCCATAGTATCATTCATATATATAATAGCTGTTGGCCGATCCTTCATTTTTAGCAGGCTTTTTGTGGCGTTATAAGCAGAGATCGGCTCACACCAGTAAGCTTCTACTATATATTCATCTCTGATCTTAAGCCTGGCTTCTGTTAAAGCCGTGCGGTAACCTTCCATTCGATCAGCAGTAATATAATCGTAAATCGGCTTAGAATAAATTAAAGCAATCTTTTTGTGGCCTAAATCAAGTAAATGTCTGGTGACATCATGCATACCAGCGCGGCCGTCAACCATAACAGTGTGTAATTCTACGTGAGGAATAGGGTGGCCAACTAAAAGCATGGGAAGCCCTTTTTGTTTTAAAGCTAAAGCCAGGTCTTTGGTTATTTTGCCAAATAACAGCACCCCGTCAACTGTGTTATTAGAGATCATCAAAGGCAGGCCGCCTTCAGGCAAAAATTCCACTTCCAGCCTGATTTTTCGCTTTTGGCATTCTTCTAATACGCCTTTAAGCACAAAGTTGTAAAATTCGCCGATAGCCAGGTTATAAATATCCTGCGCAATAATCCCGATCGCGCCTTTTCTTTTTTTGTTAGATAAAATTTTAACGTAGCCCAGTTCCTGGCATTTGGCTAAAACGTTTTTAACTGTTTGGCGGCTAACTTCGCGAGGATGGTTGATGGCCTGGGAAACAGCCGAGTAGGAAATATTAAGCTCCTTGGCAATGTCCTTGATGCGGACTTTTTTACGTCGTGTCATTATTTATCCTCCTCTTTTTAAAACCTCACCAATGACAAATTAAAAATGACAAAATTAAAAACAAGGAATAATTAATTATAATAAGTGCCAGAGGCACACCTTGTTTGACATTTGCTAATTTGACATTTTTAATTTCGGTCATTCATTTATCATTTACTGTGTTCTTCCAAGTATATTATCGCCACCTTTTCCCTAAAATTTCACTATTTTTTAAGTTAATTTTACCTAAATATGTAGTAATCATTAGCCGATTTTAAATATCTTCATGCTCATTTTATGCTTAAAACAAGCCAATTTTATGCCAGGTAAATTTTAGTAAAATTAGCAGGTGAAATTGGCTAACCAAAAAACCTGAAAATCAGTTGGAACAAGCTAGCAGAGAGAGAGGATTGGAGTTTAGGTTTTTATGAGCATAACGACAGCTACAGGACAGTCAAAAGCTGATTTGCTTTTGGCCAGAATAAGACAGATTCGCCTGGCCAAAAATGAGGCCAAGCCAGAAGCTTTAGTCTCATTAGCACCGCACCAGCTTACCCTTGACCTTAGTCATGGTCAGGCTGGTTGTAATTATAGGTGCAGGGGTTGTATTGATAATTCAGTTGCAGGTAAAAATCTTGTAGAAATGCCTCAAGAAATCTTTAGGGATTTATTGGATTATGCAAAAATTAATCGATTGGTTGGTTTTATGTTTTATGGCCGGGAGCCGCTTATGCATCCACTGGTTAATACTTTTTTAAACGAGATATCAGAGACTGAACTGGCAGTACGTCTAGTTACTAATGGGTCTTTATTAAGACAACATGAGAATGCTTTATTTGCGGCTTGTGCTGTTCAAAGAGGGAATGGTTCTGGCATTCGTGTTTCTGTTAATGCTGATGAAAATAACTATCCAAGGCTAACCAGGCAGACAAACGTAGCTCTAAAAATGGTTTTATCTTCAATCTCTTCCTTAGTAAAAAAGGGCGCATTAGTGGGCATTTCTACTGTGGTGCAAGGCCAATCAGCTGGTCAATTAAGCAATATAGGACAATTACCAGAGATTGTTCGTCTAGCTAAACAGGCCGGCGCTAGCCTAATTAGTCTTATTCCTTATAGGAATCCAGAAAGCAAAAAAGTTTTTAGCTATACTCCCAGTGAAACCGATTTTATTAAAGCCTTAGCCGGAGAACAAGGCATAACCTTGGGGCCTCGTTTTTTTTCTAGCCAGCCTGTACCAGAAGACAATTATGATTTTCCCTGTCTTGCCAGTCTTCTAGCCCAAGCAGTTATTTATCCTGACGGCACAATTGGCGGCTGTACAGAAAGGCGGGGAGAAGAAACTGCAATTATTGGACAGATGACACCTACTTGTTCTTTTTCTACAGCTTGGCATTCACAAAAAAGAGTAAGAAAGCAGCAAGAGATATTAAAAATTTGCCAAGGTAAGGATTGCGACAGATATCACAGGGTGCATGTTCCAATTTTAACTGGTCAGAGCCTAGAGCACTTTAGCAATTTTATTTAAGAGGAAAGACATAATGAAATATATCACTTTTAGCTGAAAATTTAAAATTAGCAGGAATGAGTTAATGTTATGACACAAAAGGAGGTGATGCTGGCCATTGAGCCAAGAATTAAAGAAAGGCAAGGTTAGAACGGATAAGGGAAAAGGTTTAGGTTTAAAAAAAATAATTTAAAGGGGGAAAATAAAATGAGCATTGAAAAAACGAGCAGTCAGCGTCCAGGTGGGGTGACAAGTTCTGTTAGGCAACCTTCTGCTACTTCGCAGGTTAGTGCTTGGCTAAAGCAACATAAGCTTGGGCAAATATATGTTCAAGAAAGCTTTGGGCACACAACTTATTATTTGCAAGGTGAGGGGAAAGTTAGTGTTAGAGAAGAGTACTTGCATTTGAATCTAGCATGGTTAGCAAAAAAAGTGGAAGGTGGTTGGGAAAACGCCGTAGGCGCTAATCTGAATCAAAGGTATTATTTGGGAGTATTCGGAAATAACATAGGTCCTACTGTATCAAGTTGTACTGATCAGCGGTCAGGAACTCCTAGGTTAGTATTAAATATCCCTGGTGGACATGTTGTCATATTATATTCTGAAGGAGGCAAGTATTTGGATCCAAAAACAGTACGGGGATTGCAATAAAGGAGGAGAGAGCCGTTAGTTTCGATTCTGTGTTGGTTTTGAAAGAAAAAAAAGGGGGTGAGACGAATGGCAGGATTTACAGTAATTTCAGGAAAAGGCCCAAGATTTACTTCACTTGCTGATGCAGTATATATTCTCTCGCGCAGATGGAGAGGGTTTGCTAAAGAAGCAGTGCAGTGGGCAGAAGGAACTCTAGAGGAGAGAGCCTTAGATACGAAGATGTATGAGCATGAGGTAGAAATGCAGGATTTTATTCATGAACTTCATGGAGAGCCAGATTTCCAAGCTTTGCCTCTAGTTTCTGAGCGCAGCAAAATTTCACCCAAGGCTTTGATTGTTGATAGCAGAGATCTAACTAAAGGGCTAGGCGTGTCAAATCATATAAGAACCTAACCCAAATGGATATCGTTAAATCAATTAAGACCTAACCGAAATCACCTCCCTCCTTGGCAGGGTTCTTTTAATGCTGTTCTTACGTTTTGATTGATGGGTTTG
>Ga0208953_1001591_pt1 | contig 12441 bp, 9 predicted proteins | sample RifOxyB2_FD_184033 | JGI IMG/M metagenome (GOLD analysis project Ga0208953, IMG submission 184033) | Groundwater microbial communities from Rifle, Colorado - Rifle Oxygen_injection B2 (SPAdes) | ecosystem: Environmental > Aquatic > Deep subsurface > Groundwater | place: USA: Rifle, Colorado... | reverse complement strand
AATTCGTCGGTTGGCTGGTAAATCTCGGCGGCCATGCCTTTATCTTACATATAAGGAGGGGTGTGTGTCCAGACCGACGGGAGATTTTTAGCGGGGTAGAGACGGGTTTACTGAATATTTACGCTTTTTTCGTCCGGCGCCCATGCGGCTGAAACGTTCAGGATATGTATATTCTTCAGTGCCGTTCCGGCCTTGGTGAAACCTGACCGGGGATACTGTGGATTTCATTGATCGACCGGTGTAGAATTTCTTTTGCCTCATCTTTGCGCCCAAGCTGATTCAGGAGTTTATAACTGTACAATGAGGCTGTTTTAGCCAGCATCTCAAATCCCGGCAGCCTGTTGGCCGGGTTGCCATAAACGGCATTTGCCGCGCCTAAGCAGGCTTTAAGCGCCTCTTCCGTTTTGTCTTCCTTAGCTAGGATAACGCAAAGATCAATAAGGGCTTCGGGGTTGAGAGGGTCAAAGTCCAAAGCTTTAACTAAAAGTTTTTTAGCCGCCGTGTAGTCGCTTATTCGCATTTTTTCAACAGCGGAATTAGACAAAACCCGGGATTTTTTCACGTTATTTGCGGAGGCTTGGTGCTTCTTATCAGCCGGAATAGGAATGTCATACGCCCGCCTGAGTGAATCGGCTTGGGCGCCTACTGAAGAGCCGGCCTGCAATTTCTGAAAAATCCTGTCGGCTTCATTCAACTTCCCTGAGCTTGCGAGAATCTGCGCCCGCTCAAGCCACAGCGAATCGTCGCCCGGAGCTATAGCCAATGCCCGGTCGCATAATAGGCGGGCCGCGCTGTAATTCCCCAGCCGCCTTTCAGTTTCGGCAAGGTGGCTTAAGAAAAAAGGAAAGGATTCTTTTATCCTACGCTGTCCTTCAGCCGACCAGAAATTGTTTAAAAGCAAGCCGCTAAGCTTCTCCGGAGAAAGCGACGCCTCGCTAAGTACCGACGGGACGGTTTGTTTAATATAGGTCAGCTCGGATAAAGCCGCTTCGCTGCGGTTTTTTTTGTCCAGCCAGGAAAATGCGTAACTAAGCCGTTTCAGCGCTTCTTCACGCGGCGACTCCCCGGATTCTTTTGGGGTTGTCAACTTGATTCCTTCAAAGCCTTTTATACCGCAGGCGCCAGCGGATCGGATAATTTCGTTCCAGACGGGTTTGTTGTATAATTGGCGCCAATGCATGCTATCCATAAATTCCGAAAACCCCGGAAGTCCGCCGGGTGAAATGCCATAAAAAAATTTTTCCAGATCGGCTACGCAGGCGCCCTCGGATTTTGCCACTCTCCTGATAAGTTCGTTTCGTTCTCTGCCCGCGACCCCGTCCATATTGGATTCGACTTGATCATGTGTTCGTAAAAATAACGATTTGGCCTCCCCAGTCCTGCCAAGTTTTTCAAGCGTTTTTGCCATATATAAGGTCAAAAAAACATCTTGAGGTTTATTTACCAACTCGGCCCCGATCATCTTAAGAGCGTCGTGATATTTTTTAGCAAAAAAAAAGTTGGTTACCTGTACGTGGGCCGCATCATTTGAAAGCCAAGGAGTTTCCGACAACAGCCAATCCCTCACATTGCCCGGCAAGGTGCAGAAAACAATTGGAACGCCCGCTTGTTTGGCGGCCCGGGCCATTTTTATAAGCATGCCTTCGTGTATTTTAAAGGACGCTTTCTTTTTGGCTTCCGGCGAATCGTATTTAAGGGCATAATACCTTTCAAGCAGCCGCAATTTCCGACGCCGTAATTCAAACCGGAATCCGGGGCATGGTTCCTCCTGCCGCTCATTATTTCCGCTAAGCACCACCACCAGGTCGGGGGCGTAATTTAAGACCTCCTTTAAAACGTCGTAAATTCTGTGGCTTTCATACGCATCCCTGCCGCAGTTTATGATTTCCATCCCCGTACTCTTTGGGGGGGGGACCCCCATGGGATCTTTCCCGCCTTTAAAAAGCGGGACGTTAAAAGATTGGTTCTCCAAAAGCAATTTCCCCGGACCGAGCCGTTGGGCCGTTGATTCGCCGATGATGAAAATCCTTTTAACCCCGGCCGGTTTTGATATGAAAAACTTTTCCGGATTTTCTCCTATTCTTTGGGTGCAAAATTCACCTTTCGCATTCGCAATAAAGAACGGCTTTTTTATACTGTCGCAAAAATAGTCGAGATGCTTCCAATTCTGCGCGTAAGCGGAAGCGCAACAAGCGGCAATCAGGAGCATTGGTATCGTTCCGAATCTGTGGAAAATGTAAGGCATATTATCGTCTTTCTTCACTTGGAACTCGAATCCGCCTGAAGAATTTGCAAAAAGTTTTCCCTTACCGCTATCATACAAAAAGTCGGGGTATGTGTATAAATTTTGAAAATCCTCCCCGCTCCCGGCTGTCTCCGGGCGAGGCATGAGGCGCGGCGTAGTCGGTTTCAGTAGCCGGCCGCGGGACGTGGCCTGCAGTTTCATTGTCCACCTACTGGTCCGGTTGGCAGGGGTTTCACCCGGTGGGCCACAGGCAGCTTCATTTAACGACGCGTGAGAGGCTCTGCTTAAGCGTCGGGAATTCCGCCGGCAGCCCCGGAGGCGTTAATCATCGGCGGTTTCTTCTCATGGGTAATTTTAGAAAGCAAAAATTGTAAACTATTACTGCTAAAGCTTTCGAAACGCTTTAAGCGGGCTATCGCCGTCTTTCTGAAAAATATGGACAGGAAAATACTGGGGATTTCAGCTTATTATCATGATTCCGCTGCGGCGCTGGTGGTGGGCGGCGAAATGGTTTTCGGGGTACAGGAAGAGCGGCTTACCAGGAAAAAACAGGACTCCTCATTCCCGGTTAACTCGGTTAAGGCCTGTCTTGAATATGGAAGCCGTTACGCCGGGAACGGGAAACCATTTACTATTGATGATCTCGATGCCGTGGTGTTTTATGAGAAGCCCCTGCTGAAATTTGAACGCCTGTTGGAAACCCACTACGCATTTGCCCCATGCGGTGTTTCCCAGTTCATTTCCGCTATCCCGGTATGGGCAAAGGAAAAACTTTTTCTAAAAAAAGTCATCAGGGAAGAACTCTTCAAGGCCGGGGGCGGCAACCCGGCCAGGGTAAGACTGTTGTTCCCTGAACATCACTTTTCCCACGCCGCCAGCGCCTTTTACCCCTCTCCATTTAATGAGGCCGCTATACTTACTATTGACGGGGTAGGCGAATGGTCCACCGGGATTATCGCGCACGGCCAGGGCAAAGATATTAAAATCCTCCGAGAGCAGCGGTTCCCGCACTCTCTTGGGTTGCTCTATTCGGCTTTTACCTATTACACAGGATTTAAAGTTAATTCCGGCGAATATAAGCTTATGGGCCTTGCCCCTTATGGGAACCCCTCTTCTTCCAGGGTTAGGAAGATGAAGGATATTATATATTCGGAGCTGATCGATGTTAAGGAAGACGGTTCAATATTTATCAATCAGGCGTACTTTGATTATGCCGCCGGCCTTCGCATGGTAAAGGATAGTAAATGGGAGCGGCTTTTCGGCATCCCGAGGCGCGGTGAGGAAGCCGAGGTTTTGCAGGAGCACTGCGATATGGCCCTGGCCATACAGGATGTTACGGAGGAGATCGTTCTTAAGCTGGCGCGCGAAGCCAAGCGGCTTACCGGGTCCCGGAAATTGTGCATGGCCGGCGGAGTGGTGTTGAATTGCGTGGCAAACGGCAAAATACTGCGGAAAAATATTTTTGATGATATCTGGATACAGCCCGCGGCGGGAGATGCCGGCGGCGCTTTGGGCGCCGCGCTGGCGGCGCACCATATATATTTCGGATCGCCGCGCCAGGCCGACGGAAAAACGGATAAAATGCGCGGCGCGTATATGGGGCCGGAATATTCCGAACCGGACGCGGAAGTGATGGCTGAAAAATATTACGCTGTGTTTGAGAGACTTTCCGAAGACGGCCTTTATGAAAGAGTGGCGGGGCTTCTTGCCGGCGGGGCCGTTGTGGGCTGGCATCAGGGCCGTGCGGAGTGGGGGCCCAGAGCTTTGGGCAACCGCAGCATACTGGGTGACGCGAGGAATCCGGAGATGCGGAAAAAGTTGAATTTAAAGATAAAATACCGGGAAAGTTTCCGCCCTTTTGCCCCTTCAGTTCTTATTGAAGATGCAGGGGAATATTTCGAAAAAGGATGTTCGTCGCCGTATATGCTCCTTATTGACTACGTGAGGGAGAACCGACGCAAGACCCTGCCTGCCGGTTATCACAGCATGCCTTTGAAGGAAAAGCTGGATCATATGCGTTCGGATATACCGGCGGTTACGCACCTTGATTATTCCGCCCGTGTCCAAACGGTACACTCCGATACGAACCCGAAATACCACAAGCTTATCAGCGTTTTTAAGAAATTGACCGGCTGCGGTGTAATAGTGAATACGAGTTTCAACGTCAGAGGCGAGCCCATGGTCTGTACCCCGGAAGATTCTTATAAGTGCTTTATGAGCACGGAGATGGACTATCTTGTTATCGGTAATCTTGTTTTCGATAAAAAACTGCAGCCCGCCGCCGGCGCTGATATGCTGCGGCGGAAATGCGTCTAGGCTGTCTGATGGTCATAGCCCTCATACGGCGCCGCTTAGGCCGGAAATACGGGAGAAATCTATGATGGAAATGCTTAAAGATCTTTGGTTATTTTTGAAAGAACGTAAAAAGTGGTGGCTTTTTCCGGTTATCCTTGTAATCCTTATTCTCGGAGCGCTGATCGTGTTGTCCGGAGGCGGCGCTGTCGCGCCGTTCGTCTATACCGTGTTTTAAGCGAGGCTCCCATGAAAAACATCAACACCAGGGAAAAAGACCTTGAAACCATAGCGGTTCTCGCCGCCGCGTCCCTGGCATTCTTCTTTGTATTCAGGATAAACGCTTTTATTTTTGCCGCTTTCGTATTTCTGCTTCTGGGGCTGATTTTTAAAAGCGCGGCATCAAAGGTCGCTGCCGAGTGGCTCAGATTTTCAGAACTGCTCGGCGGCTTTAATACGCGTATTATTCTCGGTTTGGTTTATTTCGTAATTCTTACCCCTGTCGCCATACTATTCCGGCTGTTCACAAAGAAACATGCGAATTCCCCCCGTACTGGTTTTGAAAAGACATACTTCAATATACGCGAGCATTCTTTTGCCGCGTCAGATTTTGAAAAAATGTGGTAGGAATGAAGTTCTAATATTGCGTATAACCGCTTAATAATAAATCACCCCGACAATTGGTCGTCGGGGTAATTTATGCCTGTCAGGTGTGATCCGAAAAGTTCCTGTTGCTTTTCCGCTATCAGTGGTGCGGATGTCCTGATCTGCACATCCGGAGAGATTCTTCCTTTGTAAGGCTGGTGCTGTAAGCCTGTTTAAAACATTCCGCCGGGGCCGTATCTCTGGCTCCGATGCACAGGTGGAGAGATTCTTCGCTTGTAAGAGACGTCATGTTGGCGTCATTGAAGCAGTCCAGCGGACCAAGGTTCACAGCCCCCGCGCATAATCGCATGGATTGATCCCGTGTAAGGATTGTCCTGTAGGCCGCGTTAAAACATTCCACATTCGCATAACTGTTTTCATGATTGTTATTAACGGGGGGGGTATTCGGATTGTTGCCGGGGTTGTCGGGATTGCCGTTATGATGATTGTTGCCGGGGTTGTTGGGATTACCGTTATGATGTCCCCCTGATCTGCACATCTGGATGGATTCTTCTTTTGTGAGGCTGGTGCTGTAAGCCTGTTTAAAACATTCCGCGGGGCCCGTATCTCTGGCTCCGATGCACAGGTTAACAGATTCTCCGCTTTGAAGAATTGTGGTGTTAGCGTCTTTAAAACATTCCGCGGGGCCCGTATTTCTCGCTCCAATGCACAGATTGACGGCTTGTTGCTTTGAAAGGATTGTTTTGTAAGCAACATTGAAGCAGTCCACAGGCGCAAGGTTTACAGCCCTAGCGCATAGCTGCATGGATTCCTCGCGTGAAAGTATCGTTTGGTAGGCTGCATTGAAACATTCCACGGTCCCCATATCTTTTGTTAAGCCTTGCCGCTCGGGAATTATTGCTATCCCCTCCTGCATGGGGAGCGTTGCCAATTTATCCGGCGAAATATTCGCCGCTCTGATAAGTTCCTCAAACCCGGACGCCCTCGCAGTATGCGCGCATGAGGCAAGTATTGCCGTCATTGCCATTATCCTTAATGTCATTCTCTTCATAATATTGTATTCCTCCTTGTAATGATAAACGGCTTACAGCATATTGTGCGCTCAGTCTATCGAGCACGGAAATTACTTTTGCCTTCGGCCCCATTTTCTGTCCCATAATAGTTTACGCCGTCCCGCATCCGGAGGCATGGGTAAAAGGGGCAATCCCGCCGGTTTTTTAGACCTATGCGGCAAATAGGCACAAACGGGGGCCCAGACAAGCGGATCGGGGTGAAATGAGCGGGTTATTCTGTGATCAACAAGCGGGCCGGGAGATGTGTTTTAAAAACAGGGGGGGGGCGTCCTATATGCCAAGTAGTTTTTTCCACCAGGGCTTTTCTTCTTTTTTCCTTTCCGGGAGCTGCTCGAAGACCGGCGTGTCCAGCTGGCCTCTGTATATCGGCATAGCCACGCGGAAAGTGGCGCCGCGGCCTTCTTCGCTTTCCACTATTATTCTGCCGCCCTGCATCACGGCCATGGCTTTTGTGATCGCCAGTCCCAGGCCGGTTCCACCGATCTTCTCGCCGGCCGCCACCTGCACGAATTTATCAAAGATCCTGGCTTGATCCGTTTTTTTCATCCCGCAGCCGGTATCTTTGACCGAAAAAAAGACGAAGCCCGCCTGCGCTTCACGGCCGCCGTCAACGCTGACTTCTATGGAGCCGCCCTGGGGGGTAAATTTAATGGCGTTGGAAATCAGGTTTATGAGCACCTGCACGGTGCGGCGCTTGTCGGCGTAAATGCGGGGCACCCCGGGTTCCGTTTTCACGGTGAGGTTCAGGTTCTTGGAGCCGGCCCAGGCTTTCATAGAGTCTGCAGCCTCCCTGGCTATATCTTCGGATTGCGTATTCTCCTGGTGGAAAACGAGCTTGCCTGATTGCAGTTTTGAGAAATCCAGGATATCGCTGATGATGGAGTTAAGGCGTTCGGAGTTCCTTATGGCGGCATTAAGGATGTTTTTCCCGGTGTCGTCCGGTTTGGAGTCCCGCGCCAGCATCTCCAGAGCCGCTTTTATGGAGGTTAAGGGGGAGCGGAGTTCATGCGTCATGTTTGCGATGAAATCCTGCTGCAACTGCTCCATTTCCCGGAATTTAGCCTTGTCGGTGGGGACGGATACCGAGCCCACTATCTTGCCTTCCTCGTTCTGGATTATGGCCGTGGATTTTTTTATAGCCTCGTTCAGGACATCCCTGCCCCGTTGTACCACGTCGATAGGAATGTCCCTGGTCCCGTCGCTTTTTATTTCTTTAGCCAGCGACAGAACCTGATTCTCCAGGTGCGTTATGTCGAAGATCTTACGGCCGGAGAGTTCGCTCAAACCTTTGCCGGAGATGGCCTCGGCCTGGGCATTCATCATCAGGATCTTGCCGTCCTTGTCCACCACCACCACGCCTTCGGCCAGGTTGGATACCACGGCTTCGGTTCGCGCTATGTCGTTCTCCACTTTTTTCTTTTCCTGGCGTACCGACGTGAGGGCTTTGTTGATCTGTCCTTCCAGTTCGGCCTGGAACTTGCGCATCACTATCTCCATGATGCGTTTCTGCTCGGCGGCGTCGGAAGTAGCCTTGGAAACGATAGTCTCTATGGCTGTCTCAAAATTCTGAGGCGCGATCAGTTCATCCGTCTTCCCGGCGGCATCCGTACCGGAGCCGTTTTCGCCGGTATTACCGGCGGGCCCCCCCCCTTCTACGCCTACGCCGGTGCCGTTGCCGGCAGCGTTTTGGGCCGGGCCGGGGGCCGTATTATCGCTCCCTCCGTCCACTTTGGCATAGACGGCATGGCTTAAGGTTATCCTGTCAACATTGTTCTGCCTCAGATACTCACGGCCGTCGCCCTTGAAGGATTGCATCTGGCACAGTATCCGGATATCGTCATGCGATACGCCGCTAAGGAAGGAGACGGTCTGTACCTGGAAGCGGGAGAACATGTTCTTGAGGGAATTGGGCAGTTTGTCGGCCGTTAAAAGCGGGCAGCCGTTTACTATCAGCTTGTCGTTATCCAGTGTCAGGGTGAACTCTTTATTGGCTGAGGCCGCTATTATGCCGCCCAACAGGGAATGAGCTTCCTCCAGGACCTGCTTGACCTGCGGGTGGTCCGGCTTATAAAGGTTGATCTGTACCAGGCCGCGGGTAAAAGCCTTGAGAAAATTCAGCCATGCCACCTTTGTTTCTTTATCTTCGGTCATAGCCTGTGTATTTTGGGGCTCCTTATGTTCTTAGCGGCGTTCCTGGTGTCAAATACGAGCTTCGAGCCTCTGACCAGCGCCGGGTAGTCTATGCAGGAATGCGGCGTGATTATGATAACGCAGTCGTATTTTTTTAAATTTTTCAGCGCGTTCATCGCGCCTTTGTGGATCCTGCCGTCAATTTCAATGGACGGCACATATGGATCATAGAAGTCCACTTCAGCTTGTGTTTTTTTAAGCAGTATGAAGACGTCTTTGGCCGGGGATTCGCGCGGGTCTGAGATGTCGGGCTTATAGGTCATGCCTATCATAAGCAGCTTTGAGGCCTTCATGGCTTTGCCCCGGGTATTAAGCAGTTCCGTTATCATTGAAACGGTGTGGTACGGCATGCTGGAATTCACGGCGCCGGCCAGTTCTATAAAGCGAGGCTCGAAATTAAGCGTCTTCATCTTCCAGCCGAGATAATGGGAATCCAGGGGGATGCAGTGTCCGCCTATGCCCGGGCCCGGGTAGAAGGGCATGAAGCCGAATGGCTTTGAAGCGGCCGCCGCGATGACTTCCCAGATGTTCAGGCCGAGTTTGCGGCACATGAGGGACATCTCGTTTATCATGGCGATGTTGACGGCGCGAAAGGTGTTTTCAAGAAGCTTGACGAGTTCGGCGGTTTCGGTGTTGGAAACCTCTATCACCGTATTTACTACCTGGCGGTAAAGGAGCCCGGCCAGTTTCGTGCAGGCGGGGGTGATGCCGCCGACTATTTTAGGCGTATTTTTAATGCCGTATTTGGCGTTGCCCGGATCTACGCGTTCGGGGGAGAAAGCCAGGTGGAAATCCCGGCCGGCCTTCATGCCCGCAGCCTCAAGCATAGGCCGCACCAGCTCGCGGGTGGTGCCGGGATAGGTGGTGCTTTCAAGTATTATTATCTGGCCTTTTCGCAGGTTGTTCGCCACCTTTCCTGTGGCGCTCACAATATATGAAACGTCCGGGTCCTTGCTCTTTCTCAAAGGGGTGGGGACGCAGATGATAACGGCGTTCTGTTTTTTAAGCAGGGAAAAATCCGTCGTCGCTTTCAGTTTCCCGGACTTTGAGAATTCGCGCACCTCAGACGAAGGTATATCAGGGATGTAGGAGGCTCCGCGGGCAATGGCCTTGACTTTGCCGGCATCCACTTCGAAGCCGGTAGTCGTAAAGCCGCCGCGGGCAAATTCCACGGCCAGCGGCAGTCCCACATAACCAAGGCCGATAATGCCCACGTTAAAGTTCCGGGTCTGTATAGTTTCTTTGATGGTTTTCATATATATTAGCGGATATTTCAGGATAGATACTCCCCCCGCGTATCCCCCAGAATATGATTATACTAAAAAGACGGCCCGTGGAAGACAATGGCATTGCCGCGAAAATCAGCCGTCTGAGAGCCGGAGGCTTTTGAAACAGCCCTTATCTCTCACTCCTCCGGCCTCCGAATTCCAACCCGGAAATTTTTCGGGATAGTCCTGTTGCTCATCCGACAGTATATTAATATAATTGATGTTCTATGGAATGGCTGATACAATTCCCGGTGCTTCTTTTCTCCATTATTTTCCACGAGTTCGCTCATGGCGCGACCGCGTACAGAAGAGGCGATGATACCGCCTATCTTTCCGGCCGCCTGACGCTGAACCCGCTGCCGCATATAGACCCCATTGGGTCCATCCTTATTCCGTTCATCTGCGTTATGTCCCATTTCCCCGTAATCGGCTGGGCCAAGCCGGTGCCGATCAACCCCCTGCGTATGTCCCGTCCGCGCCGAGACATGGCCATCGTAGCCCTGGGCGGGCCGGCCTCTAATATCGTTCTGGCCATTACGGCGTTTTTCGCTTATAAGATATTCGCTTTGGGTTTCCTGGGCGGGGATCTGACGCTGACGCTTCTAAAAGCCTGCCTTTGGGGGATCATAATAAATCTGCTCCTGGCCATGTTCAACCTGATCCCCATCTATCCTCTTGACGGCAGCCATGTGGCGCTGGAGTTTCTGCCGGATAAATGGCTTGAGGTGTACGAGAAGCATATCCCCTACGGTATGTACATAATACTGGGGCTCATGCTTACCGGAGCTATCAGGGTAATAATAGAGCCTTTTTTGGGTTTCGTTCTTTTTTTGTTATATAAATCCGGAGTGGCGATACAGATATTGGGGATTTGATAAAGAGCTTACGGTCCCGCGCGGTAAAGACTTTATGGATAATAAGAAGATCGTTGTTTCGGGCATGCGTCCAACGGGCCGGCTTCACCTTGGGAATTACTGGGGCGCTTTGAAGAACTGGGTGGAGCTGCAGGATAAATACCTGTGTTATTTTTTCGTCGCCGACTGGCACGCTCTCACCACGGGCCACGATAAGGCCGACAACATCCCGGATAATACCAGGCTGATGGTGCAGGATTGGCTGGCCGCCGGCCTTGACCCCGCCAAATGCGTGATCTTCCGCCAGTCGGATATCAGGGAGCACGCCGAACTTTACCTTCTTTTGGGCATGATAACGCCCGTCAGCTGGCTTTTGCGCAATCCCACTTTCAAGGAGCAGCTCCTGGAACTTCACAAGCAGAAGTATAAAGGCCAGGAAGACAAGATGAAGGCCGCCGAGGGGGCCAGTAAAAGACTGCTGGAAGCGCATGCGGGAGAGGGGGAAGATCTGGCGGTCCATTCCGAACTTTCCACCTACGGTTTCCTCGGTTACCCTATACTCCAGGCCGCCGATATCCTGCTTTATAAAGCCGATTATGTGCCTATAGGCAAAGATCAGCTGCCGCATCTGGAACTCACGCGCGAGATAGCGCGCCGCTTCAACCATTCGTTCGGCGCGCCGGCGGAACCTGTTTTTATCGAACCGGACGCGCTTTTGACCGGCGCGCCGTCCGTGCCCGGCCTGGACGGGCGCAAGATGTCCAAGTCCTACGGGAATACCATAGAGCTGGCCGAAGAGCCCCGCAGCCTTGAAGCCAAAATAAAGAAAATGTACACCGATCCCGCGAAGCTTAAAGTTGATGATAAGGGCCACCCTGAAGGCTGCGTGGTATGCGCGTTCCATAAAATTTACAACTCCGGCTGGGCCGTAAGAGAGGAAGAATGCAAAACCGGCGCCATAGGCTGCGGCGCCTGCAAGAAACAGCTTTTTGAGCTGATGAATAAGGCCATGGAAGAATTCCGCGTCCGGCGCGGGGCTTACGAAGGCGGACGGCCCGGCGTGGACAAGATCCTTGAAGACGGCAACGCCAGGGCAGCGTCCGCGGCCTCGGCCGTTATCGGAGAGGCAAATAAGATTATGGGGATAAAATGAACGAGTTGGATGTGCATTTGGATATCTTCGAAGGTCCCATAGATCTGCTGATGTACCTTATCAGGAAAAACAATCTGGATATCTACGATATCCCGATCTCGCAGATCACGCGGGAATATCTGGGCTATCTTGACGTAATGAAGAGCCTGAATCTGGAAGTGGCCGGCGAGTTCCTGGTCATGGCTTCCACGCTGATGCAGATCAAGTCCAAGATGCTGCTGCCGTCCAAAGCCGAACCCGGGGAGGAAGGCGAAGGCCCCGATCCCCGGGGCAAACTTATAGCCATGCTGGAAGACTACCAGCGCTATAAGCAGGCCTCCAAGATCCTTGAGACCGGCTTTGCGCGGTGTAGGGATGTTTTCTACCGCGGCTCCCCCGTTTTTTCCAATGATGAAAAGTTCCTGGAACTTGAGTTTTTCACTTTACTCGAGGCCGTAAAACGCGCGTTCGAGCGGGTGGATGACTCCAAAGAAGTGCAGGCGGAAACCTTTCCCATAGAATCGCGGGTGGAGAAGATCCTGGACATGCTTAAATCCAGAGAGTGGATAGTCCTGGACGATGTGTTCGTGTCCGAGACCCGGCGGTTGGGGGTCATTACCTGTTTTATGGCGCTTCTGGAACTGATAAAACAGCGAAAAATAGTCGTGGCGCAGGATGAAGCTTACAGCGAGGTCCGTATTTACCGCGCGCCCGAGCCCGGCGAGCTGCCACTGGGAGAACGGCCGGGAACGGCTTGAAGGCCGATACAATAAGCCGCGGG